>Ga0256843_1001506_pt1 | contig 18267 bp, 19 predicted proteins | sample AlvinellametaG_FD_191572 | JGI IMG/M metagenome (GOLD analysis project Ga0256843, IMG submission 191572) | Pompeii worm associated microbial communities from hydrothermal vent at the East Pacific Rise, Pacific Ocean - Alvinella | ecosystem: Host-associated > Annelida > Integument > Unclassified ... | reverse complement strand
ACACTGGTTCAAGTGAAGTTCAAATTGCACTTTTAACAGAGAGAATTAAAGAGTTAACAGAACACTTAAAAGTTTTCAAAAAAGATCATGCTTCTCGTTTAGGACTTCTTAAACTTGTAGGGCAACGCCGTCGTTTAATGAAATATTTTAAAAGAAAAGATAAAGAAGCTTACGCAAATCTTATTGATTCTTTAGGAATTCGTGACAATATCTAAAACTTTCAGTTTGATGTTTTAAAAGGGAGGAAGCTCTTAAGAGCTTTCTCCCTTTTTTTTTATAAAAATATTTCGATAGCTCTTTGTAAATCTTCTTGAGTATCTATTCCAAATCCTGTACTTGCAACTTTCACCATTGCTATTTTTTTACCATGATAAATAGCTCGTAATTGTTCTAATTTTTCAATATCTTCAATAGGTGCATCTTTAAGACTACAAAATTCTTTAAGTGTCTTTTTACTAAAACCATAAATACCTATATGTCCAAAATAGACAGCATCACCACTTTGATTATGTGGAATTTTAGCGCGTGAAAAATAGATAGCATCTCCATTAGCATCAAGAACAACTTTAACAAGATTGGGGTCTTGTGCTGCTTGTGTATTGATAGAGTTGTAACAACTTCCCATAATAAATGATATATCTTTCTTTTGAAGTTGTTGAAGTTTTTTCATGAGGGCTTCGACTACATCGGGTTCAATAAAGGGTTCATCTGCTTGTACATTGATAATAAGTTCATCATCTTTTAAATCTAAAAGTGTTGCACATTCATGAATTCTATCTGTACCACTTTTATGTGTTGTTGATGTTAGCATCGCTTTGATGCCATACTCTTTACACACCTCTATAATTTTTTCATCATCAGCAGCAACAACTACATTATCAAGATGGGCAACTCTTTGTGCTGTACGAACAACCATAGGTACTCCACCAATATCGGCGAGAACTTTTTGTGGAAATCTTGTGGATGCTAGTCTTGCTGGAATAATAATCATATCTTTTCCTCTGTTTTTTACACGATTATAACCTAAAAAATGTTAAAGTTAGAGTATGAAAACAATATTTTTAATCTCTTTACTTCTAAACATTTTTCTTTTTTCTGGTTGTGGTACAAACAGTGATAGTGTTGCTCCAAGTCAGCAAACTTCAACAAATATTCTCTTTCCAAGTGGAGTGTGTGATCAGATTATAGATAAACATTATTATGAAGTGTGCTACAGTTATGGAAAAAAAGGAGCACTTTTTGTAGGATATACACTCCAAAAAGATTTAGTTGATGCTCAAAATATAGAAGAGAGACTCTCTTTTTATGAAGAGTTGGAGATACCTTCTGCGTATAGAAGTGAGAGTGATGATTATACAGGGAGTGGATACGACAGAGGGCATATGGCAAGTGATGCCTCTTTTGATTATAATGAAACAGCACTTTATAGTGTTTACTCTATGGCAAATATAGTACCCCAAAATCCAGATGTTAACCGTTATTCTTGGATAGATACTGAGTATCTTGAACGAGATAAGGCAGTTGAGTATGGTAGTGTTGATGTTCTTATTGCTGTTGTTTATGGGGATAATCCTCAAAGGATAGGCGCGAATGACATCGCTGTTCCTAGTGGATTTTATAAAAAACTTTCCAATGAGAAAGTTGACTATGAAGCATGCTACTTTTATGAGAACATCCCTTATGATGTCGAGCTAGATACACTTGAAGAACATCAAGTGGATTGCAGCTATTTTCCTTTTTATTGATATAATTTCATCATTGAAAACAAAGGTTATACTTTAATGCTTCTTTATCAGCCTGATAGTGGATACTGTTATAACAGTGATTCCCTTTTTTTATATGATTTTATTAATAGTTTTTCGCCAAAAGGGAAAATGCTTGATGTAGGGGCAGGATGTGGTGTTGTTGGTCTTTTGGTAGCAAGAGATAATCCAAAGGTATCTTTGGAAGCTGTTGAAAAACAGGAGGCTTTTATCCATTATGCAAAAACAAATGCACGCGTTAATAAGATAAATTATAAACTTTATGAGGGGGATTTCATCTCTTTAAACATAGAAGAAAAATATGATTATATTGTTTCTAATCCCCCTTTTTACCCATCTTCTGTTCAAAAAAGTAACAACACTATGGTGTATAATGCTAGATATAATGAAAATCTTCCCATGGAAGTTTTTTTTAAAAAGGTATCACAGCTATTAAAACCTCATTCCCATTTTATATTTTGTTATGATGCAACACAATTTGGGGATATATGTAATGAATTAAAAAAAGTAAAAATGAGGGTTGTTGATGTGCAGTTTGTGCATCCAAAAAGTGATAGAACGGCATCGTTAGTGATGGTACATGCACGAAACGGTTCCAAATCAATGATGAAAGTTTTACCACCACTGATAAGTTTTGATGGTGATAATCCTTCACAAAAGGTAGAAAATATTTATAAAAAAGCTTCCACACAGAGTATAAAATGTCAGATTTGATTCAACATGATTCCTACCCGTATGCTTTTGACCCTTCAGCATGTCAAGATTGTCAAGGGCGTTGTTGTACGGGAGAAAGTGGTTATATATTTGTTTCAAAAAATGAGATTGTTGCCATAGCGAAACTTCTCAATATGGAGTTAAATGATTTTGGTCGTACTTATCTATTTAAAAAAGGGTATAAATACTCATTAAAAGAGCGTCTTGTTGGGGATTCTTATGAATGTGTTTTTTATGACAAAGGTACAAATGGTTGTACTATTTATGAAGCAAGACCCTCTCAATGTAGAACATTCCCTTTTTGGGAATATTTCAAAACACACATTGATGAACTTAAAGAAGAATGTCCAGGGATAGTAGATGTATAAAAAATTAGTATTTCTCATTGTAGCTAGTATAGTATTGATTGGTTGTAGTGCGACACAGCCACAGGTTGCCAGTCCAGGTGAGAAAACTTTTGAACAGGAAGATACTTATATTTTATTTGCTTTGCGTGCAGAACAGATTAAAAACAATAAGGTTGCAGGGGAACTTTTTCTCAAACTTTATAATAAATCTGGGAAAAAAGAGTATCTTTATAGAGCGTTACAAAATCTGTTTGTTGCAAAAGAGTACCAAAGTATGATAGATTCCATACAAAGTGTGACAACAAATCCGTTGGAAGATGATTTAAAATTGGCACGCTATGAAGTTTTTGCTTTGTATGGAAAGGGGGAACTTGTTGCTGCTGAAAAACTTTCAAAAATGGTTGCTCAAAAAAGTAAAAGTGTTGATGATTATATTCTAACAAGTGATATCCTCATGAAAGAGGGAAAAAATGATTTAGCATTGAAATATCTTGAAGGTGCTTATGTTCAAGAGTATAATGAAAAAATTCTCGATAAAATAGCAATTATTTTATATGTTAATTTACATCGTAAGAAGGATGCGATTGCAGAGCTTGAATCTCATGTCAAGATTCATGGATGTTCAGAACTTACATGTAAAGCTCTTTTGAGAATTTATAGTAATGAAAATGATGTAGATGCTCTTTTAAGAACTTATAAAAGAATGTATGCGATGCAACCTAATGAACAGGTGGCAAAAAAGATTATTCAAATTTATGCTTATAAAAGAGAGTTTGTAAAACTGATGATATTTTTGGAAGAATCTAAGGCTGATGATACCATTCTTTTAGAACTTTATAAAACAGCAAAAGATTATGTAAAAGCGCAAAAACTTGCTTTACATCTTTATAATAAAACAGATAGTATAGATTATTTGGGGCAGGCTGCTATTTATGAATATGAAGCAAATAAAGAGAATCTTTCAAGAAAAACTCTCAATGATGTTATTGAAAAACTAACAAAAGTAGTAGATGCTACCCATGAGCCACTCTATATGAACTATTTGGGATATATTTTGATTGATCATGAAATTGATGTGCCACGGGGGATACAATATATTAAAGATGTTTTACAGATACAGCCTGATTCTGGTTATTATATTGATTCTCTTGCATGGGGATATTATAAACTTGGTCGCTGTTTTAAAGCATATGAGCTTATTAAAAAGGTAAGAAAACTTAAAGGAGGTGATGATCCTGAAGTATTGGCTCATGAAAAAATTATACGGGATTGTGTGAAGAATCCACATCATAAAAAGGTAGTACAAAAAAGATGATTTTAGATGACATTATAAAAAAAACAAAAGAGGATTTAAAAAAGAGAGAGAAGGAGTTTTCTCTTGATTGGTTAGGGCGTTCTTTGGCATACAATGCACGACAACCTCGTGATGTATATCCATTTTTGCAAGCAACAGAAGAAGACCCTTATAGAATTATTTCTGAAGTAAAGAAAGCATCTCCTTCCAAAGGGGTTATTCGTGAAGATTTTGATCCTCTTTCCATAGCTCAGGCTTATGAAAGAGGGGGTGCGAGTGCTATTTCTGTTTTAACCGAACCCCATTTCTTTCAAGGGGATTTGGAGTATTTGGCTGGGATTCGTCGTTATGTTGGTATACCACTTTTAAGAAAAGACTTTATTGTATCAAAATATCAAATATTAGAAGCTCTTGTTTTTGGGGCTGATTTTATTTTACTTATCGCTGCAGCACTTTCTAAAAAAGATTTGAAAGAGTTGTTAGGTTATACTCGACATTTAGGACTTGAAGCTCTTGTTGAAGTGCATGATAAAGCTGATTTGGTTAAAGCTATTTACGCTGGAGCTGATATAATAGGGATCAACCATAGAAATCTTCAAACTTTTGAGATGGATATGGAACTGACTTATAAGCTTATGCCACTTATCCCTAATGGGAAAATTATAGTGGCTGAAAGTGGTATTTATGAGCATGGACAACTTGAAGATTTAAGTAAGGCTGGTGTTGATGCTTTCTTAGTAGGGGAATCGCTTATGCGTCAAGAGGATGAAGAAAAAGCCCTCAAAATTTTAAAATATGGAGAAGAAAAAAATGCGTAAAATAGTTTTTATAACAACAGTAGCTATAGCACTGTTTTTTGGTGGATGTACACAAGAGACACAAAATAGACTTGGGCATACTATTCAAAATTGGACAGGAACAAATGGTGTTTTAGATATTTATATGGGTGGTAAACTTGTGCAAAGATTTATCAAAATTGATAAGTTGACAACAGCAACATCAACAACAGGAAATACTCCTAGAAACTACCGTTATGGCTATGGTTACTTAGATAAAAATTTTAATTATCAAGTTGATTCTGGTGAGAGAAAACTTTATTTTGAAATTAGTAATTATTCTACACCTTATGTATTTTATGAGAATCCAGGAAGTAAATAAGTGGAAGTTATAGAACTTTTTAAACATCTTGTAAGTACAAAAAGTGAAACACCTGATGATGGTGGACTTTTAGACTTTATAGCTGAGTCTTTAGAAGGGTTTGAGATTGTTCGAGTCGATGTTGAAGATGTAAAAAATCTTTTTGCTTATAAAAAGTTTGGTGAGGGAGAACATCTTTGTTTTGCAGGGCATGTTGATGTTGTTCCAGCTGGAGAGGGATGGAGTACAAACCCTTATGAGGCAGTTGAAAAAGATGGCTATATTTACGGGCGTGGTACACAAGATATGAAAAGTGGTGTTGCTGCTTTTGTTCAGGCTCTTAAAGAGGTGAAAAATTTTAACGGTACACTCTCATTACTCTTAACTTCTGATGAAGAGGGTGATGCTTTTTATGGTACAGTAAAAGTGCTTGAGTATCTTCAAGAAAAAGGGATGTTGCCTGATGTAGCTGTTGTTGCTGAGCCTACATGTGAAGATGTTTTTGGTGATGCTATCAAAGTAGGGCGACGAGGTTCCATTAACGGTTATATAACTCTTAAAGGGAAGCAGGGACATGCAGCATATCCTGAAAAAGCAATCAACCCTATCCATACTATGGCACACCCTTTGGCTGCTATGGCTGGTGTTGATTTAGATGATGGTGATGAACATTTTGCACCAAGTAAATTTGTTGTAACAGATATCCGTTCAGGTATGCAGGTAACTAATGTCACGCCAAATGAACTTAAAATGATGTTTAATGTTCGAAACAATACGAAAACAACACAAAAAGAGGTGCGTGAGTTCGTTGCAAAACATATGGCTGGACTTGATTATGAGTTAAAACTTACACAGGGTTCTTACCCTTTTAAAACAGATACAGATACAAAACTTGTACGAAAAATAGATGAAGCGATAGAAAAAGTGACAACATACAAACCGAAACACTCTACAGCAGGGGGAACAAGTGATGCCCGTTTTTTAGCACAATTTGGTGTTGATGTGATAGAGTTTGGTGTGAAAAATGATACGATTCACTCAGTCAATGAACGGACAACACGAGAAGAAGTAGAAAAACTTTATAAAGTTTTTCAAACACTACTTCAAATCTGGTAAGCATCATGAGAGTTTTTGTTTTTTTTATACTCTTACATGTAAGTCTCTTTGGTGGATCATTGCATTTTTTTCATAATTATGAAAAAGCGATCCATATTGCACAACAAAAGCATAAACCTCTTTATATTTTTATCTCTTCACAAGGGTGTCGATGGTGTTATAAATTTGAAACAACGACACTAAAAAATGGTGAAGTTCAAAAGCTTCTTCAAGAGGATTTTGTTCTTGTCCATCTGGTTCGTCATCAAGATAGTATTCCAAAAAGATTTCAAAGCGTACCTGTACCAAGACATTATTTTGTCAATGATGATGGCAGATTGTTATATGATGCTTTAGGGTATAGAAAAGTTTCTACATTTAAAGCCTTTTTAGGCTATGCATTAGATCAAATTTAATCTCAAAACAAAGGAAAAAAATGGAATTTATTCAAACAAACAAGGCACCTTCGGCAATAGGACCTTATTCTCAGGCTGTTGTTGTTAATGGTATGGTATATACTTCAGGACAGATTGCACTTGGTGCAGATGGAAGTGATACTCTATTGAAAGAGGATGTTGAGGTACAAGCTGTTCAGGTACTTAGAAATTTAGAAGCTGTATTGCAAGAAGCAGGGAGTTCATTAGATAGTGTTATAAAAACAACTATTTTTTTAGCAAATATGGATGATTTTGCATCAGTTAATGAAATTTATGAAGAGGCTTTTGGTTCACATAAACCATCGCGTTCAACAGTTGCTGTAAAAACTTTACCAAAAAATGCACTTGTTGAAATTGATGCTGTAGCCGTAGTTTTAAAGTAGTTGTTATATAAGAATAATTGATTTCTGTATTAATATTAACTTATTTTTAAACTATATGATAGTAAAATTTTGGCAGAAAAAATCATAAGGGAAATGAATGAAAAGAATTATTACACTTTCAGCTGTAGCCGTTTTTGCTACTGGAATGTATGCAGATACAGATACACAAAAACAGATAGATGAACTTAAAGCACAAATTGCTAAGTTAGAAAAAACAACAAAAAGAAATACAAAAAAAATTAGTCATGTAAACCAATTAGCAAATAATGACAACTTGAAATTTAATGCTGATTTAAGAACTTCATATGACTATATCAGTTATAAAAATGCTGCAGGAGATAAAGAATCTAATGGTATTTTTAGTAATAGACTTTGGTTGAAAATGGCATATGCACCAACAGAGCATTTAGCATTTTATGGAACTATCGCATACAATAAAATGTATGGTCAATCAACTGCTCCATCTCAAGGTTTTAACTACTATGACTGGGTTGTAAACGAAACTGTAAACAGTTCTGATGAGATTAGAATTAAAGAAGCATATTGGCTTTATAAAAATGATACTTTCTTTGGTATGGATATTCCTTGGACAGCAAGTATGGGTAGAAGACCTTCAACAGATGGATTACTTGTAAACTACAGAGAAGATCAAAAAGCAAAATCTGCTATCGGACATAATATCAACATGGAATTTGATGGAGCAAGTTTTAATTATGTACTTGAAAATGTAACAGGTGTTCCTGGTATGTCTTTAAAATTTTGTTTTGGTCGAGGTATGTCAAATGTGCAATCACGATATAGTGGTTTTGTACAAAACCCAGATGGAACATTCTCTCCAAACCCTATGAACCCAACAGGGAATGATTATGTAAAAGTAGATGGTTTTGACAATACTGATTTAGTGGGTATTTTATTTAATCCGTATGATGATGGTCAATACTCTTTGCATACAGTATGGTTTAGAGCATATAACTTACCAGGTATGGTAGCTGTTCCTTCAACTACAGGAAATACTTTTGCATTTAAACAAACTGGTGATGTTTCTGGTGGAGCTGCAAGTTTTATAGCTGATGGTGTTGGTGATGGTATTAATGATCTTTTAGATGATACTATTGTATTTGCATCATTTGCATATAGTAGAACACATCCAGATGGTCGTATGCTTGGAAAAACAGATGGAAAAATGGGATACTCTTTTTATATGGGTGCAAACTGGCCTTGTCAACTTATAGATGATGCAAGAATTGGTATTGAATACAATCGTGGTACAAAATACTGGAGAAGTTTTACATATGGTGAAGATACTTTAGCTGGAAGTAAGCTTGCTGTTCGTGGTGATGCATATGAGCTTTGGTTCACAAAAAATCTTATAGGTAAAAAATTAACGGCACAGCTTCGTTATACATATATGGACTATAGATTTACAGGAAGTAATGCATTCTTTGGTGATGCAGGTACTCCTATGGATATCTCTGCTGCAAATACTCCAAATGCTGTTGATATAGCACAAGATATCAGAGCATATATTCGTTATAGATACTAAAACTTTTAAAGGAACCTTTTTTAAGGTTTCTTTAGCTTCTCTTTCCTTTCACTCTTTTTTATAAATCAAAATTATATTAAATATAAGTATATCTTTTTTTCTTTTTGGTTCTTTGATTACATTTTTTTGCATTAGTTAATCTTATTTGCAATATAAGGTAAATAAAAGTTATTTATAAGTTGTTATGGAATACAATATGTGTATCTAAAAATATCTGATAAATCCGTCATGTGTTTATCAGATGTTTTTTTTAGAAAATTACAACGAGGAAATGCTTATGAGTGTAGAAGTTTCTAGAAGAAAATTTCTTCAAGGAAGTGTGGCGTTAAGTGTTGCTGGTGCTTCAGCAATTAGTGCGACAAACCTTTTCTCTAGTGAACACGCTAGTGAACATCAATCAACAAATAGTCAAATACCTAGTACAATTACGACGAAAACAGGGACAGGTAAGGCTGAAGATGTACCATTTTTATGTGGTATTTGTGTAAACAAATGTGCAGGATTTGCAAGAGTTGAAGATGGGATAGTAACGAAATTAAATCCAAATCCATATTTTCCAAAATCAAGAAATATGTTATGCCCAAGAGGAAATGCAGGTATCCAAACGCTTTATGATCCAGATCGTTTAAAGTATCCAATGGTAAGAATTGGTGAAAGAGGCGATGGAAAATACAAAAGAGTTACTTGGGATGAAGCTTATGAAGCTATTTTAAATGGTACTGATAAGTTTAAAGGACTTAAGCAAATTCTTGATGAAGAAAAAGATAATCGTGCGACTATTGCATATTGTAATGGTGAAGGTTTATCTAAAGAGGGCTTTGAAGTTTTAGTTGGTGAGAAAATTGGTTCTCCAAACTATGTTGATGAAATCAGTATTTGTCTTGAAACAACATTAGGTGGTTATGTAAATACTATTGGTACTTATGGTGAAGCAGATTTAAATAATGCTGATTATTTAATTATTGCTGGAGCAAATCGTGCTGAAGCTATCATTACTCCTGATACTATGGATATGTTCAAAAGAACTAAAGGTAGAGGTTTAAAAACTATTGTTTTAGATCCACGCTTTACAAATACAGCAGCAAAAGCTGATAGATGGTTAGCAGTTAATCCTGGTACCGATTTAGCGTTTGTTCTTGCTCTTACTTATGTTGTTCTTAAAGAAGAACTTTATGATAAAGAGTTTGCTGCTAAACATATGGAAGGTTTTAACGAGTATAAAAATCATATTCTTTCACATAACTATACTCCTGAATGGGCAGAAAAATTAACAAATATTTCGGCAAAAGATATTTATAAAACTGCTCGTGAATTTATGGCTGCTGAACATCCTATTTATTATCAAGGAAGAAGAAGTGTATTTAGTAAAAATGACTTCCAACTCCGTCGTGCTATGGCAATTTTTCAAGGTTTAAGTGGAAACTTAGATAAAAAAGGTGGAATTGTTTATGGTCAAAAACTTGCTCTTCCAAAAGAAGAGATTAATGCTCCTATATATGGTCAAGTTCAATCTCGATTTGATACAGAAGGTATAGCTATTCCATCTCTTAAAACTGGTTCATGGATTGTACTTAGAAATATGGTCTTAGAAGGAAAAAATCCTTATCCATTAAGAGCAATGTTAATGAGAAAACATAATCCTATGAGTGGTGTACCAAATACGAAGAAAACAGAAGCATTTTTAAGAAAAATGGATTTAAATGTTATGATAGATATTCTTCCAAGTGATACTACTATGTTCGCTGATGTTATCTTACCAGAAGCATCTTATCTTGAAAGAACATCTCCAGTAGCTAGTTATGGTGGACTTGAACCTGCTATAGTTCAAAGAAAGGCCGCTACAAAACCTCTTTATGAAACAAAAGAACCAGAAGTGATTTATAAAGAGCTTGCTGAAAAACTTTCAAAACCTCTTTGGGAAATCACTAAAAAATATGATGAAGATGTTCAAGATGATATAGAAGGTATGAGTGAAAAAGAGATTGAAGCATACTATGAAGAGAATGGATTTAATCTTGCAGAACCTTGGGAAAAACCTGTTCATGAACAAAATGAAGAAAAAATCACACAAGTATTTGGTAAAAAAGCTTGGGAAATTTTAGATGAAAAAGGTGTTTACTATCCAAATATAGAGGAATATCATAAGCAACTTAATCCTAATGAATTTCAATATTACCCTGAAAATAAAAAGAATTATACAACGCAGAAAGAGAAGTTAAAAGTTAAATGTAATTTAACTAACTTAGCTAAAAAAGGTGTAGATGCGATGCCTACATGGCACGATGATTATGCATTTAATGTTCCAAAAGGACAGTTTAGATTAGTTACTGGTCGTCATGCACAATTTACACAAAGTGGTACAACAAATAATATGATGTTAAGAGATTTAATCCCTACAAACTATATTTGGATGAACAATCAAGTATGTGAAGAGATGGGCATAGAATTTGGTGACACTGTAGAAGTAAAAAGTAGTATAGGTAAAATCACTATTATGGCTTACCCTACAAATAAAATTGCTCCAAATCAAATCTTTATGCTTCATGGTTTTGGTGGAAGTAGTGAAAAAATGGAAATAGCTGATGGTAATGGGGCAAATGATGCTCTTCTTATTGAAGATAAAATTGAACCAGTTTATGGTGCAGCTGTTATGCATGAAACAAATGTAGAAATAAGAAAGGTGTAACTTATGGCTAGATATGGAATGGCACTTGATTACAAAAATTGTATCAACTGTAAAGCATGTGAGGTAGCATGTAAGGAAGAAAATGGTGTAGAACTTGGTGCAGAAAAACATAGAATCTGGGTTGGAGCAAATAATCCAAATGGTCAATGGCCACTTTTAGATATTGCTTCTGCTGCATTCTTACCAAGTCAATGTCAACATTGTGATGATGCACCATGTCAAGAAGTATGTCCAACACATGCGACATATTATGATGAAAATGGTGTAGTAAGAGTAGATAGTGACAAATGTATTTTATGTTCATATTGTATGAATGCTTGTCCTTACGATGCTCGATATGTAGATGATAGAACAATGACAGTAGATAAATGTACTTTCTGTTCAGATACAAGACTTGCTCGTGGTGAAACAACTACAGCATGTCAAAATACATGTCCTACAAAAGTAAGAACATTTGGTGATCTTGATGATCCAAACAGTGAGATTAGTGAACTACTAAGAACAAGAGAACATTTTAGTCTAAAATCGCATCTTGGTACTAATCCAAAACTATTCTACCTAACATAAGGAGCATAAAGATGAAAATAGGTCCATTAAATATTCCTTTAAAAGAGGATTTCTCTTTAAAGTCATTATTAAATTTTGATAAGACACCTCTTAATATGCTTCTTGTTGTTGTAACATTAGCATTTTTAGCTATGTTTGTTGTTGGTGTGGCGACATACCTTATGCATGGTCACCATGCGTATAATGTAACAAGAGAACATCCGTGGGGTCTTTTGATTGCAGTATATATTTTCTTTGTTGTAAGTTCAACAGGATTTTGTATTGTTGGTTCACTTGGTGATGTTTTTGGTTTCAAAGATTATATGATGATCTCAAAAAGAGCTATTTTTGGTTCAATCGTAACTATTTTAGCTGGTTTTGCAGTTATCGCTTTTGAGATTGGTCACCCAGTTACTATGCTTATCTATAATGTTTTAAGTCCAGGTTTAACTTCTGCTATTTGGTGGATGGGTACACTTTATGGAATTTATTTAACATTTATGGTTATTGAATTTTATTTCTTACTGAACAACAATATGCAAAAAGCTAGAATTTTTGGTCTTGTTGGTTTACTTGTTGGTCTTGCAGCACACTCAAACCTTGGTGGTGTTTTTGGTTTCTTAAATGCTAGAACAATCTCTAATGGTGTGTTTTATCCAACATACTTTATCTTAACAGCATTCATTACTGGTATCTATTTATCTTTCATTATTATGGGATTTAGATATAGAATGAATTTTGATGAGAAAACTAAGAAGTTACTTGTTGGTTTAGCAAAAATTCAAACGCTTCTTATTGCAATTTTAATGTTCTTTGAAACATGGAAAATGTTAACAGCTATCTATGGTGGTATGCCAAATCGTGCTGAAGTTGCTGAACATATTATTCACAGTGGTTCATTTATGTATGGTGAAGTGCTTATGGGTATGTTGATTCCATTTACTGTTATGCTTTTAACAAAATGGCAGTCAGTAACAAAATATGTATGGACATCTGCTATTGGTATGGTTGGTATCTTCTTTATGAGATATGATTTAGTACACGATACACAACTAAAACCACTTCAAATGATGAAAACACATGAGTATCAACTTCCTCCACAATGGGTAGAATACTTCCCAAGTTCTACAGAGATTATGATCTCTTTAGGTGGTCTTGGTCTTTGTATAGCTCTTTATTATGTGGGAACAAAACTCTTTAATCTTGATGAAGAAGCTCATCATTAAGAATAGATAGAAGCTTTTTTAAAAGCTTCTATACTTTTTTCTTTCTTTTGTTATAATGTTTTTATGAAAAAAATAGAAACATCGCGCAGAAGATTTTTACAAGGAAGCGTAGCACTTTGTGTTTATGCTTCCTCCTCTTTTTCTTTTACATCACAACATGGTGCAACATCAAAAACTTTAAAAAATATTCCCTATTTATGTAATATGTGTCGTAATAAATGTGCTGGTTTTGCACAAGTTGAAAACGGACAAGTTACTAAATTAAATCCAAATCTCTACTTTCCAAAATCTCGTAATATGTTATGTCCCAAAGGGAATGCTGGAATCGAAGCACTTTATGATGAAGATAGGTTAAAGTACCCACTCATTAGAATAGGTAAGCGAGGTGATGGTCGTTATAAAAAGGTAACTTGGGATGAAGCATATGCGTATATTCAAGAAAAGCTTGTTGCTATTTTAGAAGTAGAAAAAGATAATCGCTCAACTATAGCATACTGTAATGGTGAGGGGTTTAATAAAGATGAATATATTCAGTTCTTTGGTTCAAAACTAGGCAGTGCCAACTTTTTAGATGAGGGTAGTATTTGTCTCAATACAAAGTTAGGAGCAACACAGCTTACTATTGGTGATATAGGGGAGATGGATGTTGCTGGAAGTGATTATCTCATTATCAGTGGAGCGAACCGTTATGAGTCCCTCATCACTCCTGATAGTATAGATATGTTACACACAAAGCAAAAACTTGTTGTGCTTGATCCCCGTTGTACTGTGACAGCATCAAAAGCAGATGAATATTTGCCTTTATATCCAGGGACAGATTTGGCATTTTGTTTGGGTGTAATGTATGTTGCACTTAAGGAAAAACTTTATAATAAAAAATATGTGCAAGAGTATTTTGAAGATTTTGAGAGTTTAAAAAAACATATTTTACAAGAGCAATATACTCCTGAATGGGCAGAGAAAAAAACACATATACCAGCAAAGAAAATATATCAAATTGCCAGAGAATTTTTTGGTGCAAAAAATCCTCTTTATTATCTTGGAAGAAGAAGTGTCTGGAGTCAAAATGATTTTCAGCTTCGTCGTGCTATGGTGCTCATCAATGCACTTGCTGGAAGTATCAATAAAAAGGGTGGTATTATTTTTGGGAAACCGTTTATACTTACAAAAGAGGAGATAAACGAACCGTTTTATAATAATGCACGCGATAGATTTGATTTAGATGGGATTGTATATGGTTCCAAAAAAGGGGGGAGTTGGTTAAATTTTAGAGAGCAAGTTGTAACGCAAAAAGCACCCTATAAAGTAAGAGCAATGTTTATACGCAAACATAATCTTATGCAAAATATGCCAAATATTGCAAAAACAAAACAGATGCTTATGATGATGGATCTTGTTGTTGTCTTAGATACGATGCCAAGTGATACAGCGATGATGGCAGATGTGATTTTACCAGAGTGTACATACTTGGAACGGGAAGATATGGTGGTGAGTTTTAACAGACTCGAACCCTCACTTGCATTGCGTAATAAAGTGATAGAACCTTTATATGAGAGTAGAAGTATGCAAGATATTCTCAAAGGTCTTGGAGAAAAACTTTCTCAACCACTTTTTGAAGTAAGTGCAAAATATGATGAAGAGTTACAAGAGAGTATTGAAGAACTTGGAAAAGCAAAAGCGTTTGAAGAGGGTGGCTATGATTTGGCAGAACTTTATAAAAATGATATTACCACAAGAAATAAAGCTCTCATTATTAAAGACTTTGGTGTGGAAGTTTATACCTCTTTGAAAACAAAAGGGGTATGGCACCCTTATATAGATGAACAAAAAGAGATAGCAAATAATTACTATCAATACTATCCTCAAGAGAAACGCTTTTATAGTGTTTCGAGGAACTATAAGGTACGATGTTTTTTGAAAAAACTTGAAAAAGCTGGATTTGACCCAATGCCAACATGGCATAATCATTACGACTTTACGCCTCAAAAGGGCAGTTTTCGTCTGATAACAGGGCGTTATATCACTTCAACTCAAACAGCAACAACAAATAATATAATGCTTAAAGAGTTTAAAGAGAAAAACTGTGTATGGATAAATAATCGTGTTGCACAACAAATGGGTATAGCTGATGGAGATAGTGTAGTGTTAAGTAGTAGTGTTGGAAGTGTTGTGATTCAGGCATACCCAACAAATAAAATAGCTCCTGAAGTTGTGTGGTTTGCCCATGGTTTTGGAACAGATTCTCAAGAACTTACTCATGCCTATGGTAAAGGTGCAAGTGATAATGCTCTCATTGAAGATAGATTTGAAAAAATTTATGGGTGTGCAACAATGCATGAAACAGATATAACAATAAGAAAACTCTAAAGGCTCAGTATATGGCAAATTATGCAATGGCATTTGATTATAAACTTTGTATAAACTGTCACGCGTGTGAAGTGGCATGTAAAGAGGAAAACGGTATAGATTTAGGAGCTAAAAATCATCGTTTATGGATTCAAGAAGAGGGAGAGATTTCAGGAGATTTTTGGAATTTGGATCGAGAACAATTACATTTTATGCAGATGCAGTGCCAAGAGTGTCAAGATGCACCATGTCTTAAAGCGTGTCCTCATGGAGCTATCTATATTGATGATAATGGAATAGTAAGACTTCATAAAGAGGTATGTGATTTAACTTTAGCATGTATGCATGCGTGTCCTTATGGTGCTAGATATATAGATGAAAAAAAACATATTACTGATAAATGTATATTTTGTGCAGATACACGGCTTGCTCGAGGTGAAACAACTACAGCATGTCAAATAACCTGTCCTGCAAAGTTACGCTATTTTGGAGATTTGGATGATGAGAAGAGTGAGATAAGTCAAATACTGAAAGAGAGAAAACATTTTACTTTAAAACCAGAGCTTGGGACAAAGCCCAAACTTTTTTATCTGGAGTAGTTTAAAAAATTGTTGGTTGGATGGCTTCGTTATTAACGCCACCTTCTTCATTTACTTTTAAAAGGTATTCCCATAGTTTTGTTGCTACTTTTTGATAGCGTTTTGATGTTTCGCATTCTGGTGCTATAACTGTAATAGGCTGACCACTGTCACCCCCTTCACGAATTGCAGGTTCAATTGGAATATCACCTAAAATTTCTGTATTGTAGGCATCTGCCAAAGGTTGTGTTGTTCCTTTTCCAAAAATATCGTGTTCAGTATTACAGGTAGGGCAGATAAAACCACTCATATTTTCAACAAGTCCAGCAATAGGGATATGAAGTTGAGTAAACATATCCATACTTCTTATAGTGTCATCCAAAGAGACTTTTTGTGGTGTTGTAACACATACACCTGCTGTAACAGGAAGACTCTGTGCAAGAGCTAATTGTGCATCACCTGTTCCTGGAGGCATATCAAAAAGAAGTACATCAAGTTCACCCCATTTAATATCTTCAAGCATCTGCTCAATAGCTTGTGTAACCATAGCCCCTTTCCATATAAGAGAAGCACCTCTATCTACAAGAGAACCTATAGACATCACTTTGAGATTATGTGCTTCTATAGGGATGATAGTTTGTCCTAAAAAAACAGGTTGTACCCCTTCAACTCCCATCATTCTAGGAATATTAGGACCATAAATATCTGCATCAAGCAGTCCTACGCGTTTGCCTTGTTGTGCAAGAGCTATGGCAAGGTTGACAGTTGTTGTTGATTTTCCAACACCCCCTTTACCACTGCTGACCATAACAAAATTTTGAATTTGAGGAAGTACATTTTTACCATTTGAACTTGTTTGACGAGGCATAATTGGTTTTTTTACTGTGACAACAATCTCTTTGGCATATTTATTTAGTTTGACTGGTATCTCTGTTTTGAGTTGTTCTTCTATCTCTGTTGCAGCAGAGGGAATGTCCAATTTAATAGAGATTATATGTTCTTGAATATCTATATCTTTTACAAAATCAAATGCAACTATACTTTTATTAAAACCAGGATAGATAACACTATCTAATATAGAAAGTATCTCTTCTTTATTCATAGGAATAACCTTTTTTGAAATTTATGGGATATTATAACAAAATGTTACATCAGAGTATTAATTTTATAAATTACTTTTATAATAAATATTAGTTTTATGTTAAAGCTTATATAATATGTGAAATTTTAAGGAGACAAAATGAATAAAATCGTAAAAATTGCACTAGGTGCAGCTGTAATCTTAAGTTTAGGTGCGACTGTTGCAAGCGCTGACGCTGCAAAAGGTCAAAAACTTTACTCTAAAAAGCTTAAAAAAGCTTGTGGTATGAATGGTGCTAAATTTGCTGCTAAGCACACTCAAGATGAGTGGACTGCTATTGAAGAAAGTGGTAAAATGGCTGATGAAATTAAATCTATCTGTCCTAAAGTAAAAGCAAAAGCTTTAAAATCTAAATACTTAAAAGATTACTATGATTTCGCACATGATTTCGCTAGTGATAGTGGAAATGTTCCTTCTTGCTAATTAAACTTTAAGTTCCTTCTCTTTTATACAAGAGAGGAACTTACCTCTTTCAAATAAAATACCTAACTATCTCTCAAATTAAACATAAGTTAAAGCTAAGTTAGATATAATTCCGAACTTTTTGTAGAAATACAACCTAAAAATATTTAAGGACCATAGATGTACGCAATTATTAAAAATGGTGGTAAGCAATATAAAGTTCAAGAAGGTGATGTTTTATCTTTAGACAAAATGTCTCTTGAACCAGAAGCTACTATCGAAATCAAAGAAGTTTTAGCAGTGAATGCTGGTGAGCTTAAAGTTGGAACACCATTCGTAGAAGGTGCTGTTGTTACTGCTGAAGTTATTAGCGAAGGGCGTGATAAGAAAGTTGTTATTTTCAAAAAACGCCGTCGTAAAGACTCTAAAGTTAAAAGAGGTTTCAGAAGAGACCACACTCGTGTTCGTATCACGAAAATAGCTGCATAGTTAGCTTAAAAATATAGAAGGAGATTCAAGATGGCACATAAGAAAGGTCAGGGTAGTACACAGAATAATCGTGATTCAGCTGGTAGAAGACTTGGTGTAAAAAAATATGGTGGAGAAGCTGTAGTAGCTGGTAACATCAT
>Ga0256843_1001505_pt1 | contig 18284 bp, 12 predicted proteins | sample AlvinellametaG_FD_191572 | JGI IMG/M metagenome (GOLD analysis project Ga0256843, IMG submission 191572) | Pompeii worm associated microbial communities from hydrothermal vent at the East Pacific Rise, Pacific Ocean - Alvinella | ecosystem: Host-associated > Annelida > Integument > Unclassified ... | reverse complement strand
ACATTAAGAGATCATATTTTTGGTGGAGGGCATTCTACCTTGCGTTTTATTGCAGGAATAAACTATGGTGATAGTGCCGGTATAAGTTTTACTTTAATTAGTCACTCTACTTATGCTTCTCCTGCTATTAGTAAAGTTAGAATTGTAAAGAACGGTACTTATGACGGTGCTTATTTGGAAGTATATTTGGAGCGTGATGGAGAAGTTGAATATACAATATATGACAACGAACAAGTCAATGGGTGGACACCCGAGAATTGGACAGTAGGCAATGTGCCTTCAGGGTGGATTGTACATGAGTATAACGTTAATAATCTTTTCGATGTTGGTAGTTATGATGATTTGTTAATCTTAGATCGTAACGGAAATTTGGGTATTGGCACCCAACCCAATGAGCGGCTTGATATTAATGGAGCAATGCATTTGACACCCGGTGCCGAACCTGCAAATCCTAATGTGGGTGATATATACTATGATGCCAATGATAATGTTTTGAAATGTTATGATGGTACTGAATGGAAAAGTTTATGGTAAAAAAATATTATGCAATTAATTGCATTAAATTAATAATTAACAAAATAAATCTATACATATGAAGAAAATACTAATTATTTTACTTTTCTTTTTTTCTTTGACGCTTTTTGCGCAACAACAGTACAAGGGAAAAGTATTGGATAAGAAAACAAATGAGCCACTTGCCGGTGCTGCTATTCAAATTAAGAATACAAAAATAGGTGTAGTGTCTGATTTAGACGGTAACTTTTCAATTCTTGCTAACAAGGATAACTATTTATTAGTTTCTTATTTGGGATATAAAACCAAAGAAGTCCGACTTGATTCAGAAAAAAAAATAACAGTTTATTTATTACCCGATACTAGTGCCTTAAAGGAGGTTGTATTAGTAGGATATGGGCAACAGAAAAAGTCCGATTTAACCGGGGCTGTATCGGTTGTAAAAATGAAGGATATTAAAAGTCAACAAGTGGCTACCTTAGACCAGGCTTTGCAAGGAAAGGTAACAGGGGTTGATATTACAAGTAATTCGGGAAGTCCGGGAAGTGGTGTAATGATGCGTATCAGAGGAATAGGAACCTTAAACAATTCAGAACCTTTATATGTAGTTGACGGTATGATGGTAGAAGATGTTGATTTCTTAAACATTGACGATATTGCTTCAATTCAGATACTAAAAGATGCTTCTGCTACGGCTATTTATGGATCACGTGGTGCCAATGGCGTAGTTATTATCAATACCAAATCGGGACATAAAAACAAAACTGCCGAAATTCAGTTTTCGTCAAGTATGGGTTTTCAAAATTTTTGGCGAGGAACCAATGTGTTGGATGCGCCTACGTGGGCAAAACTAAAAAATGAAGCAGCAGTAGCAGCAGGTAAATTGCCACCAGTACCCAATCCTGATGAATTAACTACAACAAATTGGTTAGATGAAGTAGCTCATAAAAATGCACCTATTATCAAACACGACTTGTCAATTACAGGTGGAAATAACAAAGGAAATTATTATTTTAGTATGGGTTACACTCAACAGGAGGGTATTATTAATAAAACATCTTTTGATCGAATAAGCTTACGTGTAAATTCATCTTATCAAGTAAAACCTTGGCTAAAAGTGGGTGAAAATTTGACAATGGTCAAACCTCAATATCAAAATATTGAAGAGCAAGACGAATGGACAAGCATTTTGATTACTGCCATTGCTGCCGACCCATCTATTCCGGTCAAAAACCCCGATGGATCATATGCGTCTGGGATATATAATAATGAAACTTGGAATCCCGCTGCCATTTTATATTATACGCATCAAAATGATGTGATATATAGAACCCTGGGAAACATTTTTTTCGATTTTGAATTATATAAAAATTTAAAATTTAAAACATCGTTTGGTTTGGAATACGCCTTTGGAAAAACATCAAATTTTAATCCTAAATATTATGTAAGTGCCCAACAACAAAACAATGAAAGTAACTTGTTACTCAACAATAGCAGTCGTTTGTTAAAACAGTGGACTAATACGATTCGTTATCAATTTGAAACCGGAAAACACCAAATGAAATTTATGTTGGGTGAGGAAACTTACAGCTATGATTACGCTGAAAATGGTATCAGTGTAAATGGTGTGCCAAATGATGAAGTTATTAGATATATTAACAATGCCACAGGAAATAATGCGGCAAAAGTTTGGGGAACAAAAACAGAAGTTCGCCAAATATCCCTGTTTTCAAGAGTGAATTACAGTTTTGCAGATAAATATTTACTAACGGCTAATTTTAGAGCCGATGCATCGTCAAAATTTCCTAAAAAGAATTATTGGGGGTATTTTCCTTCATTTTCATTTGGTTGGATTGCCTCAAACGAAGATTTTATGAAAAAATATAAGTTTGTAAATCAACTAAAACTGAGAGCAGGCTGGGGGCAAGTTGGTAACGAAGGTAGTTTATCTCCCTATCAAGATGTAACAAATGCCTCTCCGGGTGCCAATTACTTATTTGGTGGAAACCTGGCACCGGGTATTGCTTTTCCGGGAACAGGAAATGATGAACTAAGATGGGAAACAACTTCAACAACAAATTTGGGTATTGATTTTAGCCTTTTGAAAAGAAGCATCTCCGGATCAATAGATTATTTTATTAAAAACACAACCGATATGATATTGCAAGTCCCTGTTCCGGGACAAACAGGTATTCAAGAACCACCTTATCAAAATGCAGGTTCGATGAAAAATACGGGTATTGAGCTGGCTTTGAATTATAAGAATCATAAAAACAAGTTTAAATATGCATTTGGATTGGTATTTACCAAAATAAATAACGAAGTAACCGATTTGGGTGTAGATGGAGGTAATATTCCGGGTGCCGAGTTTATGAATTCTTACTATGTTACAAATACGATAGCAGGACAATCAATGGCACAATTCTATGGCTATAAAACGGATGGGTTGTATCAAAATCAAGCAGAAATTGATGCGCAAACCGCACAAACAAACGTAGCTCCGGGTGATGTTAGATATGTTGATGCAGATGGCGATGGCAATTTAGACTTATATTATTTAGGTAGCCCTTTACCCGATTATACTTTCGGGTTTAATGGAAAATTCAAATATGATAAATTCGATTTTTCCTTTCAAGTTCAAGGAGTACAAGGTAACGAAATTTTTAATGGAACAAGTTTTTATAAACTATCATCAACCGCCAAGTGGAATTTAGGCAGAGATATGACTAAACGATGGACAGGTGAAGACACTCAAAACGATGCCCGTTATCCGCGTATGAATGCAAATGATGTAAATAATAGCTTAATGTCAGACCGTTTTATAGAAGACGGTTCATATATAAGACTTAAAAATATTCAACTAGGTTATAGTTTTAAAATACCCTATTTAAAAGTAAACAAAGTATATGTTTATGTAAATGCACAAAACTTGTATACATTGACAAACTATTCCGGTATGGATCCCGAAATTGGTATGCGTGATTATGATTCGTTTGATATTGGTGTTGATAGAGGGTTTTATCCGTCACCTCGTATATTTAGTTTTGGTTTTAAAACAAAATTTTAATTTAAAAAAATTATTTAATATGAAAAAGTTAATCATATATATAAGTATATTAGTTCTTATTACAAGCAATATTTCTTGTGATCCTGACAAGTATCTCGATACACCTGCGCCAAATTTTTCAGATAAAACATTTTTTGATAGCGAAGAGGCTGCAACTCTTGCCATAACAGGAGCATATGACCCAATGGGATGGTACAATTTTTCGCAATTAACACAATGGGCTATTGGTGATGCTGTTTCCGACGATGCTGTCAAAGGTGGTGGTGGCGATGGTGATTATGCCGAAATTTATGAAATGACACATTTTAGTGTAACACCCGATAATCCACTTATTGGCGAAAGATGGGAACAACTGTATATTGGTATCAATCGTGCCAATAAAGTTATCGAAGGTTTGACAGCTAATGATAAAATTGATACTTCAGTTAGCGAAAGAATTATTGGTGAAGCCAAGTTTTTAAGAGGGTTTTATCTTTTTGAATTGGTAAAAACATTTGGAGGTGTTCCAATTGTAGATCATGTGCTATCTCCTTCCGAATATATGAATCCGCGTAATACCATTGAAGAATGTTATGCACAATTAGAACAAGATTTTAGCGATGCAGCTGCCGTATTACCTCATAAAAATCAAATGCTTGCCGATGAAATGGGAAGAGCCACTTGGGGAGCCGCTAAAGCTTTTTTGACCAAAACCTATATTTTTGAAGAAAAATGGGCGCAAGCAGAAGTAACTGCAACCGAAATTATTGACTCTGGAGAATATGATCTCGAAGCAAATTATGGCGACTTGTTTACAATTGCTACCGATAATGGTATTGAATCGGTCTTTGACATACAATTTGCTTACCTAAATCAATCAGGATGGCTAGACGAAAATGAAGGTAGTCATCTCGAAATTATGCATCGAAGTCGTGACGATAGAAACGGCGGATGGGGGTTTGACCAACCTACACAAGATTTGTATGACGAATTTGAAACAAATGATATTCGTCGTGGATGGACTATTATTTCCGATCAAGATGTATTATGGCAGGGTACCGCAGATGAAGATACGATTTATACGGCATACGATCCCGTTCATAATCCTGATGCTGTAACTGGTTATAATAAACGTAAAGGGACTTTGCCCGAAAGTGAACGTGGAAACAACGAAGATCAAGGTCCTTTAAATTTGAGGATGGTTCGTTTTGCCGAAGTATTATTATGGCAAGCCGAAGCACGTGCACATACCGGTGGCGATTGGCAAACGCCTCTTAACCGTGTAAGAACAAGAGTAGGATTGCCGGCAACCGGATATACTAATGCACTCGATGCTGTTTATCACGAAAGACGTGTAGAATTAGCTATGGAAGGACATCGCTATTGGGATTTGGTTAGAACTAATAGAGGAAATTTGATGAATGGATATACCGAAAATAAAAGATATTTTCCAATTCCGCAAAAACAAATAAATATCAATCCTAATCTTACACAAAATCCATATTAATTTTTTAAAATATTATTGTTATGAAAAAATATATTTCACTAATTATATTAATCGGTTTATGGCTTGCTGTAAGTTGTACACCACAAGAAGATGATATCGATGGTATTGGTGAACCTCCCACATCAGCAGATATTAATATCGATGACACTGATCCACATCATCCGGTTTTTAAAGTAATTTCTCAAAATGGTTTTATTTATCATTGGGAAATTGGAGACCGTATCGAAATGGACGGTAAAGAGGTTGTCCCATTTTTACCTTTCCAAGGAGACTATAATATTGTTTGTCATGTTTATGGAGCAGGAGGCGAAGGAATACAAACTTCTACAACTTACCATGTAGCAACTAATGACCCTGCCATTAATGATATGCCTGTATGGGCTGAATTAACAGGACACGGTACAGGACGCACTTGGGAATATAATACCGACCATTCAACCGGTTTGCCGGACTATTGTTATCAAACAGGAAATAGCGATGAACTGGCTACATATCCGGATGCATGGATGCCAAGTTGGAGTTGGGGGCAATGTGTGCAAGTTACTCCGGATATTAATGGTACTATGGTATTTGACTTAAATGGAGGATTGAATTATACCTATCATCATGTTGATGGAGATACAGGCATTCAAGGCACTTTTTCGTTAGATACCGATAACATGACCATAACTATAACTAATCCTTATATTCTTGATTATAATATTGATTGTACTAATCCGGCTGTTACCGTAAACGGAACTTACAGAATCATGCTGTTAAACGATACTGAAATGGTATTGTGGCAAGACCAACAAGATACTGAAGAAACAGGTTGGGGATGGAGTTTTAGAGTGAAAAATTAATTGCTAAACAATGAAAAAGATGAAAAGAATACTAGTTGTATTTGTTCTATTGACAAGTGTTATTTCTTGTCAATCGGATAAGAAAAATAATAATGGTAAAAATGAAGAAATAAACGAAAAGGCAATTGTTAAAACAGTTTCTTATCCTAAAATTGTTGATAATTATGTAGCCATTGAAGGTGAAAAAGAAAAATGGGATGATAAATTAGTACATACATTTTCAATTATTGAGTATCCCGGACATAATAATTTTAAATATTGGGGTTACTATGGATTGGATAATTATAATGAAAAAAACAGTATAAAGAAAAAAGCAGGTCTGGTTTTTAGCAATGATTTAAAAAATTGGGTAAAATATGAAGGTAATCCCATTATTAATGATAATTGTAGATGGCCTACGGCTATTGTTTCCAATAATAAAGTATATATTTTTTATGCACAATATAATCGGGATGGTGATAGTCAAATTGTGATGCAGTCAGCAGATGATGGAGTACATTTCAAGGATATTAAAGTTGTAGTGTCTTACAAATCGGGCGAACAAAATCAAAATCCGTTTATTTATTTTAATTCGAAAGACAAATCTTTTTACCTGTTTTATTACAATGGAACTGAACGAAGTAAAACCAATAAACAATGGAATATTATGTTAAAAAAGAGTGAAAATATTGAAGAATTGATACAAGCAAAACCGGTTTTAGTTATTGCTTCAAAACAAACTATGGCAGCTCCTTCAATTGTTTTTTATAACAATACTTATTATTTATTGGTTGAAGAGTTTAATAATAGTGCAAAGATGGATAAATGGGTAACAAATGCTTTTTATTCAGATAAAATTAATACCGGCTACAAAAGGGTTGCTAATAATCCTGTCTTGGCAGACAATGATGCATGTGCATTTCAATATTTACTAAAAGATAAACTTTTTGTAACCTATTCGCATGCCTTAAATAATGAAAAAAGTAAATGGAATCTTAAAATGATACAATTGAAATAATGGGTAAATTTATTGCAGAAATATTAACACAATCAGTAGCATTACAAGATACACTTTCGTATTATTTAAACGGGCAAGGTAAAGAAACCTCTGCATTTTTTGTAAAGAAAGCAGTGATAAGTAAGCAAATAATAATGACCGGAATGGGTAGTTCAAATTTTATTGCTAAGGCTTTTGCATCATTAAATAATCAAGTCTTAGATAAAATCCCAACTTTTTCGATAAATGCATCAGAGTTATTGCATTATCAAATCAATATTTTACAAGAAGATTGTTTATTGGTCTGTATTTCACAATCAGGCGAAAGTTATGAAATTATCGAAATACTCAAAAAAATACCTAAAAATATTAGTACAGCCGGAATAGTAAACGAGAGTGAAAGTACTTTGGCAAAACTAGCAGATATACCATTGTTGATTAAAGCTGGAAGAGAAGAAATGACTTCCACTAAAACTTTTGTGTCAACTTTATTGGCATCTTATATTTTGTCATGGTCAATGGCCGAATATTGGAATGAAATACGTGTTAAAGATATTAATGTGCTTATTTCGTATTTCGATATAGACTTAAAATATAATATCGAAGAGGTGCAAAAAATGATACATTTTTTAGGTGATTTGCCTGCATTAACCATCATTGCACGCGGTACAACAATGGCAACGGCACAACAAACAGCTTTAATGTTTAAAGAAGCCATAAAAGTACCTGCATTTAGTATGTTGGGTGGCGAGTTTCGACACGGTCCCATGGAAATGGTTCAAGAAGGTTTCAAAGCTGTATTATTCGCTCCACAAGGTACAACTTATCAACAAAGTATAAAAATGGCAGAAGATATTGTAAAATTTGGAGGTAAAGTATTATTGATAACCAATAGCAATTATCAAAATACCCATCAAAATATTTGGGTAAAAAACATTCCGATTAAAGACGAAAGTTTATTTGGTATAGCATCAATATTACCCATGCAATTATTTGTCGATCAGTATGCTAAAAATAATGGATTTTTTGCAGGAAATTTCACACATGGTGCAAAAGTAACTACGATAGAATAAATTAATGTATGAAAAAAATATCATGCATAAAAACACGATTAAAATGAAGAAAAATAGAAATTATTACTTATTATTTGTTACAGTTTTGTTATATATTTCATTCGGGCTGTTGACGTCGGTTATCGGAGTGATTATCGATAAATTTCAAAGCACCTACAATGTGTCTTTATCCGTTGCAGGTCTATTGCCATTTGCCTTCTTTTTGGCTTATGGCATAACATCAATACCTTTTGGTATGGCTATGGATAAGTATGGCGCCAAAACAATATTATTATTAGGTACTTTAATGATGACAATTAGTTCGTTTCTCCTATTTTTTAGTGATAATTATTTACTTGTAATACTAATGATATTCTTTATTGGTGTAGGAGTGACAGCTATACAGATTGCTGGAAATCCTTTTATTAGAGAATTGGATGTGCCTGCAAAGTATACAACTAATTTAACAATTATTATTGGAATTGGTTCGTTAGGCTATGCTTTTAGTCCTGTATTAGTACCACTGATCGAACAGTCAGGTTATTCGTGGAATACGGTTTATTTGGTATTTGGTATTATCAATTTAATCATTTTGGCAATGTTGACATTTGCTCGTTTTCCACAAGTTGTGACACTTGACGAAAGCGAAAAAATTGATACAGCAAAAATTAAAATGTTATTTAAAAATCCGATAATTATTGCCTACGCTTTGGGTATATTTATGTATGTAGGCGCCGAAGTAGGAGTGTCTTCATATATTATTACATTTATGCAAAAAGTACATGGTGTTACTAATAATCAATCATTTTGGAAAACAGGTTTACTACATACAGCTTTTCCCTCAAAAGTAGCTTTGGTAGTTGGTTTATTTTGGCTGTTACAAGCATTTGGACGTTTGCTAATATCACCATTGATGAAATATATAGGAGAACGAAAATTGTTTATCATTCATAGTTTAGGAACCGTTTTGTCTTTATTGGTGGCAATTTATGGCGATGAAACATTGTCATTAATTGCTTTCGCACTAGTGGGATATTTTACATGTGCATCATTTACAGCTTTATTTAGTGCAACTATTAATAGTTTTAATACCAATCATGGTACTATTTCGGGTATATTAGGTACAGCTATCGTTGGCGGTGCTTTTATTGGGTGGTTAGTTGGTTATGTAGGAGATATGTTTGGTATGCGCCAAGCAATGTGGGTAAATGTTTTGGCATTCGGATTTGTATTGTATCTCGCTATTTGGGGTAAAGGAAAATTAGACATTAAATAAAAATAAAATTGAAGGTGAAAAAAAGAAAAGTTGTTATAGGAGTTGATTTAGGAGGAACAAAAATCATGACGGGTGTTATCGATTTAAATGGAAAAGTATTAGGAAAACCAATCAAAAAACCTACCGGTGCAAGAGAGTCTTCTGATAAAATTGTAAAGAGAATTACAGATAGTATTGATACTGTAATAAAAATGTTAGAATTATCAAAAGATGAAATATTGGGTATAGGTATTGGCTCAACAGGCCCCATTGATAGCGAAAAAGGAATTATTCTAGATTGTCCGCAGTTGCCAACTATGCAGTATTTTCCTTTAAAAAAAATAATTCAAAATTATTACCAATTACCTGTAGTCATGAACAATGATGCCAATAGTTTAATATTGGCTGAAAATGTCTTTGGCGTGGCAAAAAATAATACAAATGTTGTAGGTTTTACCTTAGGAACAGGTATAGGATGTGCTATTTTATTCGATAAAAAAATATTTAATGGCGCAACAGGAACAGCGGGTGAGGTTTGGACTTCGCCATATAATGGCAAAACTATCGAAGATTATATCTCGGGAGAAGGAGTAAAATCTATTTATAAAAAAATGTCAGGTGTCGAAAAAGAAAGTGTTGAGGTATTACATTTGGCCAAAAACGGTGATGTCAACGCTTTAAAAACTTGGGAAGAATTCGGAAAACATTTGGCGATAGCTATTGCATGGACTGTTAATATTATCGACCCCGAAATAGTAGTATTGGGTGGTTCAATAGCCAAAGCCGCCGATTTCTTTTTACCGTCATTAGAAAAACATTTACGCAAACAGATATGCACGGTGCCTGCTGAAAAGATGCAAATAAAATTAGCACATTTAGGTGATTATGCGGGGTTTATCGGTGCAGGAGCGCTGGTATTACAAGCACAAAATGTCTTTAACAATTATAAAACAACACTTTTGTAGATGAAAACAAAAATTTTAAATATCATATTATTTTCTTTTATTATTTGGTCTTGTAATACCGATAAAGAAAAATTGCCCTCGAGTAATATAATCGCAAAAAAAATATATCTAAAAGATTGGCAAATGATTTCAACTTTACAAGAAAATAATGAGGAATCAATTACGAAATCTATCGATTATCAAAATACAAATGCCTTGGCTGTTACTGTACCTACTACGGTTTTAAGGGCACTTGTAAAAGCAGGCGTATATCCTGATCCACATTTCGATTTAAATAATTTTAAAATCCCCGATGCTTCGGATAGCCTTAATAAAAAATTGCATTTAGAAAAATATAGTCATATCAAAGGGGTAGCCAATCCGTTTAAAGCTCCATATTGGTTTAGAACCGTTTTTGAGGTGCCAAATCATGCTGAGAATCAAAAAATCTATCTCAATTTTGATGGCATTAATTATCGTGCAGATATATGGATTAATGGAAAAAAAGTAGCTAATGCAAGCCAAGTAGTCGGTATGTTTCAACGTTATAAATTTGATATTACACCTTTTGTTTTGTTAGGAGAAAAAAATGTGTTGGCAGTTAAAATTCATCAAGTAGACCATATTGGCACGGCCAATCCGGGTAGTCAATTGACAGTTTTTGGACCACAAAGAGGCTGGGGAACCGAAATTTTTAAAGATGCTACTCTAAAATTTTCGGCAGGATGGGACTGTGCGCCTGTTGTTAGAGATCGTAATATGGGAATTTATCAGGATGTATATCTAACATATACTGCACCGGTCGATATTATTAATCCATATATTGTAACCGATTTGCCTCTACCGGATACTTCCAAAGCAGATATTGTTATTACAACAGAATTGAAAAATCCAACCAATAAACCTATCAAAGGTATTTTGAAAGGAAAAATCAAGTTGCTGAACGAAATTGATATGTATAATTATAAAAAATATATGAAAGGTAATATGCCTGACATACTTTTTGAAAAAGAAATTGAAATTCCTGCTAATAAAACAATTACTGCTCATTTTAGCCCATCAGAATTTAAGCAATTGCAAATTGCCAATCCATATTTATGGTGGCCAAATGGCTATGGAAAACAGTATTTGCACCAATTGCAATTGCAATTTGTTTCAAATAATCAAGTTTCTGATCAAGAGAATGTACTCTTTGGCATACGAGAAATTAGTGATGAAATAATTAAGAAAGATAATGAATACGGTAGACGGTTTTTTATTAACGGCAAACCGGTATTTTTGCGTGGTGGATGGTTGCAACCTGATATGATGTTGGATATGAATCCGAAACGTATATACGACGAAGCGCAACTTTTGGCGCATGCTAATGTCAATGTTTTGGCAAATGAAGACATGCCGTCACCTCCCGAATATATTCTTGAAGCATACGACAAATATGGCTTGTTGATATGGGAAACGTTTTATCAATGTTGGACAAGTTATCCGGGAGATCCTAGTTTTGCCAACCCCGAAGATGCAAATTTAGCAGTCGATGATGCCATCGATATTATTAAAAGATATAGAAATCATCCTTCTTTATTGCAATGGACATTACAATGCGAAACCATTGTGAGAGAAGAAATATATTCACCTGTCCGAAAAGCTGTTAAAGAAATGGATCAAACACGCCCTTTTATTCCAACTTCAAGCATTGATTGGGATGTAGATAAACTGACGCCTTATATGAAACCTGATTTGCCATTAGGAATGACAGACGATGGAGCGCCCGATTATACTTGGTATCCGCATGAATATTATTATGAAATGGTCGATAAAGTACATCAACAAATGTTTAGAAATGAATTAGGAGTACCATCTGTTCCGACTTATACAAGTATGAAAAAATTTATCTTTGATTTAGGAGAAGCGGCAAAAGACAGCATATATCCACTAGATAAAAATTGGGCACATCACGGCGCTTGGGATGACGGTGGATACGTTTACAAAGCTTATGATGTAGCACTCCGTAAAAGATATGGCGTGCCTGTGTCGGCAAAAGATTATATCCGTAAAGCGCAATATGTCAATGCGGGTAGTTACAGAGCCATGTACGAAGCTGCCAATCATAAAATGTGGGATGTAACACAAGGTGTAATGCTTTGGAAACTTAATTCTACTTGGCCTACTGTTGTTTGGCAGATTTATGATTGGTACCTCAACCCAAACAGCTCATACTACTATACAAAACGAGCATTAGAACCTATACATATACAACTTAACGAACATAATTATGAGGTATCAATTATTAATACACAATATAAGGATTTAAAAGGAATGACTGCCGATATAGAAATATTAAATTTTGACTTAACATCAAAGTGGCACAAAACAATTTCATTTGAAATAGGAGCATCACAATATAAAAATATCGTTAAGTTGCCTAAAATAAATGATTTAACAAAGGTGTATTATGTGAAATTAGTATTAAGAAACAAGTATAATAAAATTATATCGGATAATTTTTATTGGCTATCGTCAGCCGGTGAAGTAGATTATAAAGATTTGGCGAAATTAAAAAAAGTAAAATTAGATTTAGAATATCATTCAGAACAGAAAAACGGAAAAGTTATTTTTACCATTGAGGCAATAAATAATACAAAACAATTGGCATTTCTTAATCGATTGATGTTGATTGATGTAGATACTCAGAATGAAATATTACCTTCTTTTTGGAGTGATAATTATTTTGTGCTGTTGCCGGGTGAACATAAAAGTGTAACTGTTGAAGCGAGTTTGTCAGATATAGAGAATAAAAAATTAGCTGTTGTTGTTGATATGAATGAGTGATGTCGAGTTGTTTTGGTTAATTATTAAGACATCATAAAAAAAAGGTTAAGACTTATTAGTGCTATAATTGACTAGTAGTCTTAACCTTAATCAAAAGTAGAATTTAACCCAATAAAATCATAAAGTTATGTTACAAAAGTATTCTTTTTCAATCGTATTTTTGCTTGTATGGGGCTTGTTTACAAACTCTGCTCAAGCACAAACAGAATTACTGTCAAATAACGAATTTGACGATGGAACAAATAATTGGCAATTATGGGAAGGTAATGGCACAACCGGAACTTTTGAAATTGACAATACATCACAATTATCAGGTGCTAACAGCGCTAAAATTACTTTGACCAATACAGGTGGAGGTGCTGCTTGGGAATTAAGTTTTGCGCAAGGTTTACCCTCTCCGGTATCGACTACACAACAATATGAATTGACTTTTACAGCAAAAGCTTCTTCAAATGTCGACATCTCATTTAAAGTGCAAGAAACAGCTTCTCCATGGGCATCGTTATTTGAAAATACTGTTAGTTTGACAAGTACATCACAAAATTTTGCATTTACTTTTACCCCGACAGGATCGGGTGATGCTAATTTCTTATTTTCAATGGGGGCTATCGGAACAAACACTCAAGTTTGGATTGATAATGTACACTTAACAGAAGGTACAGCTACTATTGACAAATTACAATTAGATGCCTTAAAAGTATTCCCTAACCCCGTTCAAAATCATTTAAATCTACAATTTAAATTAGACAGTGATACTAATATCGGATATAAAATAATTGATATAACCGGAAAAGAAGTGATAATTGGAAAAACACAAAAATATGAGACAGGACAAAATCATATTAAGATAAATGTAGAAAATTTGGTAAACGGTATTTATTTGATGATCTTGAATGATGATAAGCACCAAAAAACTATTAAATTTACAGTCAATAGATAAAATATCCTTATGAAATATTTCCGAGTAAAAACATGGATTTTGATATCCTTTTTCTTTTTTGCAATTTCTTGTAAACCCGATAATAAAGATGACACGAAAGATGATGAGAGTGAAGAATTGGATCTTAGTTATTTACAAACTGGAGATGGTACAACAACTCCCTACATAAAAGGAACTTTTATCGATTTTTGGCATAAGACTTCTTGGGATATGGCAATGTGGAATGCTCATATGCATGAAATGTCAGAAATTGGTATACAAACAGTAATTATTCAGTTTACTGCATTTAATAATGAAGTATGGTTTGATGCACAAAATACGTTTAGTACCAATAAACATTCTCGGGCACTTGCTAATTTACTAGATGCTGCAAATATTAATGGTATTGGAGTGTTTATCGGTTTGTATTCCGATGATCAATATTGGAATAATGCAACCAATATATCTGTATTATCCGAGTATGTGGCTAAATGCAAAAATATAGCGCAAGATATTTGGCAAAAATATAAAAATAAGCCGGCATTAAAAGCCTGGTATATTCCGCAAGAACCTGCGACTTATTATTATCAGACACAATCTGATAGAAATATTTTGAAAAACAATTTAATTAATCCTATAGCAGAATATTGTAAAAGTATCAGTCATAAACCGGTGGCTTTTTCCGTGTTTTTTAATCATAATTTGACAAATGTAGCCTCATTTGGGGCATTTATGTCTGATTTGTCCGATGCTAATGTAGAGTTAATTATATTGCAAGATGGTATAGGTGTCAATCACTGCGATATTAATTCCATCAGTGATTATTTTTTACAGGCTCATCAATCTTTATATGTTGATAATCAATTTGAGGGTGCTTTTTGGGCAGACATAGAAACCTTTCAAACAGTAAGCGGAAATACAGTGCCCGAAAATATCAATACAATTATTCAAAAAATGAACAATGTAAAAGATTATGTTAGCCAAATAGTTAGTTATCAGTATTATAAAGACATGTGTCCTTCCGGACCAAACGGCGCTTCGGCAGAAAGTTTAAGAAACGATTATCTTAACTATTTACCTTAACTTCTGTTTTTTTTCAATAATTAGTTATATTTTTGTTTTTAATCATAAACAATAAATAATGTATAGAATAGTAAATGTTTTTTTGTTTATCTTATTGTTTTTTTCTTGTAAAAAAGAAAAATCGGATGATGATAAAGAAGATAAAATTCTTATCGGTACCTATTATAAATTAAGTAAACCTGTTAACAATCAAATATACCATAGTGCATTTCCCGATTTTGGTAGTACCGAAGATGTGGTCAGCCAAACAGCTATTCAATCTTTTGAAAATTTAGCCGGCAAAAATATAGCATGGGCTTATTTTTCAAATAATTGGACTAATGGTATCCATTTTCCTACAAATGCAGTAAATACAATCATACAAGCCGGAAAAATTCCTTTTATTAGAATGATGCCCAGAAGTAATTTTAATGCAAACTGTGCCGACCCCCTTTATACAATGGATAATTTTTTATCAGGACGTTTTGATGCGGAACTAAAACAATGGGCATTGTCGGCTAAACAAATGAATGTACCACTATTGGTCGAATTCGGTACCGAAGTAAATGGAGATTGGTTTCCATGGAATGCTTCATATAACGGAGCGGAAAACACATCATACGGTGACACCTCTGCTTATGATGGAATGGAAAAATTCAAGAATGTCTATCGTCGAATTATTGATATTTGCAGAGATAATGGTGTGCGAAATATTACATGGTTTTATCATGTAGATGCTTATAATTCTCCTAATATTTCATGGAATACGATGAAAGGTTATTATCCGGGCGATGATTATATTGATTGGATTGGTGTTAGCGTCTATGGTGCACAAAGTGCAAGCGAAGGGTGGTGGCAGTTTGAAAATGTATTAGATGATTGTTGGAACGAATTAAGTCATATTTCAAATGCACAAAAACCTATTGCAGTATTAGAATGGGGCGTGATTGATGATGCTTCTATAGGTAATAAAGCACAATGGATTACTAATGCTGTTCAAAGCATTAATACAGGAGGTAATTATTATGGGAAAATTAGTGCCGTTAGTTATTGGCATGAAAATTTTTTAGATAATGGAGAAACGATTAACTTACGAATCGACAGTTCACAGTCTAGCCTGTCTGCTTATTCGAATGCAGTTGGGGCAAATATATTTATTTCAACACCACAATTTGATGAAACACCTTAAATATTGAATTAAATTATTACTTTTACCAAAAAACAAGAGGTTTTGAACAAAAGAACGAACAAGAAGAAGAATGTTACGGTAAATGATATAGCAAAAACGGTTGGCATGTCGGCCTCAACCGTTTCCAGAGCTTTGGCAAATCATCCAAAAATCAGCAAAAAAAGCAAAGAGATAATTTGGAAAGCAGCTAAAAAGATGGGCTATTTGTCTAACATTCCTGCTTATTTACAAAATATACAAACAGGAATTATCATTATTCTGATTGATGATTCGCAAATCTATGCAGCCAGACAATTTATTCAATCTGCACAACAGTATATGCAAGATGATAAATATCAAATGCTGATAAAATATATAAATACTAATGATAATATTGATACTGTTTTTAATGCATTGTCAAAATTAGATATTGCGGGTATGATTAGTTTGTTAAATAATCAAGATAATTATAAGCAGTTGATTGTATTTACAAAAGAATATAATATTCCGTTGGTAGTAATGCATCATACAAATATCGATAATGCTTACACATATATTATTCCCGATTATCATAACGGAATGTCTATGATGTTAAATCATTTGACAAAAAGAGCAGCCAAAGATATTGTATTAATTAATCTTGAAAATAGTATCCTTGCCGATAATTTAGAAAAAGCTTTTATAGAAGTCTTACGACAAACCAATAAATTCGATTCAAAACAAATAGTTTATACCGATAATACATACAAAATGCTGAAATTTAATATAGAACAAGCATTGGAAGAAAATCCGAAGATAGATGCTTTTATTACAAGTAATTATCAAATTGCGCTACAACTTCATTATTTATTGCGTGCTAAAAACTATAATATCCCTGACGATTTTTTGATTTGTAATTTTGGAAACGAAGATGCAGGAGAATTTTCTTTGCCGAAAATAACCAATTTACATTACTCATATACCGAAATGGGAAAAACAGCAGTAAAAAGCATTATGGATGCGATAAATCAAAAAAACACTCAAAATAAGCTAATTGTTGAACAGGTAAAATTGATTATCAAAAGTTCAACTATGCGAATGTCCTAAAAATGATGTGATAATTAATATATGCCAAATATCTTTTTAATTATATTTGGTAAGATTAAAAGAATGGCATTGCACAATTAATCTGTTGCATTGATATAAGGATTTTTAGGTGGAGAATATATGAATATTGAATGATTTTATGTGGCATTTTGGTTTAAGTCTATCAAAACTATAAAATATTTAAAAAATCAAAAAATACGCCTCGTTAAATTATCAAAAAACCAAAAAATCAAAAAAGTATCGATAAATTGACATATAATAGGGTATAATTCTAAAAAAAAGTTATTTTTGGTACGAATTAAAAAAATACAAATAATATGGCATTTGATATTGAAATGATAAAAAAGGTCTATGAGACCATGCCCAAAAGGGTAGAAGAAGCCAAGAAAATGCTTGGCAGACCATTAACTTACACCGAAAAAATCTTGTATTCGCATTTATGGCAAGGCGCGCCTACTACTGCTTTTACTCGTGGTAAAGACTATGTAGAGTTTAAAGTTGATCGTGTAGCTATGCAAGATGCGACAGCGCAAATGGCGTTGTTACAGTTTATGCAAGCAGGTAAAAAAAGAGTTGCTGTACCTTCTACAGCGCATCTCGATCACCTGATTCAGGCTTATATGGGTGTAGACAAAGATTTGCAAGAAGCAATCAATAAAAACAACGAAGTTTATAACTTTTTAGAATCTGTATCTAAAAAATATGGTATCGGATTTTGGAAACCGGGTGCAGGTATTATTCACCAAGTAGTTTTAGAAAACTATGCCTTTCCGGGGGGATTAATGATTGGAACAGACTCTCATACCGTTAATGCAGGCGGACTGGGAATGGTAGCCGTAGGCGTAGGAGGAGCTGATGCCGTTGATGTAATGGCAGGTATGCCTTGGGAACTTAAATTTCCCAAACTAATTGGTGTCAAATTAACAGGAAAATTAAGCGGTTGGGCAGCACCCAAAGACATTATCTTAAAAGTAACCGGAATGTTAACCGTAAAAGGAGGAACAGGTGCAATTGTCGAATATTTTGGTGAAGGAGCAGATTCATTATCAGCCACAGGAAAAGGAACGATTTGTAATATGGGTGCCGAA
>Ga0256843_1001504_pt1 | contig 18297 bp, 10 predicted proteins | sample AlvinellametaG_FD_191572 | JGI IMG/M metagenome (GOLD analysis project Ga0256843, IMG submission 191572) | Pompeii worm associated microbial communities from hydrothermal vent at the East Pacific Rise, Pacific Ocean - Alvinella | ecosystem: Host-associated > Annelida > Integument > Unclassified ... | reverse complement strand
ACAAATTCGGAGTAGGATTGGCCCACAGATTGGACGACAGTTTTTCAGGCTTATTACAATATTATGTTACGCCGCAATTTCGTATAGGCTATGCCTATGATTTTACGATGACCGAATTGCGTCATTACAACAGCGGTTCACATGAATTGATGTTAGGCTATGACTTTAATTTTGTAGATGATACCCGCATTCGTTCACCCCGATTCTTTTAACCAAAAAAACTAAGAAAATGAAAATACATACCAAACACGGACTTTTGCTGATATTGATGAGCTTATTTTTAAGTTTTTCAATGCAAGGTCAAAGTTTACGCTTAAAGAAAGCCAATAAATACTTTAATGAGTTTTCTTATGATAAAGCCATCAAGGCCTACGAATCCATAGAAGACAAAACCCCGTCTGTTTATCGCAATTTGGCCAAGAGTTATTTAATGTTGGATAAGACAGATAAAGCGGAACAATACTATGCCGATTTGATGGCAACCGGTCAATACACCCCTGCAGATGTTTATGACTATGCTTCGGTATTACTAATGAATAAGAAATATGACGAAGCCGCCAATTGGATGGAGAAGTTTTATAAATTAAACCCCAATGACAAGCGCGCACAAGCCTTTATGGCCGATCCGTTATATTACAGAGAGCTGTTAAAGTCCGATCCAAAAATGGCTTTAAACAATTTGGACATCAATACCGAATACGAAGATTTTTCACCGGTTTATTACAAAGACAATCAAGTAGTATTTGCATCAAGTAGAGGCAACAATCGTTTGATAAACCGCAAGTGGAACGGTAACCAACAACCTTTTTTAGATTTGTATGTAGCCGACATTTCCGGTAATAATGAATTGACCAATGTCCAGAAGTTTAACAATGTTGTCAATAAGAAATATCATGATGCGCCGGCCGCTTTTAATGCCCAAGGCGACTATATGATAGTTACGCGTAACATTTACGGAGACAACAAATTGGAAGACAACAAACTGTGGTTATACGAATCCCATTTAATAGACAACAATTATTGGTCGGATCCGGTTCCTTTATATTTTAATGACAAGCATTTTTCCAACGGACATGCCAGTTTAAGCCCCGACGGTAAGGTTATGTATTTTGCATCAGATCGTCCGGGAGGTTTTGGCGGCACGGACATTTACCGTTCAGTCAAAGGCGAAGACGGTCGTTGGAGCATGCCAGAGAACTTAGGAGATAAGATCAATACCGAAGGCAATGAGATGTTTCCGTATTACGATGCCAAGGGCGGTTATTTATTTTACAGTTCCAACGGTCTTCCCGGTCTTGGCGGTTTGGACATATTTGTGTCTAAAGTTCGCAGAGACGGCAGTTTAACCAAGCCGGTAAATTTAGGTTCGCCTATCAATTCCAATAAAGACGATTTTTCGTTTGTGTATAATGATAAAGGTTCGGGCTATATATCCAGTAACCGTATGGGAGGCAAGGGCGATGACGATATTTACAGTTTTAATAATATGCCAGCCTTTAGCAACAAAATAGAAGATTGCAGTCTATCAGGCACGGTAACCGACAAGATTACCCACCAGCCTATATTGATGGCTAAAGTTATCTTATTAGACAAAGAAGACAACAAGCTTAAGGAATATGAGACCAAGTCCGACGGCAAATACGATTTTCCTATAGATTGCGGCGGCACATATAAGATGCTGGTAATGCGCGAAGGCTATGGTGATGCCCGGGCGGAAATAAACACCAAGGACTTTGACACGCCGAAAATAGTTAAAGATTACGCTTTGTTAAGACCCGAGTCTGAATATACCATGCAGTCCAAAGGTAACATGTGTGATATTCACATCAAGCCGATTTATTATGATTTGGATAAATTTTACATTCGTTATCAAGACAAGGTTGATTTAGACAAGATTATAGCCTTGATGAACCAATATCCTAAGATGCGCTTAGGAGTTTATTCTTATACCGATGCCAGAGCCAGCAAGCCATATAATGTCCGGTTGTCAAAAAACCGCACCATGTCGGTTGTTAAATACTTGACCGATCACGGCATTAGCAAGGATCGTTTGGATCCCCGCTGGTTTGGAGAGATATACCCTGTAAACGGATGTGTTGACGGCGTCAAATGTAGCGAAGCCGAACACCAACAAAACCGTCGCACGGAATTTAAAATCTTAAATTGTCGGCAATAGCGGATAATTATTATTAAAATACCTAAAACACAGTATGCTTTTGCATGCTGTGTTTTTTTATGGTAATTTTTTATAATTATAACTTTTTACCGTAAATTTGTGTTTTAAAAAATTAAAAGACAGATGAAGATATCATATAATTGGTTAAAGCAGTTTATAGACATAGATTGGGACGCAGAACAGACCGGAGCTTTATTGACTGATTTAGGACTGGAAGTGGAAGGCATTGACAAGTTTGAATCCGTCAAAGGCGGATTGAAAGGCTTGGTAACAGGCAAGGTCTTGGAAGTTTATAAACACCCCAATGCCGATAAACTTTCTATAACCAAAGTTGATTTGGGTGATGGAGAACCGGTGCAAATTGTATGTGGCGCACCTAATGTTGCTGCCGGTCAAATTGTACCTGTAGCTACCGTAGGGACAGTTTTGTATGATGATAAAAACAATTCTTTTAAAATTAAAAAAGGTAAAATCAGAGGCGAAGTAAGCATGGGTATGATATGTGCCGAAGATGAGATAGGCTTGGGAGATAGCCATGATGGTATTATGGTACTCGATGAAAATATTGAAATAGGTAAGCCTCTAAATGAAGTTTTTGAAATAGAGACAGATGAAGTTTTCGAAATAGGATTGACGCCCAATAGAGCTGATGCCATGAGTCATTTGGGAGTTGCTCGTGATTTAAAAGCGGGTTTATTACATAGAGGTATCAATACGGTATTTGACACCCCTTCCATTTCAAAATTTAATATTGACAGTAAAACCAGACCTATTCAAATTGAAATTGTAGATAAGGATAAGTGTCCCCGTTATGCCGGAATTACCATCAAAGGTATTAAAGTAGGACCATCTCCTCAATGGATACAAAACAGGTTAAAAGCCATAGGTTTGACGCCAATTAATAATATAGTGGATATAACCAATTATGTCATGCATGAACTGGGACAACCTTTGCATGCTTTTGATGCAGAGAAAATTCACGGGCATAAAATTATTGTTAAAACGGCAGAAAAAGGAGATAGGTTGGTAACTTTAGATGGTGTTGAACGAGAATTACATCCTGAAGATTTGATTATTTATAATGAAAAAAGTCCTATGGTTATTGCCGGTGTTTTTGGCGGTATAGATTCGGGAATAACCGAAGATACCACCGATATTTTTATCGAAAGTGCTTACTTTGATCCGGTAACAGTTAGAAAAGCAGCCAAACGTCATGGTTTAAACACTGATTCGTCATTTAGATTTGAACGTGGTATTGATCCCGAAATGACCGATTTTGCATTAAAACGTGCCGTTACTTTAATCAAGGAATATGCCGATGCCGAAATAGTAACCGATTTAATAGATATTTACCCGCATAAAATAGAACCTCATAAAATTTCTTTAACTTATGATTACCTCAATACCTTGGTAGGTAATGTTATTGATAAAAATATTATTAAAAACATTTTAGCTTCTCTTGAAATAAAGATAACCTCTGAAACCGATCACGGACTTAATTTGGTTGTACCTCCATATCGAGTTGATGTAACTCGTCCTGCTGATATAGTTGAAGAAATATTGCGAGTTTACGGTTATAATAATATTCAATATTCAGATAAAATAAATGCCAGTGTTGAGCCATCTGATAAATGGGCTTCCTATAAATTAGAAAATGTTGTCGCAAATCTTTTAAGAGATAACGGTTTTTCGGAAATGATGTCTAATTCGCTGACCACACCAAAATATATTGAATTGTCAAAATCAATTAATTCGGAAACTACGGTTAATATACTTAATCCTTTAAGTCAGGATTTGAGTGTGCTACGACAATCCATGTTATTTAGCGGTTTGGAAACTATTGCCTATAATTTGAATAGAAAACAAACTGATTTAAAATTTTTCGAATTTGGTAAAGTTTATAACAAATACAAAGAAGGTGAATATGTTGAAGAAAAACATTTGGCTTTAGTACAAACAGGAAATACTACATCCGAACATTGGATGACAGCTGTGGAACCGGCCGGATTTTTTCATTTAAAAGGACAGATAGAAGCCGTTTTAAATAGATTTGGTATAAAAAATTATAAAATGAAGCCGGCGCGGAACAATGATTTGCAAGATGCGGTTATAATAGAAGTAGATAAGAAAAAAATAGTGGAAATAGGCCAAGTCAAAAAAACGGTTACTAAGTATTTCGGTGTCAATAAAAAAGTATTTTATGCCGATTTTCTATGGGATAATTTACTCGACCAAATAAAGAAACACAGTAAGGTTGTTTATAAAGACATACCTAAATTTCCATTGGTAAGACGTGATTTGGCGCTTGAAGTCGATCAAAATGTCAATTACCGTGATTTATATGATGCGGCTCTTGATACCGAGAAAAAATTACTCGTGGGCATCAATTTGTTTGACGTTTATGAAGGTGAAAAAATAGCCGAAGGCAAAAAGTCTTATGCTTTGAGTTTTCTTTTGCAGGATAAGTTTAAAACTTTGAATGACAAGCAAATAGATAAAACCATGCAAAAGATTTTTAAAACTTTTGAAACGAAATTCGGTGCAAAATTACGTCAATAATTATATATATATTTTAAAAACTTTTTGAAAATAATACATTGATAATCAATGTGTTTTATTATGTGTAGTTTATGATATATTGAACCCGTCTTGATTATTAAAATCCTAAAATAAGTTTGGCAATAGTAAAAAAGATATAAATTCCGAAAATATCATTACTGGTGGTTATAAACGGTCCGGTGGCAACGGCCGGATCAATACCTTGTTTGTGAAGAAACAGTGGAATAAATGTGCCTATTAATGATGCCATCATAATAACAGTAACCAAAGAAATGGCTACGGTTATACCCATTTTCATATCAAAACCCGTTAAGATATGTCCTAATAAAAACTTTCCGATTAATAATAAAATAAGTGCTAAAATCAATCCGTTTAACAGGCTTAAAGAAATTTCTTTTACCAAACGTTTCCAAACCGAACCGGTTAAAGAACCGTTTGCCAATCCTTGCACTACAATAGCGGATGATTGCACGCCTACATTACCGGCGGTAGCGGCTATTAAGGGGGTAAAAAAGAATAAGGTGCCATACTGATTCATGGCATTGCCAAAACCACTTAAAACCACTACACTGATAAAACCGCCTACCAAAGCGACTACCAACCAAGGTAAACGGGCACGCATTTGTTGCAAAATATTATCATTGGCTTCAACATCTTCGGTAATACCCGCAGCCATTTGGTAATCCTTTTCGGCTTCTTCTTTGATATAATCGACCACATCATCAATGGTAATTTGTCCCACTAAAACGCCCATTTCATCAACAACAGGGATTACAAATAAATCATATTTTTGCATAATACGAGCCACCTCGTCGGCAGAATCATTGACATTTACAAAATGGATATTGTCATTATAGACTTCTTTAATTGGTGTTTTGGTCGAGGTGGTCAAAAGTTTTTTTAAAGATAAACGGCCTTTTAACCGGTCATGATCATCTACTACATAAATAGTGTGAACCTTATCCATTTCTTCGGCTTGCTTACGCATTTCGGCGACGCTTCTGAGCACATTCCAGTTTTCATTGACTTTAATGTATTCTTTACCCATTAAGCCACCGGCCGTATCTTCATCGTAGCGTAACAGTTCTACAATATCTTTGGCATGTTCCTTATCGTCTATATGTGATATGACCTCTACCTTTTTTTCATCGGGCAATTCGGCAATAATATCAGCGGCATCATCGGTTTCCAACTCTTCAACTTCTTCGGCAATTTCTTTAGCTGACAGACTGTTTAAGATTTTTTCTTTAATATCATCATCAAGTTCGGCAATTATATCCGCCGTTACATCACTATCTAACAGGCGTATGACATACAAGGCTTCATCAAAACCAATTCTATCTAATATATCGGCCAAATCGGCAGCATGTAAGCCGTCCAGTAATTGAACAATTTTGGCATTATTTTTTTGTTCAATGTATTTTTTTAATTGTTCAATCAATATTGTGTGTTCCTGATGTGTCATTTTTAATCATTTGGGCTAGTTCAACAAATTCAGTTGGTGATAATTGTTCCGGTCTTTTTGCAAAGATACGAGCTTGTTTTAAATTATCACTTAAATTATAAGATTTTAAACTGTTACGCAAAGTTTTTCGCCTTTGGTTAAAAGCAGTTTTAACAACTTTTTTTAAATAATCATATTCAATAGATGGAAAATCATCTTTTCTGTTTAGTCTGATTACTCCGGATTTTACCTTTGGTGGCGGATTAAAAACGTTTTCATTAACTGTAAATAAGTATTCAACATCATAATAAACTTGTGTCAATACAGATAAAATGCCATAAGTTTTATTGCCATGTTTCGCAGCAATTCGTTCTGATACTTCTTTTTGAAACATACCTGCAAATTCCGGCACTATTTCTTTGTGATCCAATACTTTAAATACGATCTGACTCGAAATATTATACGGAAAATTACCTATAATACCTATGGGATTGTTATCAAACATTTGTTTTAAATCGCATTTTAAGAAGTCTTTTTCAAAAATACGGTCTTTTAACTCTGGAAAGTTTTTTTTGAGGTAAGAAACCGATTCGGTATCTATTTCAATAACATATATGTTTTTATCTTTTCGGTTTAGCAAATATCGGGTCATGACGCCCATGCCGGGTCCTATTTCAAGTATGGTATCGTAATTGGTTTTTTGTAGTGTGTCAGCTATTTTTTGAGCAATATTTTGATCGGTCAAAAAATGTTGTCCTAAATATTTTTTTGGTCTGACTTTAGACATAGTTTTAATTTAGCAACAATATAATATTTTTTTCTCATATAAAAAATAGAGATACCGGCTTGGTATCCCTATTTTAAATGACACTATTCGAATGGTTTATTCTAATATCAATTTTTGTGTTGCTCCTTTAGAGCCGTTAATGATTTTAATCAAATAAATGCCACGGGCATAAGTATCCGTTGAAATAATTTGATCAAAATTCTCATGTGCATTAAAAGTCCTGTTGTAAATCTCTCTACCGCTGACATCTACCAAACTAACATTTACAGGAGCTTGATTATCAATGTCATCAAATGTTATGTGGATGGTATTTTTAGCCGGATTAGGATAAATTTTGAGATGATTTAAATTGTTTAGTGCTACAGCACCGGCGCCTTGAATGGTAAAACGGCCGTGAGCCAAATCAAAAAAGTAATTGTTGTGGGCTTTTACCATAAAACGTCCCAAATTGGTGTTTTCATAACCCGGCACTGAAAATTGTGCCGATCCGTTATTAGGAATATTACTGGCTATGGTATAGGGAAAAGTTACACCGTTATCTGCAGAGAAAAGGATATCTACGGTAGGACAATTTACCAATCCGCCATCGGTTCCGGCAACATTCCAAGTGATGGTTTTGGTTTCTCCGGCTTGCAAAGTTTCTCCGTTGCTCATATTAGTGACTCTAAAAGGCCCGGTATTTTGATCAATAGAGAATTGAACGTAGTCAAATGGTGTTTGACCGCCACCGGCATGATTGTCTCTTACTGTAATAGCAAAGGTCAGGGTACGATTAACTTCCGGTAGCACTTCCCATGTATTTTGATAAGTGTTATTAACAATATTGACTACACGTGGAAAATACCTGTTGGTATTGGTGGTAGGGTCATAACTTCTAAATTCCGGACCGTTGGTATGAGTTGCATTGGGCACCCAATTGGTAGTAGAACTATTGGTAACGGCATCTATTTGCTCCCAGCAATAGGTTAAGGCATCTCCGTCAGCATCGGTAGCTGTGGCATGTAATAAAAAGGGTGTGCTTTTAGGAATATAGACATTGCCGTAATTGAGAACATTTATACTTGGGGCATGATTTCCAATATTTGTATTTATAGAACATGTGGCATAATTTGAAATAAAATTACCTGCTTCGGCAATACTAATAACATGAAAATAATCATCACTATGTAATTGAACGTTGGGAGAACATACACCTGCATAAGCCATAATTGAGCTGCCGCTTCCGGGTTCTACCGAAGTGCTTAAATTACGATTGTTATTACAAGAGTTAGCAAAAGTATGATTGCAACCAAAAGCATGACCTATTTCGTGGGCTACATAATCTATATCATAGCCGTCTCCTATAGGACTGGTAGAACCGGTTACCGAACGTCCTTTTTGACTGCTGCAAATAATGCCTAAACCCGAAATACCACCGCCAGCGTAAGTGGTAAAGACATGGCCTCCATCATAATTATTAGTGCCGATATTATTGTTTAAAACGGTGGTGTTGTTATCTAACATTGAAATAATGTCAGAATTGTCGTAAGGATCGGTGTTTGGATCTAAAAAGATAACATCACGTTCATTGGGTACCAATTCCAAAGTCACTCCCAAATCTCTTTCATAAACACTATTAAGACGGTCTACAGTTACGGCAACAGCCGACAAAACAGCATCTTTTTTTTGCGAATCGGTGGCATTTGAAGGTATGATTCCCAAATTAATAGCGCGGTTGACATGATATTGAGAATATTCACCGGTGGTGCCAATGGCAAAGCGGTATGTTCTTAATACCTGGTCATCAATTTTGATACTGCTTTTTGAAAGATCAACCGACGGAGCTATATCTTCCGTATAACATTCAAAACTTTTTGGTGGTAAGGCTGATTTGGAGAATACAATTACATTATTTAAGTCTCTACTGGCGGGTTCTATAATCAAATCGGGTTTACCGGGTCTTAAAATTCCGGCATGAAGGCCGAACATACTGGTAACAATACTGGCAATATCACCATGTTTGCTATAAGCTCTATAAGTTTGTATGCCGGATTGTTGTTTTAATTGATTAGGTAAAGTGTTTGATTTGTATACGGTAAAATCTATTAAGTTACCATTTTCATCAGGTAAATTGATATGAACGGTTGAACCGGTTTTGTTTTTAAAACCGGGTGCTTTTAACAAATCGTTTTGAAGAGCGGCAAAGTCAACTTCTAACGATTTATATTGGGCAGGAATGCGGTCTTGAGGAACTACCGTTTGATCCAAAGGCTCATAACTTGATTTCCATAAACTGTTTTGAGCCGTAAGGGCAAAAGAGATAAATAGGGTTAAAATAAATAATTTTGCTTTCATATTGATAAATAATTAAGTTTATAAGGCAAAGATAATAATAAGCGTAATAAAACAAGGAAAGTTTTAAAAGAATTTTTTTAGCGGTTCTTTTCGTTTGTCATATTTAATACCTTGTAATAAGGAAGATTTTATGCCGATGTTAAAAAACCAGTAAGAAGGTTTAAGCGGGTTCCAAGTCAAGGACATTTTCCAACTTTTTAAATCTCTGAAAAAACTTAATTGGGTAGAGGTGAAGCCTTTATTGACCAAATCATATCCGCTGCGATAACTAATTCGCCAAGATGGCGAAAAATTGAATTGTCCGTTAAAAGTCAGAGAATGGGTGCTTATCTCGTTAAAATCGGGATTGTTAGGGCTATAAGCTTTATTTTTGTAATTAAAGGTATAACTCAATCTTAAAGACCATTTGATATCATTTTGATAGGCAAGAGCCATATCTGTCTTTTTACCTTTTTGTTTGTTATTTTGATGTTTATTTTTTTTTGCAAAAGTATTGTTGCTAAAACCATAGCCGGTAGACACATTAAAACTTTGAATACGACCGATGCCTTGTCCGCTGTTCCAAGCAAAACGATCAATGTCTCGACCGTCATCATTTAAGGCGTAAAAATCATAAACAGAACTCATATTAACGGTCACACCCTGCGTGATGACGGCTGTTGATCTTAAATTTATTTTTCCGAGTTTAAGTGAGTCTGCCAAAAAATTATAGCCGGTAGTAGCCGTCAAAAATCGAATGCGTTTTGATTTGCCGTCTTTAGTTCTGATTTTGGCTTCAAAATTGTTGGTCATAGACATGGTTAAAGACTTCGATTCTAAACGGTTGGGAGTGCCATATAGACCACGATCAAAAATAGTATATTCAACCGTTTCTCCTGTTGTTGTATTTTGATAAGATTTGATAAATTGATCAAAAATAGGTGTATAAGCCGCATTTAAACCGATATTTACCGTATGACGAATGCCTTGAATCAGATTTTTTTTGTCAAATAAATAGGTACCGTAAAAAGTTGTAGATAAGTTAGTTGAAGCCGAAATATTTCTAAATGATTCAAAACCTTTTTTGTGTGTAATGACTTCTTGACCATTGCCGTTGTTTGCATTAGGATCCCATTTTTTTTCTATGGTTTGAAAAGCCCATACCTCAGTATATTGCACTTGTGGTTGCAAATTAAAATATTTAAACAATTTCATATTGGTGCTAATAGGTAAGCTATGTTTGGCACCAATTCTACTGTCGTCCCACATAGCGCTTTTAAAAAACAAACTGTCATTGGTAGATATTTGATGTTGTGCATCCAGCCTGTAAGTAAAATTGATGCGTTGTAGGGCATTGTTTTTAAGACCGTTTTTTGCAAAAGGATAAATACGACTGACATTTAAATTAATTTGTGGCAAAGTCATGTTGATGACACCCGTATTGACATTTTGATTATGAGTTGCATTGATGGAAAAATTGACAGGTAAATCGGCAAAGCGTTTTTGATAAGAAACAGAAGAACCAAAGTCGTTACTAAGTCGTTGGTTTAGATTTAAAATATCATTATAATTATAAGATTCTCTATAATATTTGCTGCTACCGATATTAACATTGGAAGAAAAGTTAGATAACGGGTTGCTTTTTTGGTCTCGCTTGTGTGTCCAACTAAATCGCCATTCCGATTGTTTTAGGTAGGTTGGCAATTCGGCTTCTATTTTATTTAAAAATTTTAAACTGAAATCGCCATGGTACCGGTAACGTTTGACATATCTCGATTTTAATTGTAAGCCGTAACTGCCGTTAGTGTAAATGTCTGCAATGGTTTCTAAATCCATATAGGGGCTGATTGCCCAATAAAATCCGCCGTTGGTTAGTGCATAACCATATTTGGTGTCTGCAAAGGTAGGCATTAAAAAACCTGATGATCGGGTGTTGGTTAAAGGGAAAAAACCAAAAGGAATAATCAAAGGTGTGGCGACATCTTCAATCCACATTTGTGTAGGCCCGATAACTATTTTTTTGCCCGGTACTATTTTGCCTTTTTTGGCCAAGAAATAATATTCGGGGTGTTCTTTGTCGGTTGAGGTGGTAAATTTGACATTTTTGACAAACATTACACTGTCATTGTATTTTTTTATTACTTCGCTATGCATACCAAATTCACCTTCTTTGGTATATGTATGCCAAACCAAGGCTTTTTTGGTTTCAAAATTAAAACGAATGCTGTCGTTTTCGGTTTCTGTTTGGCCTTGTTTGAATATGGGCCGTTGCGAGAGATGTCCCAAAGAATCGGGAATGCGTCCTGCATAGACTTCCTTTTTTGCGTAATCTACATAAATAACACCTGCTTGCAAATCAATATCCTGATATTTTATGTGGGCTTTATTATAGAGTTTGATAAATTTCTTTTTTTCGTTTACTTCGGTATAATCTTCAGCATAATGATATAGCTGATTTTTGAGAGTGGTTGGTGTCAGACTGTCTTTTGGCTGTGTCAAACTATCTGTAATTTCAGACGAGCGGATACCCTTTATTTGATGGTTAATTGCGGAAGCATGATTTTTGATACTGTCAATATTTTTTTTTATATTGTTGTCAACCTGTGCAAATAGAGTAGGAGAGAAAAAAAATGACAGCATAAAAAATAAGCCCAAAGAAGTTTTGGTAAACAATTTGCTTATGTTATTTTTGTAAACTGTCATATAATGATTAAATTAGCTAATGGCAAAAATAATTCTTTTGATTCATATATGATTAAAAAAGCTTTAAAATCTATGTCAAACTTTAAAAATTACACCATGTTATTTTTTATAGCAATAATTGTGCTAAACCCGTTTGGTGTGATACATGCACAGCAAAAAGTTTTTAAAGTTGTGATAGATGCCGGGCATGGCGGCCACGACACAGGCACGCGTGGCACCGGAAAAATGAAAAAGAAAGAAAAAGATATTGCTTTGGCTGTTGCTAAGTTGGTGCATAAAAAATTGAAAGTTTATAAAGATATCAAACCCATTTTGACTCGCAATAAAGACGTATTTTTAAAATTATACGAACGTGCCGAGATTGCTAATAAGCACAAGGCTGATCTGTTTGTATCTATACATTGTAATGCCAATAAAAGCAGTAGAGCTAATGGTTCGGAAACCTTTGTTTTGGGAGTACATCGTAATAAAGATAACTTGGAAGTGGCCAAGCGTGAGAATGCCGTTATTAAATTAGAGTCTGACAATAAATTTCATTACGAAGGTTTTGACCCCGACCATCCCGAAACTTTTATTGGATTGACTTTGATGCAAGAAGAATTTTTAGATCAAAGTATTTTGTTGGCATCCATGATTCAAAAAGAATATAAGAAACGTGTCAAAAATATCAAAGACCGTAGTGTGCAACAGGCAGGTTTTGCCGTTTTGCGTTTGACTTATATGCCAAGTGTTTTGACTGAAATCGGTTTTTTGAGTAATGCTCGTGAAGAAAAATTCTTAAACTCAAAACAAGGGCAAGACAAAATAGCCACCTCTATTGCCAATGCCATAGTTAAATACAAAAATTATATCAATGCCAATACTCCGGATAATAATAATGCCATTGTAAAAACAAACCCCAATAAAGCGCAACCTGTGCATACCAATAAAACATCGGTTAAAACTCAAAAAACTGTAAAAAAAGTAGTGCATCATACACCGGTAACTGCCAAAAAAAACAAAATTGGCAATTCAAAACCAGCAGCAGTCAAGACAAAAACATCTTATGATAATGTGATTTTTAAAGTCCAATTGTTGGCTACCAAAAAGAAAATTCCGTTGCTTCCGCAAAATTTTAAAGGGATGAAACAACTGTCTATGAAAAAAGAAGGCGAATTATACAAATATTTTGCCGGAGCTACATCAGATTTTGAAAAAATTTTGGAAGTCAAAGGAGAAGCCCGTTATAAATCCTTTAACCAAGCTTTTATTGTGGCCTATAAGAATGGCAAGCGAGTGCCTTTATCCGAAATTTTAAATAAAAAATAAGGTAGACAATCAAAAAAGCTTTATTTTAGCTCATTATAATTTATATGTCATAATGAAGATTAAAAGAGAACATAAAACAGCTTTAATCGTAATTACAGCTTTAGCCCTTTTTATTTGGGGTTTTAACTTTTTAAAAGGAAAAGATATTTTTAAATCTTATAATACTTATTATACCATTACAGATAATGTGGAAGGGTTGGTCGCTTCAACACCGGTAACTTTAAAAGGTATTAAAATTGGTTCTATTGCCGATATGAGATTTTATAACGGTATAGAAAAAACCATGTTGGTGCTTGATATCAACAAAGATTTTGTTTTTTCTAAAGATAGTAAAGTCAAAATTTACGGGGGTAATATTATGGGTGGTAAAAATGTGGCAATTGTACCGGGGTATTCTACCGAAATGGCCCAAAACGGAGATACATTGCAAGCATTAAAAATGCCGGGGATGTTTGACCTGGTCAATGATAAAATAACACCTTTGCAAAATAAATTGGATCGAATATTATCATCTACGGATACATTGTTGTTAAGTATAAATAACGTGTTAACACCACAAACTCAAAAGCATCTTGCCAATACCATTGCCGATTTGTCTGCTACCGTTCACCAGTTTAAAAACACTTCGATACAATTGAACCGTTTTATTGATAAAAATAAAACCCATTTGGATAAGTCGGTTGAAAATTTAGATAAAATTACCGGTGATTTTAGTGTGTTAAGTGATTCATTAAAACAAATCAAAGTGGGTAAATTAGTCAATAACCTCAATCTTACTATTGCCAAGTTAAATAAAAGTCTTGATAAAATTAATAAAGGTGACGGTACCATGGCCAAATTGATGAATGATAAAAAATTGTATCAAAATTTGGAACGTAGTACCAAAGAGTTGGAAATGTTACTTAAAGATTTAAGAGAACATCCCAAGCGTTATGTACACTTTTCACTTTTTGGCAGAAAGGAGAAAAAAGATAATAATTAGTTTTTTTTCTGAATAATATCAGTTTATTCTTAAGTATTTAATTGTAAATTGAGACTCCCAAAACCTTATTTATATTATGATAGCACAAATATTATTTGCAATTATATTATTGGCCGGTATCGGTTATTTTATTTCTAATATTCGAAAAGCCATACGCAATATAAAACTGGGTAAACCTTCACATCGTAACGATAGAAAAGATGAACGCCTGAAAAATATGATTTTAAAAGCTTTTGGGCAGCAAAAAATGTTCAAAAGACCTATTCCGGCACTATTGCATTTGGTTGTCTATTTGGGTTTTATCATTATCAATATTGAAGTTTTGGAAATAATGATAGACGGTCTTTTCGGCACACATAGGGTTTTTGCACCTATGGGAACTTTTTACAATTTTTTAATCGGGGCTTTTGAAATATTGGCAGGTTTGGTTATTGTAGCCGTAATATTGTTTTGGATACGCCGAAATATTTTAAAATTATCACGTTTTCAAAAACCCGAAATGAAAGGTTGGCCCAAAAAAGATGCCAATTGGATATTGTATTTTGAAATGGTCTTGATGTCGGCTTTTTTGATTATGAATGCAGCCGATCATAAATTACAATTGCTTAAACACGGTCATTATTATTTTAAAGAAGGTATAGCCGGTAGTTTTCCGGTTAGCTCTTTGTTTATGAACCTGTTGCCCGGCAATCCCGAAACACTGGTATGGATAGAACGCGGTGCTTGGTGGTTTCATATCATCGGTATTTTGGTCTTTTTAAATTATTTGTATTGGTCAAAGCACTTGCACATTTTATTGGCTTTTCCAAATACCTATTATGCCAAATTACCACCCTTGGCTAAATTGGAAAATCTCGAAACGGTCAAAAAAGAAGTGGCTTTGATGATGGACCCCAACGCCGACCCTTATGCTGCTCCGGCTGACGATGCCGAAGAACCCGGACGTTTTGGCGCCAAAGATGTGTTCGATTTGGAGTGGATTTATTTGCTCAATGCTTATACGTGTACCGAGTGCGGTCGATGCACCGATGTATGTCCGGCAAACCAAACCGGCAAAAAACTATCGCCTCGAAAAATAATGATGGATGTGCGTGACCGCTTGGAAGAAGTAGGCAAAAATATAGATAAAAACAGCGGAAAATTTGTTGATGACGGCAAATCGCTTTTGGATTATATAACCAAAGAAGAGTTGTGGGCATGCACCAGTTGTAATGCTTGTGTAGAGGAGTGCCCCGTAGAAAACGACCCGTTGGATATTATCATTGCCGTTAGACAATATTTGGTAATGGAAGAATCGGCAGCACCCTCAGAACTCAATATGATGTTTACCAATATTGAAAATAACGGAGCACCATGGCAATACAGCCAAATGGACAGATTGAACTGGGCGGATGAAGAATAAAAAGCCACAGGTATGACAGACGTTTAATATCAAGTGTCATGCCGAACGAAGTGAGGAAGCTCAACTGTAAGATAAGATTTTGCTTTCTCTTGCTCATGTGGAGTAACTTCTATAGGGATGTAAGTCAGGCATAAAAAGAAAACTGAAAATAATCTATTATAACAAATAAACGATAAAATCATTATAAAAATGTCAGAAAAAATAAAAGTAAGAACCATGGCGGAACTGGCAGCCGAAGGCAAAGAACCCGAAATACTGTTTTGGGTGGGTTGCGCCGGAAGTTTTGACGATAGAGCCAAAAAAATAACACGAGCTTTTACCCGTTTGTTAAATAAAGCCGGCGTTGATTTTGCCGTTTTAGGCACCGAAGAATCTTGTTCGGGCGACCCTGCCAAGCGAGCCGGTAACGAATTTTTGTTTCAAATGCAAGCCATGACCAACATTGAAGTAATGAACGCTTACAATGTTAAAAAAATAGTTACTACCTGTCCGCACTGTTATAATACTTTTAAAAACGAATACCCCGATTTGGGTGGCAAATACGAAGTATATCATCATACCGAACTCTTGCAATCTTTATTAGATGAAGGCAAACTAAAAGTGGAAGGCGGCAGTTACGAAGGTATGACTATTACCTATCACGACCCTTGTTACTTGGGAAGGGGAAACGGACAATATGAAGCCCCTCGTGCCGTATTGCAACAGCTCGAAATAGACATCAAGGAAATGCAACACCACAAAGAAAATTCGGTTTGTTGTGGCGCCGGTGGTGCACAGATGTTTAAAGAAGCCGAACCTCAAAAAGAAGAAATCTTTGTGATGCGCACCCGCGAAGCACTCGAAACCAAACCCGAAGTTATTGCTACTGCCTGTGCTTTTTGCAATACCATGATTACCGACGGCGTTAAACATTATAACAAAGAGCAAGAAGTCAAAGTCTTGGATATAGCCGAACTTTTGGAACAAGGATTGAATTCTACCGGTGACAAATAATATGTTTTTTTAACTCATTTATAAAAAGCCCGGTTTCTTGCCGGGTTTTTGTTATTTATAAATCGTTTTTTAACTTTCAAAAAACATTTGTAACGGTTTGTAAATTTGTCCTTTTAACCCGTTTTTTTCTCTTTAACTTTGTTTCGGAAAAAAACAACAATTTAGGTGAAAAAAACAACCTTACTTATTTTATTGATTATTTTTCAATCAACGGCACAATCTGTTCAAGTTGTTCGATTAAAAGAAAAATTACCCCGGCGTCCCGCCGATTTTTATCATTTGAAAGCACCCGGAGGGGACGAACAAAATTCCATTAACCAATTTTTGGAAGATACCACCGGACAAATGTGGATAGCCACCAAAGACGGTTTGATAAGATACAACGGCAAACGTTTGTTTATTTATAAATCCGACCCCAAAAATCCAAACAGTATTGCTTCTAATTTTGTAACCAAATTGCTTTTGGACAAAGCGGGCAATTTGTGGGTGGCAACCCAAAAAGGCGTTTCGAGATACCGCCCCGGCACCGACGATTTTGAAAATCTCGACCCGGCCTTAAACGGACAGTATATTACGGATATACAAGAAGATGCACAAGGAGTTATTTGGTTAATTAATCATGTAAAAAACCGTTTGTATGCCTACAAACCCCAATCCGGTTCTTTGTCATTGGAAATTGACGACAATTTGTCGGACCATCAAGGCAAAGTGCAGATGCTTTGGCTGTTTATCGATAAACGGGGACGGATATTTATTACGGATAAGAACAAAGGTTTTGTGCGGTATTTTCCACAAAACAAAACCTTTAAACGTTATAATTTGATTGATAAAGCGACGGCACGCAAATACGGAAATAATATTAAGAGTTATATAGCCAAAATCATTCAAGACAAAGCCAATCCCGATATTTTTTGGGTAGGTTCCAATTTAGGTTTTTTGATCAAATACCATTTAAAAACCGGCAAACAAGAACGTTTGTGGTATCAAACCCGGTTGACCAATCATGGATTTCATTGTTACAACTCCGATTTGTTTCAAGATAACAACGACAATATTTGGGTTACCACTTGGTTTTACGGTACTTTCCAAATTTTGCCCGACCGAAAAACATATATTCATTATTTACCCGACCCCGACCGTAAAAACAGTATATCAAATACCATAAATACGGCGGTTTATCAAGACAGAGCCGGTTATTTGTGGTTTGGCAATGAACATCAAGGTATAGATATTTTGAAAAAAAATAAAAAGTTTTTCGTTTTTCCTACCTATCCGCACAAAAAAGATGATTTGCCTCCTGCCAACTATAATTGTATAACCAAAGCTTTTGACCGCCGCATTTGGGTGGGTGCCGAAGGAGGAATTTACAGTCTTGACCCTAAAACCTTAAAGCGTATTGATAAAACCAATCTTTTTGATGGTGCCGGGCGTTTTTTTGACTTGTTTACCGACAGCAAAAACAATTTATGGGTAGGAACCGAAAAAGGTTTGTATTGTATTGACGACAACGGAAAATTAAAATACCATTTCACTTATCAAAAAGATGATGCACATAGTTTGAGTTGTAACTTTGTCAGTCAAATTAAAGAAGATAAAGAAGGCAATATTTGGATTGGCACTTTTTGTGCCG
>Ga0256843_1001503_pt1 | contig 18306 bp, 12 predicted proteins | sample AlvinellametaG_FD_191572 | JGI IMG/M metagenome (GOLD analysis project Ga0256843, IMG submission 191572) | Pompeii worm associated microbial communities from hydrothermal vent at the East Pacific Rise, Pacific Ocean - Alvinella | ecosystem: Host-associated > Annelida > Integument > Unclassified ... | reverse complement strand
CCCCTGAATGTAGGAATTCCGCTTTCTACGGAAATACCCGCACCTGTAAACGCTACTGTTTTTTTGGAGTTTTTTATAAGTTCTGCAGCATCTTTATATAAACTCATTATTTTCCTTTTTTTAATAATTTTATCATAAAATAAGAGAAGTATAAGTGACAGACACTAAACTGAATAAAAAGAGAAAAGAAAGAAGGAAAAATTATTTTTTACTTGCGATGTCTTTTACCGCAAGGTATGCATGGTTGAACGCAAGTGCGATACTTCCGGCACTTGTAACTACGTCACCGATTACATAAAGTCCTTCAACATTGCTTTCCATTGTTTCTTCATTGTATGTAGGCTCACCCCATTCATTTAATTCGATTCCGCTGTTTTTAAGGAAATCTACAGGACTTGTACCACCAAGTGCGTATACTACTCTGTCGTATACTTCGCTTGTACCGTCTTTGAAGTTTACTTTTACTCTTGGAGGTGTTACACCTTCTTCTTCGTAAGGTTCAACGCTTTCTACGTCAACACCGAGTTTTGAGTGAAGTTTTCCTTCTTTGATATATCTTTCTACGATTTCTTTGTTTGTAGGATTCATTCTTGTGATTTCAGCTCTTCTGTAGTTAAGAGTAACATCACATCCGATATCCATATCTACAAGTCCGTATGCGTATTCACCTGCAGTGTCACCACCACCTACAACCATTACTTTTTCTCCAGGTTGAACTTTGTCAAGGTTGAAGTTAAGTCTCGGTCTGATTTTTGCAGGGAATTTATATCCAGGTTTATTAGGTTTACCCATTCTTCCGATTGCAATGATTACTTTTTTAGCCTGAATTACGCCAAGTTCGTGATCCGCACCGATTTCAAACAGTCCGTCTTTGTTTTTTTCCACTGCGTATACGTGATGGTTGTATTTGAATTTGTCAGCAACACCAGCGTCTTGGATTTTTTTCTCCATCTGCTCAAGGTATTCCTCTTTTGAACATTCTTCAAATGTTACGTTTCCGATAAATTCGAATTTTTTACCCTGCCAGTCTTTATCAACTCTTTTTCCAGGTTTGTAGAATTTTCTGATCATATCACTGTGGTTGTCAGCTTTTTCAAGAACGATTACTTTATCAATTCCAGCTATTTTTGCTTCAATTGCACTTGCAATCCCGCCAGGACCTGCTCCGATTATAGCAATGTCGAATACTTTATCTAATGACATTAAAGCTCCTTTTTTATTTGAATTATAACGCACCAATTCATATTCAAAGAGTAAATGTTACTGTTTGTCTTTTTTGAAGTATAAAATCGTGTAAAAACGTAACATGTTAAAAGAAAGAAAGTAAATAAAAATCTATAAATGAATATTTATTCACCATAAATACGATATTTTTGTTATTATTCTTTTAATTTGATAAAATAATATATAAAAAAGGAAGAGAATGACTGATGTGTTACAAAAAGTAAAAGAGGCTTCCAGAATTATTGCCACTCTCAAGGGTGAGATTAAAAGAAAAGTATTAAAAGAAATGGCTGACGCACTTCAAAACAGTGCTGAGATTATTATTAATGAAAATGCAAAAGATCTAAACTACGCAAAAGAAAACAACCTCTCATCCGCACTTATTGACAGGCTTTACCTTGATGAAAAAAGAATAGCCTCAATGGCGGATGCGCTAAGAGATATAGCGTCTCTTAAGGATCCAGTGGGTAGAGTGATTGACGGATGGGTTCTTGATAACGGTTTAAGAATAGAAAAAGTTAAAATCCCTATCGGTGTTATCGGTATTATTTACGAAAGCAGGCCAAATGTCACAAGCGACGCTGCCGGGCTTTGTTTTATGAGCGGTAATGCATGTATTTTAAAAGGCGGCAAGGAGGCTATGCATTCCAACACCGCTATCATAAATATATTAAGAGAAGTGCTTGAAAAAAATTCACTTCCAAAAGACGCCGTTTCACTGCTTCCTGATTACTCAAGAGAGGGCGTGTATAAACTGATACAGGAAGATAAATACGTTGATTTGATCATACCAAGAGGAGGGGAGAAACTTATTAAATTCGTAAGTGAAAACTCGAAAGTTCCCGTTGTTAAACATGACAAGGGGCTTTGCCATATTTATATACATAAAGACGCAAATATCGATGAAGCCGTTAAAATCAGCGTAAACGCCAAAGTTCAAAGACCGGGAGTCTGCAACGCAGTAGAAACACTGCTTGTAGATGAAAGCGTAAAAAACGAAGTACTGCCTAAAATAAAAGCAGAAATGGAAAAAGAGGGCGTGGAGCTTAGAGGATGTGAAAAAACCCTTGAAGTGATTAATGTAAATAAAGCAACTGAAGATGACTGGAATACGGAATATTTAGATAAAATTCTGTCTATAAAAGTTGTAAAAGATCTAAATGAAGCGATTGAGCATATTGAAAAATACGGATCAGGACACAGTGACTCGATAATTACCGAAAACTACAGCGCAAGCGAAGAGTTTTTAAACAGAATCGACAGTGCGTGCGTATATGTAAACGCATCCACGAGATTTACAGACGGCGGGGAGTTCGGGTTCGGTGCTGAAGTCGGTATTTCAACAAACAAACTTCACGCAAGAGGCCCTATGGGAATTGACGATCTTACAACATACAAATATAAAATTTACGGAAACGGACAGATAAGACAATAAAGGAGCATAAGTGATTGCAATAGATTTAGGCAGTAACACGTTAAGAGCGATAAAATACGACTGTGCCACAGATACGAAACTTGACGAATTTGAAAGAATAGTCAAAACGGCGGACAAACTTGTAAAAACAGACGGTATTACCGATGAGGCGATTGAAAGAATAATAAACGCCATAAACGATATGAAGCAGAGATTTAACATTTCAGAAAACGAAAAAATAAAAGCAATCGCCACCGAGGCGTTAAGAGTCGCTAAAAACAAAGATTACGTAATAGATAAAATTAAACAAAGCACCGGAATAGAATTTGAGATTATAAGTGCGGAGGATGAGGCGAACTATACAGCCGTGGCAGTTGAGAAGTGTCTTGAAAAGTGCGGTGTTGAACCTCATAACCATTTTCTTCTTGTCGATATCGGCGGGGGGAGTACAGAAGTTACGGTTAAAAATAAAGACAATGTTTTGAGTGAAAGTTTCAAACTCGGAATTGTTACGCTTACACAAAGACATAAAACGCCCGAAGCGATTAAATATGCCGTTAAGAAAAGATCTAAAGATATTAAAAACTTCCTTGATTTTGCCTTTAACACATTAAGAAGACCTAAGATTTTTACCGCAAGCAGCGGAACGCCTACAACGATTGCGGCGCTTAAGCTCGGAATGAACTATTCTAACTATGACGGAAGTAGGGTAAACGGCACTAAAATAACTATTGAAGACCTTGATTTCTGGGCTGAAAAACTTATGAAAATGGAAATGAAAAAAAGAGAAGAGCTTGTAGGTGTCGGAAGAGGCGATCTTATTATAAGCGGTATTTATATATTTAAAGAACTTTTCAAACTTGCGAAATTCAAAGAGTGCATCGTATGTGACGACGGGCTAAGAGAAGGTGTGGCAATAGAGGAATGCCAGAAGGAAAACTTATAACAAAAACAAACTAAACTTTCTTTATTCCTTCTTTACACAAATTAATCGGTTAAATTTGCTATAATTTCGACAAAAAGGTTTTTTTATGAAATTAACCGGCGCTCAGATAGTAATTGAAAGTCTAATTAAAGAAAATGTTGAGGTTGTTTTCGGATACCCCGGCGGGGCAATTATGAATGTTTACGATGAAATATATAAACAAAATTCATTTAAACACATTTTGGCTAAACACGAACAGGGTGCCGTGCATATGGCGGACGGATACGCAAGGGCAACCGGTAAAGTCGGTGTTGCGATGGTTACAAGCGGTCCGGGGCTTACAAATGCTATTACCGGTATCGCTACAGCTTATACCGATTCGATCCCTATGGTTGTTATTTCAGGACAGGTGCCTACTACCGCTATCGGAACTGACGCATTCCAGGAAGTTGACGCTGTCGGTGTTACAAGACCAATTACAAAACACAATTTCCTTGTAAAAGACGTAAAAGATCTTCCTTTTATTATGAAAGAGGCGTTTTATCTTGCAAAAAGCGGAAGACCGGGACCTGTACATATTGATATCCCTAAAGATGTAACGGTAGCAAAAACAAAATTCGAATATCCTGAAAAAATAGAACTTATCACATACAAACCTACATACAAAGGTAACAAAAGAGCTATAAAAAGAGCGGTTGACGCTATAAAAAGAGCAAAAAGACCCGTATTTTACGTAGGGGGCGGAGCGGTTCTCAGCGGAGCGTACGAGCTTGTAAGAGAAGTTGTTAAACTTACAAAAATACCTACTGTAGAAACACTCATGGCAAGAGGCGTTTTAAGACATGACTGTCCGTATCTGCTCGGAATGGTCGGAATGCACGGTACTTATGCTGCGAATATGGCCATGAACGACGCCGATTTGATCGTATCTTTAGGTGCGAGGTTTGATGACAGGGTTACGGGTAAACTTGATGAATTTGCAAAAAACGCAGATATAGTGCATATAGATATAGACCCGAGCCAAATAGGAAAAGTGGTTCCTACAAAATACCCGATAGTCGGTGATTTGAAAAATGTACTTGAAGATATGCTTCCGCTGCTGATTGAGGAAATCGAACCTGAAAAATATGAAGAGTGGAGAGAAATTCTTAACAGATACCAAGAGATTTATCCTCTTAAATACAATGACGACGATACGGTAATAAAACCTCAGTGGGCTATTCAAAAAACCGGTGAAATAGCTCCGCAAGACGCAGTTATTTCTACGGATGTGGGTCAGCATCAGATGTGGACGGCTCAGTTTTATCCGTTTTCATACCCAAGGCAGCTTCTTACAAGCGGCGGACTCGGAACAATGGGATTCGGATTCCCTGCAGCGCTCGGAGCGAAAGAGGGGGTTAAAGACAGGGTTGTTATTAACTTTACAGGTGACGGAAGTATTATGATGAACATTCAGGAAGTTCTTACAGGATATAAATACAAACTTCCTGTTGTAAATATTATCTTAAACAACAACTATCTCGGTATGGTAAGACAGTGGCAGACAATGTTTTATGACGACAGACTGAGTGAGACGGATCTGAGCGACGTTCAGCCTGATTTTGTTAAACTTGCCGAAAGTATGGGCGGAATCGGATTCAGGGTTAAAACGAAAGATGAGTTTGAAAAAGCGTTAAAAGAAGCGATTGATTCTAAAAAAGTGGCGTTTATTGACGTGCAGATCGACAGACGTGAAGATGTTTTACCTATGGTACCGCCAAATTCACCGCTGAAAAATATGCTTATTTTTAAGGAAGACAAATGAAAAGAATAATATCTGTAATCGTTGAAAACGAACACGGGGTGCTTGCGAGAATAGTGAATATGTTTGCCGGACGCGGTTATAATATTACGTCACTAACCGTAGCACCGATTCCAAACAGCGAATTTTCAAGAATGACAATAGTGAGTGAAGGTGATCCAAAGGTTTTTGAACAGATAGTAAAACAGCTTCATAAACTGATTCCTGTGTATAAAGTTATTGAAAGCGACGACTTTATAGAAAAAGAGATGGCAATGGTTAAGTTTCCTATAGAAAACCATTTGGCTGATATTGACGCGCTTGCGAGATGTTATAACGGTAGTATAAGCAACGTGGGTGAAAAACACGTAATTGTAAGCGTAGTTGACAGACCTGTAAGGATTGACAACTTTTTAAAAGCCATAAAAAGATTTAAACCTATCGAAATAGTCAGAAGCGGAGCAAGTGTTATCGAAAGATAACATTTTGCTCTTTTTTGTATTTTTAGTGTCTGGCACTATTAGTTAAAGTTGAGGTTTTGCATAGCTGCATGAATATTATAAAAGCGTAGAAATTCAATAAATAAATGACTAAATATACCTTCGGTTTTTAAGAATGTACGCAATTAATATTATCAACTAAATCATCATACATCCATAACCGACCTACCTTATAATTTTACAGTTTAACTGTTATACGATGTCCATCTTCACCTGCAGCCTTTTTGGTATAATTGTTAAAAAAGACAAAGGTTGTTTGTTATGTGTGAAAGAAATATAGATAATAAGACTTTTACTTTAAAGGAGATTTGTCAATATTTAGGCTTGGAATGTGATGGAGAAGATATTATTACAGGTATCAACACTTTACAGGATGCGGGAGAGAGTGAAGTCAGTTTTTTGGAAAATTCAAAATATGAAAAATTTTTAAAAGATACAAAAGCAAAAGCGGTTTTAATCAGAAAAGAAGATGCGGATAAACTACCTAAAGGCGTTATTGCTTTAATAACCGATGAACCGTATTTAAAGCTGGCTCTTCTTACTAAATTTTTCGTTAAAGATCCATGGGAAGACGGCGGTTATCAGGTTGCATACAGTGCAAAAGTCCATCCTTCGGTTCAAATAGGAAAAGGTGCAAAAATAGGAAAAAACAGCGTAATCATGCCGGGTGTTGTTATAGGTCCTGATGTTGAAATAGGAGATGAGTGTGTTATTTATCCGAACGTTACGATTTACAGAGATACTGTGATTGGGAACAATGTAAAAATCCATGCAGGAAGTGTAATAGGGAGTGACGGTTTCGGATATGCACATACAAAAGACGGTAAGCACGTAAAGATTTACCATTTGGGAAGAATAGTAATCGAAGATGATGTAGAAATAGGAGCAAACTGTACATTCGACAGGGCTGTATTTGGAAAAACTGTAATAAAAAAAGGAACGATTATAGACAACCTTGTACATATTGCACATAACTGCGAACTTGGAGAATACTGTATATTAACAGGTCAGGTCGGGCTTGCGGGCAGTACAAAACTCGGTCACCATGTTATAATGGGTGCACAAAGCGGAGCGGCCGGACATCTTGAAATTGCACCTATGACTACGATTGCCGCAAGGGGAGGGGTGACCAAAACGATAAAAGAGCCCGGTGTTTACGGAGGATTTCCTATAATGCCTCATAAACAGTGGTTGAAAATGCAGGGTCTTTTAAACAGGCTTCTTAAAAAATCATAAAAATTGATTTATATCAATCTTTTTCTTTCCACTTTCGATACAATTTATTAAAATCCAAACTAAAGGTTTTAATATGGTGTATCTCGATAACAATTCCACAACTCCAATGGATCAAAAAGTAAAAAATAGATATTGCGAAGCAACAGATCTTTTCGGTAATGTAAATGTGATTTACCAGCTCGGAATCGAAGCCAGGCGTGCAATGAACGAAGCGTATGATATATTGTATCCGGGCATCGGTGCCGCGGATGAAGATGATATTATCATCACTTCATCGACAAGCGAAGGAAACAATACGGTTATTAAAACCTTTATTGACGCGTTTTTAAAAGGCAGCGGTAAAAAACATATAATTACTACGGTCAGTGAGCATTCATCAATTAAAGCGCCTTGCGCGTATGCAAAAACTCTCGGTATGGAAGTGACATACCTTTATACCGACGAAAACGGAAGAATAGACCCTAACGAACTTGAAAACGCCATAAGAGAAGATACGGCACTTATCAGCGTACTGTTTGCGAGTAACGAGAGCGGGGCGATTCAGCCTGTAAAAGAGATTTCGCAGATTGCGAGAAAATATAATATTCCTTTTCACTGTGACGGTGCTCAGGCTATTGGAAAAGTAAAAGTGAATGTCAGGGATCTGGGTGTTGATTATTTTACGTTCAGCGCACATAAATTCCACGGCCCTAAAGGGGTTGGCGGCTTATACGTAAGAGAGGGTGCTCCGTATGTCAACCTGATACACGGCGGTAATCAGATGGGCGGTAAAAGAGGCGGAAGTGTGTATCTAAACGGTATGATTGCAATGGCGGAGGCTGTGAAACTTGCAAACGAACATCTTGATGAAATGCATACAAGGGTTGCAAAATTAAGAGACAAACTCGAAGAAGCCATCCTTCAGATTCCGGATACGAAAAGCTATGTGGATAAAAAATACAGACTCCCTAATACAGTGGTTGCTTCATTTAGAGGAATAGAGGGCGAATCGATGCTTTGGGATCTGAACGTAAACGGCATATACGCGGCTACAGGCAGCAGCTGCAGCAGTGAAAGACTGGAAGGCAGCGAAGTGCTTGAAGCACTTGGAGAAGATCCTGAAATAGCACATACCGGGATAATTTTTTCACTCAGCCGTTTTACAACCGAAGAGGAGATTGATTATGTAATTAAAAAACTCCCGGGAATAGTTGAGAGATTAAGAGCCATATCAATGACGTATGCCAAAGTTGCGCCTAAATAAATTGAGAATTGAGAATTAGAGACTTAATAACTTCAATAATTTATAAATACAAGGAGATAAAATGGGAAGAAACGATTTAATAACAGGAAATGTATGGGAGCAGTATTCAAATAAAGTAATAGACAGAATGAATAATCCTAAATACCTTGGAGAGTTTACGGAAGAGGATGCGAAAAAAAGAGGGCTTAAACTCGTAGTTGCGGACTTCGGTAGTGAAGCGTGCGGTGATGCCGTAAGACTTTACTGGCTTGTGGATCCCAAAACGGATAAAATCGTTGATGCGAGATTCAAAAGTTTCGGCTGCGGTACCGCGATTGCTTCATCAGATATGATGACGGAACTAACTATCGGAAAAACCGTTGATGAGGCTATGAAGATTACAAACCTTGATGTTGAAAAAGCATTAAGAGACGATCCGAACACACCTGCGTTCCCACCTCAAAAGATGCACTGCAGCGTAATGGCTTATGACGTTATTATCGAAGCGGCTGCAAAATATAAGGGTAAAGATGCCGATTCACTAAGAGACAATGAAATAGTGTGTGAGTGCGCAAGGGTTACAAGAAAAGAGATTGAAGATATTATAAGAGAACACAACGTAAAAACAGTTGAAGAGCTGCAAAAATACACAGATGCCGGAAAATACTGCAAAAGCTGCGTGGCACCGGGAGGGCATGAGGAAAAACCCGTATATCTTGTAGATATAATTAAAGAAGTTCAGGAACAGATGAAAAAAGAAAACCTACAAAAAGCCAATGAAACCGAAGATTTTGAAAAAATGAGCCTTATTAAAAAAATAAAAGCCATTGAGGAATTTTTAGATACGAAGATCAAACCGATGCTCGCGATGGACGGAGGGAGTTTAGAACTTCTTGACATCAGGGAAGAAGACGGAATTACAAAAGTATATATCAGATATATGGGTGCATGTGCAACATGTGCAAGCGGCGGGGTTACGTTACTCGCTATTGAAGACGAACTTAAAAGGCACTTCAAAACGGATAAAATCAAACTCGAGCAGATTTAATCCTTCTCTCCCTTTATTAACTTTTGCTTAATATTATAATAATTTTTCATTAATATTATTACTTTTTTTAATAATACCGCCTTTTTAATACTTTTAATTGACATCATATAAAAAAAGATTTAATATAAAAGTGTGCTTATCTCTTAATTGCTCCAGTTGTTTCTTACTGTGAAGACCTTCTTGAAACTACGTTGAATTTAAAAGAAGGGTTTGTTATGAAAACGACTTTCAAATATCTGTTTTTTTTCATATTTTTAGTGTTTTTTAGCGGATGTTTTAGCAGCAGCGATAATACTACAGAAACATTTGATGAAGAGAAATTCGAAATTGTGGATGACAAAAACAGTACTAACACCACACAAGTCAGTGAAATTAATGGTAAAGCAGTATTGGGAAATCTTGCAGAGGCTGAGGTTGAGATTTATGAAATAGGGGAAAACGGAAGTATTGTTTTAAAATGGACGGATATTACGTCATCAGGTGAAACCCTTGATGAAATAGGTAAATTTGATTTACATGTCAACGATTTAAATGAAGACAGATATTATATATTTAAAGTTAAAGGCGGTAAAGATTGGGATAGTGACGACAACGGTATAAAAGATCCATATTATTTTCCAAACTACGGTGTAATTAGGGCAATTGTAAAAGGAAGTGATGTTAAAACTGCGGGAGAAAATTTAAAAGTAACGGCGATAAGTGAGCTTGTGTATGAAAAAGTTGAAGATCAGCTTATGAATAATTTTGATTCGGATACATTTGAATCTGTTTTAAATGATAGAACAAAAGAAATAATTAAGGATATTGACGGTAACGGTGAAACAGATATGATTGATACCGTTACATTTTCTCCTGTAGAGCATAAAGATATGTTGCAGGATCTTTATAAAGTTAAATTCGATGAAATTATAATGAATATACATGACGGAACTCTGCCTTTATATAATATAGATAATATTCTCAGTAATTACGATACTTCCGGTATAGTGACAAACGTGAAATTAAACAGTGAAGGAACGTTGGCTTATGTACTTGATGGAGGGGAGGGATTAAAAATTTTTAATATTAGTGATTCTTTAAGTCCTACATTTTTGGGTAGTGTAAATCCAGGAGGTTATGCATATGATTTAATACTTGGAAGTGACGGTTCTTATGCTTACGGTGCATTTGGAAGTGAGGGGTTTGTGATTTTAGATGTTATGCATTCAAGTAACCCTCTCAAAATGTCTTCATATAAATTGACAAGTGATGCACTCGATGTAAAAGTATCCGAAGACGAAAAAAAAGCGTTTGTAGCGTTTGGTAGAAAAGGACTTGTTATTTTGGATATTACTGATAAGTATAATCCTGTTGAAATTTCATCATATGATACTGACGGATATGCAAGGGGAGTTGCACTTTCGGCGGATGAAACAAGAGTTTATGTGGCAGACGATACAAACGGATTAGTAATTATAGATGTTACAGATATCAGTAATCCTGTAAAAGTAGCTTCACTTTCAGTAAACGGTAACTCTGAAGATGTTGAAATAAGCAAGGATGGAAACTACTTATATCTTGCAAACGGAAGCGGAGGTGTGGATATTGTTGATATTAGTGATGTATCAAACCCTGTTAAAACATCACATTTTCATACAGGTGATTATATATATCAATTAAATGTTTTAGATGACGCATCGGTTTGTATTTCAAACAGTGTAAACGGATTTGTATTGGCCGACTTTAAAGAACCATTGAACCCGAGTTTAATAAAAGCGTATAATCTGAGCGGTAATGTAATGAGTTGTGTTGTTTATGACAAATTTACAAAAGCATTAGTCGCACAGGGTGAAAACGGATTTTCTATCGTGGATATTACAGACAAAAATCTTTCTGATATCATTGCTTCATATCAAAACCTGGAGGACGGTGTTAATGATATGGTTTTTACGGATAAAGAATCATATCTGTATGCTGCTGCAGGTAATGCAGGATTTGTTGTATTGGATGTAAGGGATCCGAAAAACATTCAGGAGGTCAGTTCTGTAAATACAGGGGGTAATGCACAGGGAATTGCACTCTCATATGACGGAAAATATGCATTTATAGCTGACGGTGAAAACGGAGTGGTAGTGGTGAAAATTTTAAATCCCGATGATATAAGGGTTTATTCTTCATATGATACTGAAGGTTATGCGAGAGATATTGTACTTTCAAAAGATTCGACAGTTGCTTATGTAGCGGATGATGATAAAGGTCTTTGGATTTTAAATGTTGAGGATCCTTCAAATATAATGCTTATAGCAACACTTGATACCGATGGAAACAGTTATTCGTTGGCGCTTTCATCCGATGAAAAAACAATTTTTTTGGCTGATGATACTAAAGGTGTAAAAGTAATAGATGTGAGTAGTTTAGCTTCTCCTAAAGTGATTTCTTCATTTGATACGGATTTCAGTGCAGTCGGTATTACACTCTCGTATGACGGTAATAAAACATTTGTTTCGGATGATACGGGAGGTGTAGTGATTCTTGATGTTTCTGATCATGCTGATCCAAAATATGTAGGTTCATATGAAACTCAAGGATATGCAAAAAATGTTACGTTATTCGGTAAAAACGCTTATATTGCTGAAGGAAACAACGGTGTGGTTGTTGTGGATGTTTCAGATCCGGTTGAACCTGTAAAAAAAGGAAAATATGCAACTGTGGGTTCCGTAAATAAAGTGTTGCTTTCAAGCAGCGGAAAAACAGCTTATATTGCCGACCAAAGCGGTTTGAATGTTGCAAATTTGTCTGTTTTTACAGAAATTGAAATACATGATCTGGGGGATATTTCTTCTTATGATTTTGATGAAGTAATTGATTTTGTAATTACTGAAGATAAAAAAACCGCTGTTATAATTTCATATTGGGGTGATGTTTTTATAATTGATATTAGTGATCCGGGACATATGAGTATTGTTAATAACTATAATGATGATATTTGGAAAACATCTATTAAATTAATAGACGATGAAACATTTATTATAAGCGCTTACAGAAGAATTCGTATTTATGACATGTCAAATGTGGATAATATTGTAAATATAAGTGAATACAATATAACAGAAGATATATATTTCTCAAGTCTTAAAATTTCCAAAAACAAGAATGTTGTTTATGCCGGTGCAGAGGAAGGAAAACTGTATTTATTCGGAATTTCAGACCCTACGGATATAGTTAAGATATCTTCAGTTGATTTTAAAGAGAAGTATTCAATTGACGATAGTGTAAATCAGTTGGAATTGTCTGATGACGGTAATTATCTTTTTGCATCTATAGGAAAAGTTTTTGCTGTCATAGATGTAAGTGTTCCTGATTATCCTAAAGTTTTGACAACTTATCCGTTTGAAAATGAAATAGGTAATTTTTTAATATCAGCTGATGAAAAAAAAGCGTACGTATCTATTTATGAAAAAGGGTTGAAAGTTTTAAATATTGAAAACTTATCCCAAATCGAATCAGTTAAGACTATATATGAAACGCTCAGTAATCAAACTATGTTTATAATGTATGTGAGTCCGGATGGAGAGTTTATGTTAATTAGTGATTTTTTACAAATAGATTCGGAATTGTGTATATATGATATCGGCAGCGATAATAATTTTATTAAAAAGGTGTGTAACTCTAAACATGAAGTAAAGAAAGTGATAAAAATACCGAATACAAATATTTATCTCTATTTGGCTAAATATATGTTTGGGGCTTTCAGTTTAGAATAGAAATAAAAATCCTTGATGTTACATTTATCTTACAAAAACTTGACAAATATACAATATAGTAATATGATTAAATAAAAAAGGGGTGGGGATGTTCAGTATAAAAAAATATCTTGACAAAATAAAAAGATTGGAAAAAGAAAATAAAGATCTTTTGGTGAAAGTCGACGAGCTTGAAAAAGAGATTGAACAGCTCGTAAATGAAAAGCAGTCTTTGCAAGATGAACTTATCAACAAGAAAATAAATAAAGAAAAATTATCGCTTGCCATTAATATGATTGATCATAATACGAAAAATGTTGAAGAGATTGCGGTTAATGCCGATGAAAATATATCGCAAATAAGGGGAATGGTCGCTACAAACAATGAAGTAAAAGGTGAAATAAACGAGTTGAAAGAAGTGTTTGAGAAGTTTTTGGTTGAAATAAAAAACCTTTTGAATTTTGCAAGCAATACAAGCAATAATATTATCAGTCTTAATGAAAGTGTGGAAAGTATCGGGCATATAATAAACCTGATAAAAGATATTGCAGACCAGACGAATCTTCTTGCGCTAAATGCTGCAATAGAAGCCGCAAGGGCAGGGGAAGCAGGAAGAGGATTTGCAGTGGTGGCCGATGAGGTGAGAAAACTTGCGGAAAGAACTCAAAAAGCTACCCATGAAGTTGAAATCACAATCAATACCTTAAGACAAAACAGTGCCGACATGACACAGGAGAGTGAAAAACTTGATGAAATTATCCAGATGATGGAACAGTTTATGGATTCTTTTGAAAGCGGGTTTGACAAACTTTATAAAATAGACATTGAAATGTTCAGGGAATTTGAAATACTTGCCAATGCTTTAACCGCTTTACAGCAAAAAATAAACAATCTTCTTTTCAAAATAAAAAATTACAAAGAAAAAATCACAGGTGAGAGCATATATGCCGAAGATGAAGGAGTGCACAGTTTTGATAAGTGGCATTCAACCTCAGGAAAAGACGCGTTTGAAAATACTGATTCTTATAAAGAAATAGTTTCAACTCAAAAAAACTTTGAAAACAATATGAAAAAAGCAATGAAAAACAATATGAAAGATTCGCTTAGCGATTTTGTAAATGCTGAAAAAAATACTATAATGATGTATAAACATCTTGATAATATGGTTGAAGAAAAAAATTCTCAGCTTGAATGAGGAAATTATGAAATGGAATCAGCTTTTAGAAAACATACTTTTAACGGATGATCTTGTAAAAGAGTCTTTTAACAAAGAGAGTATCGATAAAATTGCAAAAGTGTTGGAAGAATATCTCTCTTTTGAAACTTTTGACGAAGATGTTTGTTACAACTTCTATAAAGAACTGAAACTCCCTTACTCTATTGTCTACCGTTCATTCGGTTTGATTAAATCTGAAATAAAAGATGAAACAGTACATGAAAAATTAAACAGGCTTTTAAATATTACTGCTAAAGTTTATATAAAAAAAGAGATATCTTCATTAAAAAAACTCCTTTCACAAAAACAAAAACATGATTTTTTGCTTTTTAAAGCTCATGAGGAGTGGATAGAACAAATAGTGCTTGCGGTTAAGAGTGAGAAGCTGGAAGAGTATCCTTTAATTGAGGCAAAAAACTGTAAATTTAAAAAATATCTTTCTTATCTTGAATCACTTATGATATGTCTGGATGTAAATTTGTGTGTTTATATTCATGATTTGCATAATCTTATTCATACACTTGCTAATACCTTTTATGTTTTTTATAAAAAGGGCCATTATGCCGAATCATATTTTGTTTTTAGGGATTTTAAAGAACAGATACTCAAATTTTATAATACTTTAAATGAACTTTATATTGCGACGTTTGCGAATGTTGAAAAAAGTTTTTTTGATCTAATTGAAATAATGGTAAAAAGCAAAACGCTTTATGTAGCCGTAATAGATCTTAAAAATATGAAAACTTTAAATAGTCTCGTTAATGAAAATATCGTTACAAAAGCTAAAATGGATCTTTTCAATAAACTTCACAAAATGTATAAAAATAAAAAAAATTTTTTACTGATTCAGGGTTCAAGCAACGACTTTTATTTTATAGGTACTGATATCGACTTTGATACGTTTGAAAATGAAATAAATAAAATATATTCACAAATCAAAAACACAACAGTGGTAGTAAAAGAGAATATTAATTTTGATGCTTCAATACTTGGAATTAAACTTGATAAATATACGCAGATTCAAATAAAAGATCTGATCAATTACTTCAGCTTTTTAAAAAAAACCGCTAAAAAAGAGCATAAAAACATCATATTGAACAATAAAGACAACCATCTTGAAGAGTGGCTTAAAAATCAGATTGATATTAAATTTATAAAAAATAAGATAGAAAACGGTGAAATAGACATAATGTTTCAGCCGATTTTTAAAAGTTCAGACGGAAGTGTTTTTTCGTTGGAAGTTCTTGGAAGAATAGTTGATAAAGGAAAACTTATCCCTGCCGGAATGTTTATTGAACATATTTATGCTATGGATAAAATATCAGAATTTGATCTTATTGTTTTGGACAAAATTTTGGAAAAAGAAAAGCTGATAAAACAAATTACAAATAGAATATTTTTAAATATTTCGTTTGAAGCGCTAAAAAATGAGAAATATCTTGAAAAATTAAATTCTATAATAACAAAAATAGATGTTGATATTGTTTTGGAACTTACAGAACAGAGGTTTGTTGAAAATCTTGAGCTTATTGAAAGAATTAATCAAAACACCGAGACGTACTTTGCAGTGGATGATTTCGGAAGCGGTTATTCTTCAATTCTGCTTGTCATAAATTTACTAAGAAAAAGAATGATCAGGGTTTTAAAAATCGACGGGACACTTGTAAAAGGTATAAAAAACGATGAATATCTAAAAAAAGCTATTAAAATTATAGTCGGTTTTAGAGAAGAATTCGGTCTTAATCTCGTGGCAGAGTTCGTGGAAGACGAGGAAACGCTTGAATTTTTAAAAAATGCGGGTGTCGATTTGCTTCAGGGATATTATCTTTCTATGCCAAAAACAATTGAAGAACTTTTAATAGAAAAAAAAGAGAGAATAAGGGAAATTATTTAAGTTTTGTATATGTGTGTCCCAAGAACGCATGGTCGCTTTCAGGGTAATCAAGTCTAAAGTGTGCCCCTCTGCTTTCTTCTCTGTCAAGTGCAGCTTTTGCGATCGCCTTTGCTATGTCGATACCGTTTAAAAGTTCTATTTTCTCCTGGATTGAAGAGTCGTTTTCACTTTCAAGGTTGTTTTTCATATCAGAGAGGGTTTCGATGGCTTTTTTGAGCTGATAACCGTTTCTTATGATTCCGACTTTATTAAACAGTAAGTCTCCCAGTTTGTGTTTTAGATCTTTTGCGTCTATTTTTGTACTGTTTAACCAGTTTAATGTTTCTTTGTCTTTTTCAACCTGATCCTCGGGAATATCGGTGAATGTCTTTTGTCTGTGCGAATATTTTACAGCCTGGTATCCTGCTATTTTACCGAAGACGGCACCTTCGCTTAAAGAGTTTCCTCCAAGCCTGTTGGCTCCGTTTACACCGTTGTTTCCGGCTTCTCCGGCATAAAACAGCCCCTCAATGTCGGTAAAACAGTAAGTGTCTGTTTTTATACCGCCCATTGTATAGTGTGCAAGCGGATTGATAGGAATAGGCTCTTTTGCTATATCGATACCTTTTAGGGATTTAACCCTTTTTTTAAGGTTGATGAGTTTTGTGTTTATTATTTCTTCATCCACATCCGTTAAATCAAGGTATACTTTTTTCCCTTTTTGAAGCTGTTTTACTATTGCACGCGTTACGAAATCCCTTGTATTGAGCTCGTCAACAAACTCTTTTCCGTCACTGTTGATTAGTTTACCGCCTTCGCCTCTTGCAGCTTCGCTGATTAAATAATTGCTTCCTTCAAGTCCCGTAGGGTGGAACTGAATAAACTCCATATCCATTCCCTCAAGTCCGGCTCTCAGCCCCATGGCTACACCGTCACCCGTAGCGTCGTTTACGTTTGTGGTGTATCCTTTATACAGTCCGGCATAACCACCTGTGGCGACTATTACAGCTTTTGCTTGAATAACTCTTAATTCATTAGTTTTTTCGTCTAGAAACGTAACTCCCGCTATTTTCCCGTCGTTTACAAGTAAATTAAGCGCCATATGGTTTTTAATTACGTCTATTCCGAGATCTTTTAACGCTTTGCTCAACGCTTTCATAATAGCAGGACCTGTAGCGTCCGCAGCGTATACGGTTCTTTTAAATTTTGTTCCCCCAAAGGGTCTTTGTGCGAGTTTTCCGTTTGGCAGGGTATTGAAAGGTACTTTAAATCTTCTGTGTAGTTCTCTTACTACCTGGGGAGCCTGTTCGCAGAATATTCTTACGGCTTCTTCATCGGCGATACCCATACCGCCTTTTAGAGTGTCCTGAATATGGTGTTCGATCGAATCTCCGTCTTCCATGTTGTTCAGTGCTGCGTTAATTCCTCCTTTTGCCATAAAAGAGTTGTTAGCCATAGGTGATTTTTTGGTAACGATAGCAATATTGCTTCCGAGTTCTTTTGCTTCAATCGCCGCCATCATACCGGCAATTCCGCTTCCAATAACCAAAATATCATATTTCATTAATGTCCTTTTTGATATAATTGTACCAAAAAAGAGGATAGCTGATGAGATGGTTGGTTTTAGTGTTGGTTTCGGTGTTTTTATTCGGATACGAAGTAAGTATAAAAAGTGTAAATAAAAACAAAGCGTTTTTAAACGAAACTGTTCAAAAGGGAAAAAGTGGCATAGTGTTATGCCCTTATAACGGTATGAAAATAATTTGTGCAAGAGCTGTTAGCTTTGGTGATTATGCAAAACTATACACATATGACGATTTAAAAAACGATGCATTTGCCCTTCCTATGGTAAAACCTAAAAGAGGTGACGGTATTGTTTTCGGAAAAGACGATAAAAGAATAATGATCATAGCGCCCACACAGACACAGTATTTAAAACTCAAAGAGAAATATAAAGACAGTGTGGTGATAAGTTCGGACGTTTTTGCATCTTACATAGACGAACTTCCTAAAAAAAAGAATTTTATAGAGTTTGCAAAAAAAATGAACATCGGCAAGTATATTTTTGTTTTGGATAAAATTTACGAAGTTGATGCGTACAGTTTTTATGTTTTAAACAGTTTTGGCTCAAACAGTGATAAATATA
>Ga0256843_1001502_pt1 | contig 18309 bp, 14 predicted proteins | sample AlvinellametaG_FD_191572 | JGI IMG/M metagenome (GOLD analysis project Ga0256843, IMG submission 191572) | Pompeii worm associated microbial communities from hydrothermal vent at the East Pacific Rise, Pacific Ocean - Alvinella | ecosystem: Host-associated > Annelida > Integument > Unclassified ... | reverse complement strand
CAGCTACTGTGTCGGTTCAAATCTATAATAGTTGGTTTTATTTCTTCTAATGCAAGAAATTTCAATACAGCTACTGTGTCGGTTCAAAGAAGATAAAATGGGCATTTTAAAATCTCTATTTTTTAGGAATATCCCATTTTTTGGATGTTTTATGAAACTTTTTCCAATCATTTTTAAGCTTAACAACAAGTTGTTAAAAAACACTTTCTAAATGCCATTATATCGACTTTTTCTTAAAGTTTTATAAAAAAAGAGGTTGGAAAATTATAAAAACATTTCATCTTTTTTGGCTCCAAGAGTCTCTTCCAAAAATGAATCTTTACTTGGAAGTTTGACAATTGAAATTGTATCAAGCTCTTTATCAATGACTCTTTTTAGTTCATCAGTTAGTTTAATCAATTTTGCAGGAGTAATTTCACCTTTGAATACACTTTTTTGGTGATGGAGAAGGTATTTTTTGCAGATTTTAAAGACTCTATTTACTCTATTTTTTCCAGCCTCACTCTCAATATCGGCAATATCATACATCAAAAAGATATAATTAAATTTATAATTTTTCAGTTTCAAGCTCTCTCCTTAAGCAAAAATGGCATAAATTCTCTTTCTTCTAAGAAAAACTTTATAAGTTTGTATCCATCAAGTTGGATTGCTCTTTGATAACTTAAAGCTCTTTTTAATCTTGAGTGTTGAAACTTTTCATTTAATCTCTCTTCAAAAGCTTGAATAAAAATTTTCTTACCATTTTCGTTAAGCAGAGCATAATTAAATCTTTTATCAAAGTATTTAACAACTTGTAGTTTTCTTTTATTTACAAGCTCAAAGATAGTTCTAAAGACAATAATTGGCTTAAAAGCTTCACTCAAATCTAAACTCAAACTAAATCTTGCTTGGCTTGGGGAGTGTAAAAAGCTAATTGATTGATTTAAATGTGTGTGATAAATTGCTGTAATAGTTTTGGTATAAAGCAGAGTATTTCCAAAGCTAATTAAAGCATTTATAGGGTTATTTGGTGGTCTTTTTACTCTTTTATTCATCAAAAAATCATCTGGCAAAAAGTATTTAAAGCTATTGTAAAATCTACTCCAAATTTGCCCTTCAATAAATAGAATTTGATTATAGTTTATCTCTTTTGATAAAAGTTTTGGAATATCGACTCTAAGCCAATCTAAAAACTCTTTTAGTTCAACTTTTCTGTGGCGATAGTAGTGATAAAGCACCTCTTTTATATTTTGAGCAATTGCCAAAACAATTGCTTTTGCTATTTTAAGTCTACTCTCTTCAAAAGCTTTTACTTGAGCAATCAAAAGCTTCCCACTAATTAAATAATCTTTTGGATAAAAGCTCCCACTATAATTTCCGTAATAGTTGAAAAAGTGTACTGTAATTTTAGCTTTTGCTAAAAAGTCTAAAAATTTAGAGTTTAAGCTTACTTCATTGAAAAAATATATCTCTCTAACTCCTTCAACTGGAATATAACTCCACCCCTTTTGAGTTTTAAAAGCAATTGAGTTATCTTTTCTCTTAATCTCTCCCATTGAGAAGATATATTTTGTTTTCATTTTGATTAATCCTTATTATCAAACATAAACCATCCCAAAAGTAATCCCAATATTAAACTATTGCTACTGTTTTTTTTGCTATTTTCTACTTTTAAATTAGACTCTTCAAGCTCACTAACTTGTTGTTTTAAATGTTTTGAGTATATATCTCTATTTTTTCCAAATTCACTCATAATATCAATTACTACTCCCAATATCAACCAAACAATTCCCATAACAATTCCCAAAGCAAAGGTTACAAAAATAGCAATAAAAATCGATAAAAGCAAATTTGCTAATATATCTCCCCAACCATTTTCAATTGAGAAAAAGATATAAGTTAAAATAACAGATAAAATATATAAACTATCACTATCAAAAAGCAACTCTTCAATAAATGCTTCTAACTTTAAAAGAAATCTAAACATTTTCTAATCCTTATACTCCTCTTTAAGTGCTTTAGCAAACTCTAAAAGTCTATTTTTGTTTAATGTTAAATTAATAGCTATATTTGTATACCCATATCCTCCTTCACATTTTTGAGAAAAATTGATAGAATCTATATAAAACACTATAACAAACTCATCATCTTTTATCTCTTCACAGTTACAATCATTGCTATAAACCCTCTTTAAGTAACAATCCTCTGGCATTACACTTATTAAAATATCTGGCTCTATAAAATCTATAAAAGTAAACTCTCTTTTTAAAACTGACTTTTCTATTGCTTTAGCTACATAAAATAGAGAATCAACATTTGCATATATTTTTTTATTTTTACCTAAAATTATAGGCTCTAAGAAACTTTTTCCATTTAACAAAAATTCAAAACTATTCACATAATATTTAAGCTCTTCTTTACCATATTTTAACACTTTAACTTTTTCTTTCTTTACTCTTACTTCAAATCCTATTTCATCTTTTAAACTAACCATTTTTAACCTTTATAAAAAGCAGTATTCATAATAAGCACACTTTTTGCATCTACTCTCAAATTTTGGTTTTGGAGGAGTTTTTAGATTTAGAATATTTTCAATATCTTCTAAAACTTCTATAATCTTTTTCTCTATATCTTGAGTCAATTCAATGATAAAGTGTTTTTTGTTTTGCTTTTTCTTCTCAATTATCTCTAATTTTCCTCTCTTTTTAATCCCTTTTTGTTTTAGGCTATAGAGATAAAAGAGTAATTGCCACTTAGCAGACTCTAAATTAGAATCACTCTTTTTAACTTCAACTACAAAATCTTTTGTAATTTTGTCTACCTTTATTCCCTCAAAACTTACTTCATAAACTCTTGTTTCATTAATTTCGTGCAAAACTCTTCCAACCCTTACATCTTCACTATTTTCTTCAAGATTTATTTTGTGGTAGAAAAGATACATTTGAGTAATGCAATGAAAATAATAATTTACAATTGTTCCTGTAATTTGAATCACATCAATATCCTATATAAATATTCCCACATTTTCACCTTTTAAGACTTTTGTATCAAGTCCATTTTTATAGGTATATATAATATTTCCATCAAAATCAGCATCATCTATTGCAATATGTTCAGGCTTAATTACTAAAAATCCATACTCTTTATCAATACAATAAGCCTGAAGATTTTCTATTTTTCTTCCTTGATACTTTGCTAAAGAGAAAGTATATTTTGAAAGTTTGGAAGCTAATTTTTTAATCTCTATCTGTTTTTTAATAAACTCTAACTCTCTATTTTCTACTAATGCTTTATACTCTTTCCAAGTCTGCAAAGCTTCTTCATCTAAAGGTACATAAATTGAAATTGATTCTATATCTATAATTTTTAAGTCTTTATGAACATCTTTAAATCTAAGATTTTTAATATAGTCAATATAAGTAGTTAAATTTTCAATAAAAGTAGTATTGTTTTGTTCTTTTATTTTTTTTATTACTTCATTGTAATATTTATCAAAATCTTTTGTTTTTAACACATCTTCTTCTATTTCAAGTTCAAGCCTTTTATCATCTTTGTAAACTATCTTGGCTTTTGGATTTTTTGTCTCAAATAAAAAGAGCTTATTATCACTTTTAGAGCTATTTCTATTTATTCTTCCGGCTAATTGTTCATCACTATCAATTAAGGATTTCTCTTTAAAACCGATATCCATATCGATATCAACTCCAGCCTCTACTACTTGTGTGGTTACAAGCAAAATATTTTTGTCTTGAGGTCTTTTTAAAAACTCTATTATCTCTTTTCGTCTTGGTTCTATAATCGTTCCACTAAGCAGTAATACTTCATCAAAAAAATATTTTTTTCTTGCTTCTTGATAAAATTCATCAGCACCTTTTTTAGTAATAAACTCTATAATAGTTTTAACTTTACCTTTTTTTTCTTGATAACTTTTACTCTCTTTTTCAACTCTTTTATAAATATCTTTTGGCTCTTTTATCTTAATAATATCTGTATTTATCTCTACTCTTTTAGCAAAGTTTGGATTTTGAAAATATTTCTTTTTATTTTTTACTAAAAAGACAAATTCACTATTAGTTATCTCCCCAATTTTAGGCAAAGTTGCACTCATTACAAAAAATTTAATATTGAATTTTTTTGAAAAATTATCAAATAAATAGACAACTTTTGACCAAAGTTTTGGATTATATGTTTGAATTTCATCTATAATTACAATAGAGTTTGCAAGTCTATGAAAAATATAGTTATCATCTTTGCTAACTCCTGTTAAAATATCAAAAAATTTTATATGACTAAGCATTGTTATGGGATAATTCATAAATTGATTATCTAAAAAATTTACTCTTTCATCTCCATAGATTCCATCCTCTTGCGACTCTTTTTTAATATTATATTTTGCTTTTGAATGAAGCTCAATTATCTCATCACTTTTTAAATTTAAAATTTTTTTTATAGAATTAAAGGTTTGAGTAATGAGTGTTGTAAATGGAAAAACATAAAATACTTTATTTATACTTTTGTCTTTTTGTAAAATTTCAACTATACTCATAATTGAAAGATTAGTTTTTCCAGCACCTGTTGGAGCTTCTATATAAAAAAGATTTTTATCTATATTTTTTCGCAAATTCTCTTTTACTTCTACGAATAACTTATTTCTAAGATGATTTAAATTTTCATTTGATTTTTCTTGAAGCTCTTGAAAGCTTTTAAAATCACTCTCTGTTTTATTTTCAATTCCTTCTAAAAACTGATTTTTATAAAACTCTTTATAAATTTTATTTCTAAACTCATCATTTATCAATCCAAAATCATTATAAACTAACTTTTTTTTATTACCATAGTTCATAAATTGAGCAGTAGCATAATAATCAGCAATTATTAAAAGAGAAAAAAGTAATTTTGAGAGGAAATAGTAATTTTCATTTTTAATCAAATAATTAGACAAATCTCCATAAACTAAAAAGTCAAAAATTAATTTATGTGCATTTTTGTCAATATTAATTTGATTAAGATATATATTTAAATTTCGTGCACTTCTCAATCCTTCATCTTTATCAGTTAAAAATTCATTAATACTTTTATCAATACCTGTATGATGTCTCCAAATAGTAAGTGCAAATATTAAAGATATTGTCACTAACTCAAATTGTATATTTTCATCTTTCTTTTCTATTATGCTAAAACAACTGGCAAGATATAAATATGCTCCTAAAATCGAATGTTTTGAAGAAATGCCATTTTCTCTTTTAGAAAAACTATTATTTTTCATTTTTTCTATCTGAAAATTTTCATTAATTTTTCCAATATCATGCCAGTAGATAGCTTTTAAAAAAAATAGCTTTATATCATTTTGTAAACTATAATTTTTATTAGATAAGAAATTTATATTTTCAATAGTTTTTTCGATATTATGAGCTTCAATTAATTTAAGTGCATATTCTAAAACTAAATTAGAATGCTCTATTAGAGTCTCTTTTTGAGCTTCATCTTTAGATAAATGGGCTAAATATCTCTCATTATTTTTTAAAAATTTAGTAAGGTCAAAAAAATTATTTTGTTTTATATCTCTAAAGCTTAATATAGACATATTACCTTATCCTCAACTCTATAAAGATTAATCTTATTTATCAAATCAATATCTTTTATCATTTTTGCATTAGTATAGGCAAAATCTTGATAAACATATTGATTTAGTTCATCAAAACCAATAGGCAATCTCTCAAAATAAAAAAAATAAATTTCTTTCATAGAATTATTAAAAGCACTTTTTCTCCTATCTTCACTAACTTTTAAGGATTTGGTAACAATATTAGGAAATAATGTAGAAATTACAAAACTATCTGATGGATTAAAAGATTCAAAACTTTTAAAATGCTTTACATTATTTATTTCTAATCTAAATTCATTTTTACCCATATATGGAATATACTCATATTGAACTTTATTTTCTTTTATAAACTCTTCTATTTTTTTGTGAAATTCATCTCTTAAATCTAACCCCAAATAGACTCTATATTGTGGTTTAATTAAGGTCTGTTCAGTAATATTTAAAGTTCCGCCATCTTTATTTGCATATCCACATGTATTATTATATTTTATTAGTCTTTTTTGAAATACACCTTTATTTCCATAAGGTTTTATTCCAATCAATAAATCTTTTAGTTTTTCATAAAATTCTGGATATTTTTCATTATTTTGTTGTGAATACCCACCAAGCCCGATAATAGCTCCTAAAATTCCTAAAAGTGTAGGTTTTGGAATAATATTAAAAGTAAAATATATCGGATTATTAACATCTGGCTTTTTAAAAAAGCCAAACTCACTTTTAATATCAAAAGAGATAATCTTATCTACTCTTGACATTTTTTTATCTCTTTATTAGAGGTAATAGACTTTACACAAACTTTTGGAATTTCAAATATCTCATCTTTACAATCTAATTTTGTTTTATCTATATAAATCTCTACTTTTTCAATATTATTTTCTACCTCTTCTAACAAACTTTTAAGTTCACTTAAATCTAAATCTCTTTTAAAACTATCTTCTTTTTGTCCTACTTTAATAAGAGTTGTAAAGAGAGGAAGTTGAATCTTTTCATTTTCTTTTAAAGTTACAAAAATAGAAAACTCATTTTCAACTCCAATCTTTGAAGCACTATCATAATAACTAACTCCTCTATTGATAGCTTCTTTAAATTTATCAATATCCTCTTTTGTTAGATAACCTTGATTATCTATTAACTTAATTAACTCTTCACTATTTTTAGGATTAATTGTAAAATTATGCAAATAATGCCCCTCTTCTAAAAAAGTTTGATTTCCAATAGTTGTTTGCTGGCTTTCTTCTGACTTTTCATTAAGATTTCTAAATGGGCTAGTGATATCTTCAGAACAAATATTATTCTCTCCATAAATATTTATCCCATGACTAATTTGAGCATTTCCATGAATTGAAAGATTCCCTTCACTGCTTGCAAATGTTGCTCCAAAAAGTCTAATATCTAATGCTTTAAGTAAATTTTGTAAAATTATTTCTCTTTTTCTGTCATTTGGAGAGTGCCCTATAATAACAATCTCAGATTTATATCCATCAATTTCTTTTCTTAAAATATAGTTATTATTAATATTTGCTACAATTTTAAAGCCTTCATTTTCTCTAATAAATTTATCAACCTCTTCCTTAATTCTTTTAAAATATGCTTCTTCCTTTTCACTCTTTTTCTTTTTAACTTCTGTTTTTTTAGGATACTCTCCAAAAAGTTCTCTATAAGTTTCATCAATATCAAGTGGTTGCATATTCTCTTTTTTATATCTTGTAGTATAAAAAATCAACTCCCCATTATGCTTTAAATAGTTTCTAATTGCATACTTTAGTGCTTTATCTGTTGCATAAACTATACCATTTGGTAAAGTTCTTGGACTACCTGTAAAATCTGCATTATAGTTTGCAATATCTGCTCTAATTAAAACAGCTCCAAATACTCTATTATTAAATTTATTCTTCATTTAATTCTCCTTCTTGATTTTGTTTTTTATTTTCACTTGCTTTTTTTAGATTTTCTACTATAATATTTTCAGAAAAATATCCAGCCATAATAAGGGGTACTAACTCTTTTATACTCTTTTTCTCCAGCTCATATCCCATTACTTCACTTGCTAATTTATCAAACCAACCATGATTATTAGAAAACTTAAAAGCATGTGAATACTTTTGAATATGTTGAGCAATAATTAGTTTAAAATCATCTATTTTATATTTAGATATAAAAATATCAACTAAAGAGTGAGTTTTTGAAGCTGACTCATTTTTACTTAAAATATACCAAATCAATTGCCCACTTGCAAATGCAAACTCCTCATCACTATTTAAATGCTCATTACGATCTTTTAATAGCTTTTGCATTTTTTCTTGTAATTCAGTAATTTTTGTTGCCAAATCTTCTCCTTTAAAGTTTTTGTGTAGTGAAATATAAAGAGAGAGTTTCTCCTTAATTCTATAAGTATCTGTTTTTTTATGCTCTTTTGTATAATCATTCCAACTTTTGCATTTTTTTATTTGCTCTTTAATAATTGGTAAAGTAATATCATCAAATATATGCCCACTTATTAGCTCTAATTTTGATTTATAAATCACATCATAAATAAGCTTATTGTATTGATAAAACTTAGTAGTAACCATTAATGGGATTTCTACACCTTTAACATTTATTTTTTCTACAAAATAGTTATTTTGTAAAAAATAAGTTTTTTCTTGGCCATCTTTACTTATAGTATAAAAAAACTTACTAAAAAACTTCCACTCTAAATCAAAAATATTTTTTATTTCTCCGCTATAGAAATCTTTTAAATTAAAAATATTTTTTATCTCAAACTCTTTTAAAAAATATTGAAATCCATCAATATAATCTACATCATAAAATTCTATTCCATTTTTAGTATTACTCCAAAATATTAGATAAAAGTTTAAGTCATTAATTTCATTACTATTATCTGCCATTTTTTCATAAACTCTTTTGATTATTTCTCTATAAGAAATTGGCTCTTTTATATCTTTTAAGAAATAAAAATATATTTTATTCCCCTCATTATCTATTGCATCTTTATTTGATATAAAAATAGGAAATGGATTTGGGAAAAGTGATTTTTCATATTTATCGACTTTTACTTTCAACTTCAAAAGCTGTTCAAATAAAGATAGCTTTTGAACAACTTTACCACTGCAAAGCATTGAGTAACCATTGTTAATTCCATTTCTTGTTTTGTGTAACACTAATGGCTTATTGCCAGAAAAAGCATTTAAAAATGCAGATATTCCTAATTTTCTATGACTTTTATAAACAGGACATAAATACTTTTCTTCTGTTGTATATCCTGTAATAGTTTTTTCTTTTATTTTTCCATTTTTTAAAGTTTGTTTTATTTTTGATTTTACTTGCTTTTTTGCAAAAATCATATTTTCTGAATAATTTTCATAATATTCTTTTACTTTACAAATATTTTCATCAATATATATTTTGATATATTCATCTTTTTTAAGAGAAGATAGAATTTGAAAAAGTTCTTTATTTTTCTCAAAAAACTCTTTAGTAAACATTTTTTTTAATAAATCTTTTTTTTGATAATAGATAAGATTATCTTCAAAAAAAGTTTCTTGAATTTTTTCAAAATAATTTGTTCTATCTTTAAAAGAATCAAAAAATTTAAATCTCTCATTATAATTTTTAAATTTATGTTTTCCAGTTTCTACTAATAATTTATAAAAAATAGCATAAGGAGAGTTTGAGTGTATTTGTTTTTCACTATCAAAAGCTTTTTGAGTATCATTATTTAAAAGACCACAATAATACTCTCTTCTTTTCAAATCATACTTACTAGCGAACTTACTAAACTCTTTACTTCCATCATTATAAGAAAAATCTTTTATTTCAAAACTATCTCTATCAACTACAATATGAAGCCCTTTAGATAAACTTCTATTTTCTAAAATAATATCTTTGAGCTTTCCACCTTCTAAATCAATAAACTCAACAATCTCCTTAATCATCTCTCTGCCTTATAAAGATTGCTACTTGAATTTCAAGTTTATCTTTATTAATTTTTTGCACAAAAGCTTCAAATATATTCCATCTAGCCTGCATTATTTTTGCAATAGAGTAATTCTGACTTTTAGGAATATATCCAAGTTTTCTCTTTTTATAAAAAATCTCTATTGCATTTTCATCATAAATATTATTTTTTTCTAACTTTAATTTAAGTCTATCTCCAACTTTTACCTGCTCAATAATAAACAAAGCTTCATAATACTCTATTCCTGCTATCTGGAAACTTTTATAAACTTTTTTCATCTTTTCATCCTCCAACCTTTTACTTTTATAATTTTAAAAAATTAACTGGACAAGAGCTATAGAGATAGAAAGATTTTACTCTATACAAAATCCTCCTCCAAAGCTTCCCTTTTCTCCAAGTCCAGCTCCAAGAGCAACAAAAGCTAACTTTTGGCTAATCTCATCATCTTTTGGTTTGATTTTAAATTTATTTCCAAATAATTTTACTGGTTTATCATTTTTTATGATTTCAATAGTTTGAGGTTTATCATTTTTTATCTCAAGTGTCTCTATAAAATTCTCTTTCGCACTAATTTTATCTTTGTAGAAGCTGTTATACTTTTTTTCTAAATTATTGTGCAAAAGTTTAGTCAAAAGCAAAATATCTCCACTTCTGTGAAATGTCCAAAAATCTCCATTTTTTAAAGTAGCAATTACTGGAGTAAGAGAGTAGATTTCATCTATTTTTTTATAATTTTTTACTCTATATTTTGTCTCTTTGACTATAAAGAAAGGATTATTGATATTTTTCCTTAAAAGTTTTTCCATCCGTTCAATGAAACTTTTATCAAGTGAGCGAAGTCTAAAATTATAGAGAAAATTTTTTTTATAAATTTTGCTTCTTTTTTCATTCTTATCTTGAGCATTAAAAGAGCTAAAAGTGTAATATTTAACTCTTTTTTGATAGTGAAGATTTTTTAGATTTTCATCTAAAAACATAGAAAAAGAGATAAATCTTGAGATTATAAAAAAACTCTTTTTAAAGTGAATATCTTTTTTTAAGGAGCAAACTGCTTCAAGTTCATAATATTGCATAAAAATCCTTCTAATTTGCATTTATGAAATTTTTAATAAATTCTAGTAATTCTTTTTTCTTTTCATTCTTTTCAATTTCTTGGTGAATATTTTTTAGTTCTTTTTCTGAAACTAAATTTTCAATAACTGCTCTAAAAGTAACAAAATCTTGATACTCTTTTTTATCCAAATTTTTTCTATCATTTATGACATCTAAAAGAAAAATAATATTTTTATTTATAGTATTATAAAATGAAAATTCTAAATTTACTGCCGGAGTTACTATATCTTTTAAAATTAATCTTAAATTCTCTATATCATTATTGATTTCTTCTATAACTTCACTTTTAGTTTTTGATCTTCTAGTGCCAATTAAAATTTTTTCAATATCTATTGAAATGTCAAAATCTATTTGATTATTATTGATATTAATCTCTTCTTCTTTTTCAATACTCTTTATTAATTTTTGAATTTCATTTTTAATCTCGGTAGTTCCCATTGGATTAAATGAAGAAAATCCAGAACTTTGTTCTAAGATATCTTTTAATCTATTTTTGATATTGTTTAAAGCTTTATTTACAGTTTTTTCTTGAACTTCTAAATTTACTTTATTGCGTTTTCCAGTTAGAAGGATATTTATAAATTCACTTTTATCTCCTACATAAAAATTGGCTAAATATAAAAATTCTTGTTCAGCTTTTTTAAACTTATTTTTTCTATCTTCGCTTAGAAGTGGCTTTGCAATCAAAATATCAAATATATTTCTTGAGAATCTTTCTATTAAATATGAAAAACTGTTTTGCTTATAAAAAATATCTAACCCAAGTTTTTCTAAAACTTTTTTTATCTCTTTTTTTAGTTTATTCTGAATGAATGTATCATTGTTTATATTTATCGCCTCTAAAATTTTTTCTTCTAAATCATTTTGAATAGTTTTTGATTTATCTTCTGTCATATTTATGATTAGATCTGAAAAATTTTTTAAAAATATTGGAACTATTTTCATCCGAATATAGTGGTTTAAAGCTTCAACTCCCAAATCTGAAGTTGAACTAAAATCAATCTGTCTGCTTGCTTCTTCAATATCTTTTTCTCCAATTAAAGGAAAATATCTATCCCCGTGTTTTTCAATAATCTCTCTAAAACGATTAGAAAAATATCTATTTTCCTCAAACTCTCTTTTTAATTTTTCATTGAATTCTCTAAGTTTGTTTTCTAAATTATTCTGGATTTTATCTCTAATTTTATTTAAAATTTCACTTTTTTTTGTTTTAGCAAAATCTATCTCTTCCAAATCTTTAGTTTTATAATAAACATCTTTTAAAATATCTAAAGTTTCATTTTTATTTTTTGCTATTTTCTTTTTTAAAATCTCAAATCTTTCATTTTGATAGTACTCTTCAAGAGCTTTTCTTAATTCATCAACTTTTGATGGAATATCAAACTTTGTATTATACATCTCTTTGGATCCATCTTTTATTCCTTTTTCAATTAAATATTTCAAAGCCGAACCAAAAAATATTCTTTTTTTATCACCTATTTTATACTTATTTATCAGCTCATTTAATAAAATTCTTGCATTATTTATAGCAATTTCTTTTGAGTTTGCAGTATCAATTTTATTTCCAAATACAAAAAGTTTATCTTTTAGGGGAATTCCATCTAAATCACTATCTTTTCTTAATGTATCAAGTTGAGGAGCTGTAAGATTTGGTCTATCTCCTACATTTGTCACTAGAACAATTGCATCAGCTTTTTGTAATCTCTCTCTTGTTTGTCTCTCATGTATTTTGGTAGGAGAATCAAAGCCTGGGACATCGTAGATGGTTGCTTTTTTTAGCTGTTTTAGTTTTGAAGACTCAATTGAGATACTCTTTACACTTCTTGGCTTTGCAGTATTTACCTCTAGGAGATCTTCTCCGATATTTTCACCTTTGATATACGATTTGAAGGTATCACCATTTAGCTCTGTACCTTTGAAGGTTAGAGTCTCACCTGAAAGCTCTAGATATTTTGAGTACTTTAGGATCTCTTTTATCTCTTCATCTGTTTTGCTATTGTGAAGAGCGTATAGATTTGGATCTGTCTCTTTTAGCTTTTCGAAGTAGTTTTCAAACTCTTCCAAAGATAGATCCTCATAAGTTATACTCTTTGCATTTGGATACTTTAGAGACTCTAAAAGTTCTTGAAAAATCTTATTAAATTCTTCTTCTGTATAAAGTTCTACAATTGCTCTATCCTCTTCTCCATAAACCAATTTTGTAGATGTAAAAGTACATCTCTCAGGAGCTGATGGTAAAACATCATTTTCTATTAGAGCATTTGCCAATGATGACTTTCCAGCATTCTCAAGTCCTACAATTGCGATCTCAAACTCATCACTCTTTAGCTTTTTGATATATTTGCTATTTTGTTGGTAGATCTCCTTTAGACTTTTCTCTTCTTTTGGACTCAAAAGCTCTATAAAACTATTTTGAGATAAGATATCTTTGATATTTTCATTAATCTCTTCTAGCTCTTTGAGCTTTTCTTCTTTTTTCTTTTCAAAATCTATCATCTAAACCTCCTCCTTAAAATTTAATAATTCTTAGATTATAGTATTTTTGCTAAATATCAGTATAGAGTCTATCAATCTCCAAAAAACTACAAAGAGTTTTTGATATAAATGAAGTTTTGATAATTTTTCCTTTATATTTAACTTTGCTCTTTTACATTCATTCATTATTTATATATCTTTTTTTTGTCTAATTTTCAAAGAGCTAATTATTATCTTTGCCATTTTATTTTTTCTTCTAAGAGTTTTTGTATACTATTTTCAAGATGATACTTTAAAATGTAGACAAAATTTTTCTAGTAGAGGTGTTTTAAAGGGGATTTTATCAATTCAAGCCGTAAGACCCCTTAAATTATCAATGGAGATATAAGGCACAATATGTTTTAATGCCTAAGAATAGTTCAAAAACCAAGAACTACCGTAGGAGCTACGGAAAGTTAAACCTGTGGAGTATCCTTTGTCAGACTTATCTTTTAGATGGCTAGATACGATACTATAAGACAAGAAGCCCCCGACTTCAGTCGTGGGTAGCTCACTCTCTTTTTTTCCAAACAATTTCATCATAAGCAATCATCTCTACTCTCCACCCAAACTCTTCAAGCCAAACTTTAGCCTTTGAACAAATTGGAGCCTTTAGGAAGATATATTTTTTTTTTATATTTGTTTCTTTTAATATTTTTACTCTCCTCCAGAGTTCTTCAAATTCTATTGCTTCTTTTTTTAAGACTCTGCTTTTTTTTGAAATTACTAAAATTAGACAGTAATAGCTTTTATTATCTACCCCAAAATAGATTTTGAGCTTTTTTCTACTTCCAAGCTCTTTTGGATCTATCGATTCTAATTTTGGGCAAAGAATCTCTTTTTGAACAAAAATTTCACTAAGCTCTTTCAACATTGTTCCTTAATTTTTTAAAGATTAGTTGGAAAATCGTAATTATCATCTGAGCTTGGAGGATCAAATTTGGCCTCTTTTGTATCTATATTTTCATAGATGATTTCTGGACCTTCACTTTTTTTTGGAGCATCAATAAACCTTGTAAATCTCTTTTGAAAAATCAAATCAACTGTTCCTGTTGGACCATTTCTTTGTTTCCCAATGATAAGTTCAGTCTCATCTTCTGGTTTTACTCTAAAGGTGCTTACATACTCTTTTCCTTCAGCTTTTGCCTTCATCTCTTTTTCTTTCTCTTTTGCCTCTCGATATACACTATCACGGTAGACAAACATTACAATATCTGCATCTTGCTCAATAGAATTATGTACAACAATACCATTTGCTACAAAATTATGAACTTCATCTACTGTTAAGTCATAAGTTTTTTCATATTTAGACTCTTTTATTAATACTATCTCATCCCAATAGATATCAGAATATGCCAACTCTTCTATTTGTTGATTTTTTATAAAAGATGAAATCTTTTTCATTCTATCTTTTGATATGCCATTTTTAAATAGATTATTTCCGCAATAAGAGATTCCTATTTTTTTACTAAATTCTCTCCAAGATATACCTTCTTTCTCTTTTGCATCTTTTATGATAGTTTTCCAGACAGATTTATCTATACAACCATTATTTGGATTAGCTCTTATACCTTTAAAATACTCTATTATATCTTTTATTATCTCACCTCTCTTACCAAAACATCCAACTTGTTCTAAAAAGAGTAATGAGTTATATTTACCTTGAATAATTACATGATAATTATCCCTATACTTTTTACCTTTTTTAATCTGCTTTACTTTTTTAATAGTAGAGATAATTCCCAACCTTACTAATAAACTTTTTAATTGATAAGCAAACTTTTTACTACTTGTTGAATAGTAAATTCTAACTTTAAATCTATCAGAATATTTACGAAAAGTAATAGAACCATCTGTAGACCATAAATGATGTAAAAATAGTTTTATTCCACTCTTATTAGATTCAAATACTGCAGTAGGGATCTCTTTATCATAAGAGTAACTTCTTTTAATATTTAATCTTTCATACCATAAAGTTATTGGATGTTTTTTTCCTCTTCCTAAACTATAAGGAGAAGATAAATAAAGATGCCACCAGTTTTTCTGTTTTACTACTCTTCCTTCTATATTAAAAAGATTTTTAGCTGTTTTTTTAACTATATCGATATTTTCCATATCTTTGCTTGTATAGTGATATGGTTGATTACTTTGAAGAATACATCCATCTCCTAATAGATGAGCAAGAAGTATTAATTCATCATCTACTAGATAACTCCTTTCAATATCTATATCCATCTTTTGAGCTATTGCTATCTTATCTCCTATTTTCAATTTATCAAGTCTAATCCACCCTTCAACTTTATAAAATTTATGATTAGCTGTTGCTCTTATTGTATACCCAGATTTAGTCTTAAGTTTGTATGTGATTTTCTCTCCTGAATAAAAAGCATTAACAATATTAAAATCTTGAATTTTCAAATTATTACTCATAGCCTTTGCTCTCATAGGCAAAAGCTCATCTTTTCTTCTTACAATCTCTTCTATTGTATACTCCCTTCCACTCTTAGCATCTATAATCAAACTATCCCCAGCAAGACAGCCACTCTCTCTTAAATCACTTAGCATTGGTCTTTTATTTTCTCTACTCTCAAGGCTTCTATTTAACTGAGAAAGAGCAATAATTGGAATCTCAAGCTCTCTTGCAAGCTGTTTTAAACCTCTACTTATTTCACTTATCTCTTGTTGTCTTCCCTCTCTTCCTCTATCTCCACTCATTAATTGAAGATAATCAATTATTGCCATAGAGATTTCTGGGTGTTTTGCTTTTAATTTTCTTAGTTTGCTTCTGACGTGGTGAATTGTTGCATATCCACCATCATCTACAAATAGTTTTTGAGAGCTTACCTCATCAATCGCAGAGCTAAGTTGGCTCCACTGAATATCATCAAGATTTCCAACTCTTAGAGCTTGAAGAGGAATAGAAGTTTTAATTGAAAGCATTCTTAGCATAAGTTGTTCTGCTGGCATCTCCAAAGAGAAAAATGCTACCCCCTCACCCCTTTCAATCGCTTTTAATGCAATATTTAAAACCAGTGCGGTATTATGAGTTACTGTCATATCTTCAAGCAAAAATAGCCTATTTCCATCAATCTCAAATCCATAATACTCATCAACTTTATCAAACTCTACTTTTATTCCTGTATGAGTATGGTCTCTATTTGATTTTAAAGCTCTTGCTTGTTTTCTTTTGACTTTTGTTGGAATCTCATCTAAATTTCCAACAATTCTTACTCTATAAACTTCACACTCATAATTTCTTGATTTTATTCTTGCTTTTTTACTTTTTAACGAAACCCTAAAGCCTAAACTATCAGCTAAAAATTTTATCTGTTTGGCTAATTCTTTTGACTTTTGAGTAATCTCAAATACATGATGTTTATCATCATAATATCCATCACTATCAATGAGTCCTGCTAAAAGCTCTAATCTATTTTTACGACTGTTTATTAGATATTTTTTTGGAATATGTTTATTATTGATGAGGTTTAAGTCTTTTAATGATTTTTCTAAAATAGACTTATTTCCATCTAAATCTAGATGTAGCTTAAATCTTTTATGTTTAGGATTTTTATTTAAAAAACTCTCTTTAATATCTATTTTTAATTTTTTAGCCAATTTATAAAGATAATCACTAATCTCTTTGTCTGTATTTGTAATATGAGCATTTGTTATGCTTCCATCTCCAAGCCAAATTCCTAAAAAATATGGTTCAATCTCAAGTTTTTGCTCTTTAAACTCAACCGCAACCTTATAACCTTTATAATTACTCTTAAACTTATTAGATTTTTTGATGTACTCCTCAACAGATATATTTAAAATATCTCCGTGCTTATGTTTTCCATCTGTTCTAGACCTTTTGAGAGAGAGAATGTGGGATTTATTGACTCTGTAATCTATTCCTTTATTTTGTCTTACCCAATACATCTCCTCTACTCCCTTTGTTACAGACAAAACTCTCCTTGGAGTAGAGTCATCTCCCATTAAAAGGTCTCCTACTTTAATATCTTCAACCTTTTTTAACTCTCCAGAGTACATTAAAACTTTAGTCCCTTTACCTAAGCATTTTCCCATTGCCGGTCTTGCAGCAATTATTATCAAATCACCTTTTCCAAAGCCACTTGTCTTTTCATTTAAATTTTTAAATCCAGTATCAACTCCAATTAATCCTGTATTTCCAAGAGCTTTAATTCTTTTTATCTCTTCAAGCATAGAGATAGCAATCTCTTTTGACTCTCTAAAGTCTTCTGCTGTGCTATCTTGAGTAATCTCATAGAGTTTCTTTTCTACCCTATCCATTACCTCTGTAGCATCCAAATCTTCTTCAATTGTTAGCTTTTTAATCTCAGTTGCCAAGCCAATTAAAGCCCTTTTGCTTGAGAGTGCTTTTATCAGTTTTATGTAAGAGGTAGTATCTGTAATTGGGTTTGCTGAGAGCACTTCAAGCATTGCTACCTCATCAAACTTTCCCTCTTTTTCTAATCTTTGTCTTAAAAACTCTTCATCAATTGGTTCATCATTTTTGCTGAGTTCCTCCATCGCTTTGAAGAGGTGTTGATGAAATGGTAAGTAAAAATCTTCTGGTTTTAGAAGTGCTGCAATCTCTTCAAATGTGCTTGGGTCAAAAATTATTAAAGAAAGAACAGCTCTTTCTACACTTAGATTGTATAAATTATCCAATTACTCCTCCAAAACTCAAAACTTCTACAATATCTCCTTCATCTATTTTATCTATCTCCTCATCAGCAATTACAAGTCCATCACTAAAGCTAAGAGTTAAAAAGTTTGAAGTCTGTTGAGTTCCAGCACTCTTTACAAAGATTTTCCCATTGCTATTTTCAAGTTTTACTCTAATAAAATCTACTCTTTTCTTTTTTGATTTGAGACTCTCTTTTGCAATTGCTCTAAAAGTTTTATTCTCAAACTCTCTTACTCCTGCCATCTTTTTGATGGCTGGAACCAAAAACTCAAGAGCATTTGTAAGTAGAGCTGAAGGATACCCAGGAAGTCCAAAGAATAGTTTCTCACCCTTAGTAGCAAAAATTAGTGGGCGACCAGGTTTAATATTTGTTGAGGTAAATTTTATATCAAGATTTAATTTTGCAGCAATATCTTTTGTGAAATCATACTTTCCTTTACTTGC
>Ga0256843_1001501_pt1 | contig 18320 bp, 17 predicted proteins | sample AlvinellametaG_FD_191572 | JGI IMG/M metagenome (GOLD analysis project Ga0256843, IMG submission 191572) | Pompeii worm associated microbial communities from hydrothermal vent at the East Pacific Rise, Pacific Ocean - Alvinella | ecosystem: Host-associated > Annelida > Integument > Unclassified ... | reverse complement strand
ATTCTCTTGCAAGTTCTTTTGCTCTTTTAGACTTGTTGTAAGAAACAACTAATTTCCCTTGAAGTGAGATAATTTTATCACTTGTAGAAGTATTGTCAAATCCTAAATCTTCTGGCAACACAGGTAAACCTACACCACTAATTACTACTTTTTTAGCTGGGTCACTTGGATTACCTACTACAAATACTTTATGTTCTCCATCATCAGTAACTGGATGTTCTTCATCGTGTAATGGGTTGTAGTAGCAAGGAATATCATTTAAGTATCCTAAAAATCTAATAGTGTTATTATCATCCATTACTTTGTTAGTTTTGTTTGGCTCAGTAGATAATGCACTATAAATATCAACTAATCCACTACCACCAATTAAAACTACATTTGATGTAATTTGTGATTTTTCTACAATATCCGCTCTTGCTTTTTCTACACCGATTAAGAAGTGTTTATATCTTTCAGCAACTGTTGTTTCAGAAGCACCATCAATATCAATAGTTTCTCCAAAAGGTTTTGCAAATAAAGTAGAATAATAAATTTTCTTTCTTTTTGTCTCTTCTGCAACTTTTGATAAAGCAATAAGTAAATCGTTGCTTGATAAGTTAAGCCCTGTTGATTGTAAAACTTGTCTAAGTGCTAATGTATTTACATTTGTGTTAATTACAACTGGTTTTGCTACATAAGTTTCATCTACTAATTCAGAAGCAACTACACCTGCAATTTCCATAAGTTTTTCGCTTGATAAAGAAGCACTAAAATATTGTGGAGTTCCGTCTTCAATGTTATCGCTGTAATCTACTGTAATTTTTCCACCCTCATAATCGAAAGTTACAGTAATAGTAACACCATCATCAGTAGTAGCAATTCTTTTCGCTGTTGTTTCTCTTGAATTTACATCATAGTCATTTAATTCAATTTGGTAGTTACCACCAATTAAAACTTCATTTACACCTTTTTCCATAGGATAATTTGTAGTGTCACTATCTTTTTTCTTAATATTAAATGTGTAAGATAAATTATCAGTTTCGAAATATTGAATATCTGTTCTTTCAGCCATCGCCATTGTTTTACCAGCATTTAAAGCAGTTAATTCATCTCCGTCTTCTAATTCTCCCATACCTTTTTTAACCATAGGAGATACACTAAATAGCTGGAATTTAACATTATCTTTTGCTCCTTTGACAGGCACTAAATCTGCAATATCCCCTGTAAATGGTAATGAAGCTGATAAAATAGAATAAATGTTTAAAGCAACTAAACTTCCTAAAATTTCTCCACCTGCTACATTTTCAACACTATCCATATCTACATTTTTGTCTGCAATCCATTTTTTAGCAATTTTACTTGCTGTCGTAACTGCCATATCGATACTATCAAGTGTAGGTTTTACACCAGCTGATTGAATACTTTTTGTAATGATTGTAGCTAAATCTGTCTTTGTAGCACTTTTAATTGCACTATCAAGCATAGTTAAATTATCGCTTGCTTCAACTGTACCTTTTACAGCCAATTTTAAACCATCTTCTTGGATGCTATCCATATCTACTATTGCTGTCGCATAAAAGCTTTTTCTCGCTTCTCTATCTTTGATTACTTCATTCATCGTCTTTGTCCTTTTAGTTGATTTTTTTTGAATTTGAATATTTTATCATATTTTTATATAAACTTTTTAACTTGTTTTAATCCCTTTTTTAAGCCATTAACTCTACCATTTTCCCCTCCTTTTTTTGGTATATATCAAATTCATACCGAAAAATTTAATTTTCTTCGGTATGTTTTAAAGCATATTCATAAAGTGCAATGAAATCTTCATTATTTTCATTATACATTTCATTTACATCTTGACTACTTAATATTTTAATTTGTGATATATCCCCATTATGAATATCTACATCATAAAAAGAGTTTCCATATTCATAGAAAGCTTTTAACGACCCTTTTACTGATACAATAGTTTTACTTCCATATTTAGCTATAAAAGTATTTTCATATATATCTAAGAATTGATTACCTACTTTCACAACTCTTTTAACTCTACTTTTATTTACCATATCTTCTATATATTTAGCAATAACTAATTCTTTATGTCCATTACCAATAATTAAGTTGTCAGTAATATTTTTAATCAAATCATCTTGATAATTCTCAATGATTTTAGGTAGATTTTCTAATCTTGAAACTTGGGCTTTTATTTTAGAGATAATATCATTTACATTAAATTCAACCCACTTCTCAAAACTTCCATAATCCTTGAATGCTACTTCTAAGGCTTTGTCGAAATTACTTTTAATTGTAGCTGGTATTTTATCTTTATATATATTTGATAATTCTTTATTGATATTTTCAATAGTTTCGTTGAAAGTTTCTTTATAACTATCGCTTATAATATTGAGTATCTTATTTTTAGTTTCTTCTGATTTAATTATTTCAAACATTTCAGTAATATTGTTTGGTCTTATCCCTTGAATGAAATCATATAATTTAACTTTCACAAATCCTATCATATTATTTTTATATAGAGTTTTTTTAAAGATATTTATCTCTTGTAATATTTTAGTATAAGCTGTAAAGCCTTTTTTATATGCTAAATCCTCTAAACCTTTTTCAAATTTACTAAAATAACTATAATAATTATATATATATCCACTCGTTGGTAAATTTAAAATTTTAGTTGCTACATAATAATATGAAGTTTCGTTTTCTTTTATAATTAAATAATCACTTACAATTTTCTCAAATCTATCCATATTTTTATTAAATGAAATCTCTTTTAATTTACTTTCTTTTAGTTTTGCTTTTGCTTCTAACATCTCTTGGTATTTTTTAATCTTAGTAGCATCGTCCCAATCTTTATCAGAATAATACATAATAGCTTTTGAATATATCTCTTCAATAGTTGAATTGTCAATATTACTATTATTTAGGTTTTCATCTTTTAATGCTTCAATCCAATTCGACTTATTAGATACTAAATCAATCATAAATTCATCGAATGTTCCTAATTTAATGTATTTATACACATTTACTTTGTCTATCTCATTACCTTGCCTAACTGCCCTACCCATTGCTTGGTGCCATTGGTCAGGTGTGTCAGGTATATCTAATAAATGCACACTTGAAACATTTTTATTAAAATCCACGCCCACTTGTCCTTTTTGGTTAAAAATAAGTATATCTGGGTTTTTACTCTCATTAAATTGATTTTGAATTTCTAATATTTTGTCATCTCCGCTTGCTTCTACACCATTAAACAAGAAAACATTGCTATCAGGGTATTTTTCAGAAAATAGGCTTTTTAATACTAAATGTGAATTAAGTGTAGTAGCATATATAATTTGTTTTGATAATGGGTGACGGCTAAATTCTTTATCCATATTTTCAATTAAAGCTCCAAATTTTTGAAATGACCCTAATTCAAATACACTATCAATATCAATTAACTTGGCTTTTTTTAAAGCATTCATAAACTTCTTAATTTCCTTATAATCTTTTGTAGGGATATTTAAGTAAGTTTCTCCGTTTTTATCTTCTAACATTTCCTTAGCAAGTCCATTATTTTTTCTAAATAAATAAAAATCACTTTGATACCAATCAAAAATATTAAATTTGTGTTCAATAGTTTTAACATCGAAACCTATTGTAGCTTTTACAGCTTTTGACTGCTTATAAACAAAAGTAACTTTTTCTAAGGCTTTTTCTAATTTCTCATAAGTAAAGTTATCATTCAATTTAACTTTTGTAACTTCTAAACTAAAATCAGGAGATACACTAACTAATTTAGCCCTATTAAAAAATCCAAAAACTTCTCCATATTTTTTTATAAAATCAAATTCTACCTCATCTATTTTTAATGGATTTACTTCGTTTCTTTTTATTTTATTCACTAACTCTAAATGTTTAGAGAATGTTTCTCTTAGTGTATCTAACTCAACCTCTTCATTACTACTTGGTATATTTACTGTTATCTCATCATAAGGTGGTTTTACATTTATCTCTTTACCCATTGCTTTGGCTTTATCTTGTTCTGTTTCAGCATTACGATAAATTACTTTATCCCACCCTAATTGTCTTAATTCTTTTAAGTTTTTTATACCTTTTAAAATATGCTTAGTTTTCATTTTACCAGTAATAGTTTCGCTTGACACCTCTCTAATATCGCAAAAATATTTTATAAAATCATTTTTATGGATAGGTTTTTCTAAGCTACCATTTAATAACATCATCGCAAATATCTCTTGCGGGCTACTTGTAGTTGGTGTAGCTGTTACTGCAACAACACCTTTACGATTACCCCTTTTCATTCTAATATATTCTGCCTTATAAAGAGTTCCTAATCCTCTTTTACTTGAAATACCACCTAATCCTTTCACTTTATTCATAACACTCATTGAGTTTTTATAAAAATGTGCTTCATCTAAAAATAAAGCATCTATCCCTAAGTCTTCCATATAAGTTTTAACTCCATCAGCTTTCCATTTATCAACACCAGTTTTCGATAAAGCAAATGGGTATAAGTTTTCATCACTATTAGACTTATCATAACCATATAAGTAATTTATAGTGTCTTCTTTTAGCCCTATCATTCCGAAAGTAGGCTCAGGCATTATTACCATTTTAATTTTTTTATTTGTTTTTAATTCTCTAACACCATTTAATATATCTTCGCTATTAAAAGTAAGTAAGTTGTTTTTAATAAAATCCTTTTTTAATACTTTTGGCACTTCATTTTCAATAAACTTTTTATATACAGCATTAGGAGTAACAATAAGCACTCTTTTGGCACTTTTAGATTTTATAGCATATAAAGCACCCAATATCATAGTAATTGATTTTCCAAGACCTGTATCTTGTGCTATCGTCCCTTGTAAATTGCTACCGAAATATCTTGCATCACTATTTTGATAATGTCTCGCCATATTTAATATTTTAGGATTAACAAAACTTGATAATTCATTTAATGGCTCTTCGCTTCCTTGTGGATTTACCTCTTTTACAATAGTAGATTTTTTTTCTAATGTTTCATTGATTATATTTATATACTCTTCATTTTCGTTTAAAATCTCTTTTAATGAAGCATTTATTAAATCAACATTTTTAGATAACACATCTTTTACAATGTTTTTTAAGTAGTCATATGCTTCCTCTTCATTCATTTTGTCAGCATACCCATTATTGAAATATCTTTCTCTAATGTTGGCAACCCCATTTATACTTTCAAAATAACTTCCACCGCCGTCTAACATAGCCCTATTTAGATAACTACCAAGCCAGTCACTTTTTAAAATCTCTAAGATAGTATTAGCATTTATCTCCTTGTGTTCTGATTTTATATCCTCTTTCATTATGTCTAATAAAGCATTTCTTAAAACCTTATCATTTGTAAGTTTTCTATAAATACTATACAATGTAGAGTTATCTACATAAAATCTAATATTATTTATATCTACAATAATATCATCATAAGTAAGAGTTTGTTTTCTTTCATTTACAAGTTTTAAAAGTTTTTGTTTTTCACTTTTATCAGCTTCTAAATTCTCAATAAATTCAAGCACTTCATTGTAATTGTTTGGTAAATTATTATTTACATAGTCCTCAATAGAAAACACTTTATTACCAATAGCTACTATTTCGTTGCTTTTATTTAACTCTTCTTTTGTATATAAGCTTTTATCAACACTCATAATCCCATTATCATAACCTACTTTTTCATTCTTTTCAGTTTCACTTAATGTGTCAATTTTTTTAGCTAATGGGTGTTTGCTTTCTAACTCTACATACTCTTCTAACTCTTCGTATGTATCTCTATATTTTCCGGTTTCTAAATCAAAATTTTGTAATAAATCCATACATCTTATGATATTATTTTTAACTTTACCTTTTATTTTTGCTTCTTTTAGTTTTTTCTCATAAGTATTTAAAAGTAGAGTTATTTTATCTTTATTTTCAATTAAATACTCTTGTTTGTAGTTTGTAGGGTCTTGGTAGTAAAAATATAAAATTAGTGGTTCTAAAACATCGTATAAATTAGCGAATTTTCTTAAATTATAATACTCTCTAAATAAAGTATTGTTTTTATGTTTGCTTGCTAATTTACCCCAATTATCTAAGAAAACACTATATTCCATAAGCTTTGGCAACTTGTTACTATTTTTAACTGCTAATATCTCATTAAAAATAGTGTCATATGCAACTAACTCCTCACTATACTCATTTAAACTATTTACATTATCAAGTTTTATACCTAAACTACTCTCAATAATCCACTTGTAATTAGTAGTGTTTTTAAAAGGTTTTGTTTTTAATAGTTCTTGCTTTACATCATCAAGTGTCATACCCTTTGGTAACTCAACTATATCTTTTTGTGCTAAATGATGTAATTTAATCTTTTTTTTCTCTGCTTCGGCCTTTAACTCTTCTTTGCTTGTAAATTTACCGAATATTTGTTTTGGATTATTAGTAAAATAAGTCCCTTCTAAAAACTGCTTATTTAATTCATTCTCTTTGATTTTATCTGAAATATCAGTGTTACCATTTTCAATTAAATTTAAAATTTTAATAGGGTGCTTTTCAAAAACTAATATATCAACTACTTGTTCTGTTCCTGTATCTTTAAACATTTCACTTGGAAGTCTATAACCACCTAAAAAACTTGCTTTTGTTAAAATCTCTTCTCTTATAAGTCTTTTTGACTTTCTTTGAATAGTTGATGAAGTAGTTAAAAAGTTTGCTTGTTTTGTAGGTTTTAGTAAATCAAGCGATTTTAGTATAAAATAATCTTCACTTCTTGTTATATGTTCATATTTTTCATCTATTTGTCTAAAAGCATCTTTCCTATTTGAAAAAGGCACATTTGAAACTATACAATCGACACTATTTTCAGGTATATTTTTAGAATACTCTTCAAAACTAACACCTGCTTGTATATCTGCATTATCATTAAGTATGTCAGCAATTTTTCCGCTAATCTTATTTAATTCACACCCTATAAAATTAACATCTTTTGGGGCTTGCCCTATAATAACACCTGTCCCACTTGCTGGCTCTAAAATTGTTTCCCCACCTTGTAAATCAATCATATTAAAAAGTGATTTCGCTACTTCTTTTGGAGTGTAAAATTCATCTTCATCATCAACACCTAAGGCACCTTGTCCGGTATATCTTGCTAACTCTTTTTTCTCTTCGTCTGTATATTCACTTTTATTTTGTTTTACTAATTCAATAGCCCTTTTGTTTGCTTTTTTTCTCTCTTCAATACTTTTAATAACTTCTTGGTCGTAATATGGATTACCTTTATATAGTTTATTTTTTAATCTTTGTATTTTTCTTTTAAAATTACTCATTTTATGCCACCTCACAATATAATTTTATTTCATTATCTATAATGATTTGATTATTTACTTCTACTATCAATTCATCAGTTTGATACTCTTCAAATGATTTATAATAGTTATAAAGCCCTAAAATTAACATTTCATAATTATTGTTTATATCTAATTCTACTTCTTTCATAATTGGATTATATTTAATTAAATTCGCAGGATTTTTATAGTAGCAAACTTTTGGGAGTAATTCATTTTCTAATCCATAAGCAATAAAACTATAATAAAATACCCCTAACATTTTTTTATAATCATCATCTAAAAAACCTACACTATTACTAAATCTTTGATAAATAGTTTTGATTATGTTTTCTATCTTATCGTTTTCATTTTCTTCTATGTATCTTCTCATTAAAGTTTCTAACATTTTTTATCCTTTTTTAATTTTTAGCATTATAGTTCTAACATTAGTTCCACTCTCTTTAAATTCTCCATTATCAATAAAAGTAATTTCGTGTTTCACACTATTTAACCATTCCTTAAAATCAACTTGTTTTTTTTGTTTTCCATTATACCAACTTGTAGAGGTTATGACTACCATAACTCCATTATCAGCAAGTAACTCAAACATTTTTTTAGTGTGAATTATATCTTTGTTTTTACTAAAAGGTGGATTTGCTATAATTCTATCGAATTTCATATTTCCATTGTATTCTAAAAAATCAGTTCCCAAAAATTCTAATTTTTTAAATTCTTTATCTTTTAAATTCTTTTCTAATAATTCTAAATTTTGTGGCATTAGTTCAAAATAATACACTTCATAAGTGTTGTTATTTGGAATAGCTTTAATAAGATTACCACGACCAGCACTCGGTTCTAAAATAGATATATTATCTTTTAATTCTAATTTTCTAACCATTTCATTTGCTATTTTTTGTGGAGTAGCAAAGAATTGATAATCTTTTTTTAAATTTACTTCTTTACCATTCTTAATATCTTCCAATAGGGGTTGCGGGTCAAAATCAAATTTAAAGCCTTGTGTTTTGCCACCTACCCATTTCCCACCTATTTTATTTAGTTTCTTTTTAATAATTTGATAAACTTCAGTAGGCATTTGAAAATTTGGCAACTTAATTATATGTTTGTTGTCAGGAGAGATATAGCATTCTTTTAATAATCTATTTGCTACAACTTCAAAATCAGGGTTATAAAGTTTATCTAAAACAAAATCAAAAAGGTCTGTAATTTCGTATTTTTCAAATAGAAACTCTTCATTATTATTGTTTTGTATCTTTAAATCTTTAATAGGTTTCGAATATGTATAAATTACATCATCAAAATAATCTCCCTCATCATTTTCATAAGCGATATTCAAATCTATATAAAGAGTATCATTTTTTATATATGCTTTTTTTATTCTTGAAGTTACTTGCGAGGGTTGATTTTTTACAGCCCTTGCCAAGTATTTATAATCTCTTAGCCTCTCTATCTTATCACTAAATTTCATCTTCCACTCTTTTTTCTATATTTTCCACAATACTCTCAATAAGGTTTCTAACTTCTAAATTTGTTTCAGTTAATTTTTGTATCTCTTCAAGTGCTTTTTCTTTTTTAAATTCACTTGATTTGTTTTTAGCCGTCCTTTTTAAAAATAATTCAGTTAATAACTCCGATAGCTTTCTTCTATTTACACTATTACTATTCACATTATCTAAATTCACACTATCAAGGGCAATTTCAAAAAGTTTTAAAATATTATCAAGTTTTGTATCTAATTCTATTGCTTTTTCGTTTCCTTTGTCTATTTCGCTATCAATATAATTAACTACATCAGGAGTAAAATAATCAAGGTCGTTTAGTGTTATATCTTTTCCCTTATCTAAAATAGCATTTGCTTGGTCTAAAATAGGGTCGGTTTGTGTGGTTGGTTCTTGTGGTGGTAATTCTTCATCAATTCCATTTAACTTATTTTTAATAACACTTAATTTCGTAGGAGTAAAATATAAATCTAATTCAAAAACATTTTCCACTAATTCATTAACATCTATATAAGTCATTTCAGGATAATTACCACTTAAAGCACCTATCCCAAAACCTTGCAATGTCTCAGTATCTAATTCAGTAAGATAGAAATCACTACCACCTTTAAAATAATGAAGATATACGATAGCTTCATCACCTTTATTTTCTTGCTCTCTCATTTTTGGAGTGCTTTTAATTTGATTATAAATTTTCACAAAATCATCATTTTGTTTGTTTGACACCATTGTTTTGTATTCTATTTCAGGCATAAACTTTTTAACAAACTTTTTAATATTAGATAAATTTTCTTTACTCTTGTTTTCTCCACCAATAAGCCCTAACTCTTGAAGTAATTGTCTATTTTCTTCAAATTTTGCTTTGTTTGGAGATAAAACTCCTTTTGATATATCTACTAATTCAAACACTAAATCAGTAAGGTGTCTTTTTTCTTTTATTTTCGCTTCTTTTGATTTATCAACTAACTCAAATATCTTATCTGTAAGCTTCTTCTTCACTTTAATAGGAATTTTTACACTATCAGCAGTTATGCTATCAGTTTTTACATCTTTATATCTCTCTTTTAGATAATCAATTACAACATTGTCATTACAAGGGTATTGTAAATCTATTTTACAATTTATCAACTCATCTAAACCAAAAAATCTAAATTGTTTAAATTCTCCATCAGGGTCATTATTAGGATTTAAAATTCTATCATATTCAATTTGTGGAGTTTGATAAATAGATATTTCCATTCCATTATTAGTAATAACTTCTTTGGCTAATTCAACTTGACTTGTAGTATAAACTAATCCACACTCTTCTGCTATTTCTCTAACTACTGCTTGAATAGGTGTTTCGTTATCTTCTACATCACCACCTATAAAACTCCATTTATTAGTATCTTTCCTTAACCCTAAAAGAAAATAGGGATAACCCCCTTTTTTTTGGATAAGTGCTGTTACATATTTTTTAGTAGTAACTTTATCTTTTTGTATCCCAAACTTTCTTCTTAAAAACTCCATTCCAAACATAATTATCCTTTAATTTTCAGTTCTTGTGCTTTATCATAAACTTTATTTAATAAATCTTCATAAGTATCTATCTCATCATCACTCATATTATCCATTATGTCATCTACTTCCTTTTTAATATAGTCAGGGTCGTCACTCTCTAAAAGTGCTTTTAATTTTGTTTCTATTTCGTTATCTTGTGGTTCGTTTGTAGGCTCTTCATCTTGTGAAGTGTTTTTTCTAATATACTCTTGATATTCAGGACTTGCTTTGATTTTGGCAATATATTCGTCTAACGGCTCAAGATTGTCTTTTACTCCGAAGATTGTTTGACCAAGTATAAGAAATTGATTATTATATTCAGACTTTTCTTGTAATTCATTACCAACTAATAATTTGTATTTTGTATTATCTTCAACCCAACGATAATTTATAATTTCACTTATAATACTAATTCTTTTTAAAAAATAACCATCCAATGTATATTGTAGACCTTCTTCTAAATTTAATAACTCATCATCACTCATATTTGGATAAAACTCTGCTATATTTTTAGCCGTTATTTTTGGACTTTCCCCTAACTCCTCAACCTCAATAGGTTCAATATAATTTGGAGTATTAGAATATGCTTGTGAATTAACATATCTCATTCCATATTTTTCGGCATTCTCAGCAATATAATCCTCCACCTCTTTTGCTAATTCATCTAAATCCTCGTTTGAAATATCTATATTCATTTCATTTGCCATATATTGTAAATCATCTTGAATATACCCTTCTCCACTATCTACACCTATATTTTCTCCTGCTTCTAAATATGTTTTTGCTACCTCTTCTATAAGTTTTTTTCTATCTTTTTCACTTAACTCTGCGGAATTTCCTAATTGTTCAATTTTTTGTAGCAATTCTTCTTTTTTAGCAAGCAATTTTTCTTTTTTCTTTTCTAATTCGTGTATCTCTTTTTGAATAGGATTACCATTTTTTCTAATGAATTTTTTATGATTATAATTTACAATAATTGCTAATCTTTTCGCTAATTCATTATAGTTTTTATCTTCAAGTATATCTCTTGTTTTGTTACCATAAATAGACTTAGTTACATCTTCATCATTTAAAAACCATTTAACAACTTTATAACTTCCATCTTCATATCTTTTAGCAAGTCCTGTTAAAATTTGCCCATCATCAAAAAGTAAAACTAATGGCATATAAGTAGTATTATCGTTAACTCCTTTAATTTTACCTAAGAAACCTTTATGAATTTGGAATTCGTCAGTTAATGGAGTTATATCTTTTAGCTTTTTAGTAAACAATTTATAAAGTCTATTCATCTCTCTTCTAAGCCCGTCAAATGTTTTACCTACCACATTATCCATATTCATATTAAAAGTATGTGGATATGCTATACCATTGGCCATTAAACTATCTACAAAAGTATCGCATTTACTTAAAAGTTTGTTCTCATCTAATTCTTTTCTTGCTTCATTCCAATATAAAATATCACTCATTTGTATCTCCTAATTGTTTTTCTAATTCTGCAATCTCTTTTTCTAATTCAGCTATCTCATTTTTTAACTCATCTCTTTGCTTTTCTAACTCTTTTTTCTCTACTTGTTTCAATTGTCCCACATTCACCTGTGTTTCATTATGTGCTTTTATTTTAAATATCTTATCAACTACATTTTTAGCATTTAATGTAGTAATACCTTTATGCACCCCAAAAATTTCCACATCATCTACAAATATGGCAACAACTTTTTTATTCGCTTTTTCTACTTTTAAAACTATTTTACTACCATTACTTAAAATTATTTGATAATTTTGTGTAGGTTTGCCTTTTATAATTTGTGAGCCTATTTTCTCTACACTTTCAATGCTAATGCCTTTATTTTCTAAGGCTTTTTCTAAGTCTTCAATAAAATTACTTGGTAATAATACATTTTTCTTTAATGTATCTATCTTTATTCTTTGTCCCATATGCTTGTCCTTTGTTTTTTCTTATTTTATCTAATTTTATAAAAAAGTTTTATGTTATTACACCATTATCGCAAGTATCTCCGTCGCTATCTATTGTATGAACTACTGCATTTTCTTGTATTTCTTTTACAATACCTTTACATATCGCTAATATATATTTTTCGGCATTCTCTTTTTGCTCATCACTTCCACCCAATTCCCCTAATTCCTCTATAATCTTATTTTTCATACTATCAGCACTTAAAGCCATATTTTACTCCTTAAATGTATCTATTCTATTTTTTAAATCACTTAGTTCATTTATAGTATTAGGGTCAAGCTTTACAGGTTGTCCCAAGTTACCTATGCTAACCTTATTGATAACAATATCTACAAATTTACTAATTAAACTTATTATCTCATTACCTTGCGAATTTTCTATTTTAATTTTTTCGGTATAGTGTTCAGTTTTTTCAATATATTTATTTGTTATACCTTTTGAAATAAATAGTTTATCAGTCTTTATATCTACCTCATCACTATTTTCAATAATATAAATCCTTCTATCCTGTAAGGTAGCTAACCCTTGTTGAATAGTCCCTATTACATAAAAAGAAAATGTGTCGTCATCTACTAAAACCAATACTTCACTACCTACTTTTATGTTTGGTTTTTGTTCTCTTTGGTCTAAATTCAATGGGTTGCTATACACTGCCCTTACTATTTGTTTTGTGGGGTGTAATTCTATATCAATATATCTATTAGTATTGTCATTTGGGTTTGATAAAGTTGTAGCAGTTATAATTCTAAGCATTTTGAAGCACTCCTAAAATAATATGGGTTTGATATTTGCCTAAATAGACAAAAACTTCTTTTTCCATTACTACACATTTTTCGTTGTTTATCTCTATCTTATCTCCTATTTTATAATTAGAATATTCAGTAAACAACTCATACTTCGGTAACAAATAGTTACTCAAACCTTGTATATCTTGTGAGTTATGAAATGGTATAAAAGCTGGTAAATCAATATTGTTTTTAGTTTTATATAACACTTGTTTATCATTAAATGTATAATATGCTTTATGTCTATACTTTTTAGCTTCTATCTCTTTTACCGAATATACATTTTTATCTATTTTATTTAAGTTAAAAGTAGCAGTCATTAAATGGACTTGTTTTGGCATATATTCATTATCTAATATTAAAATAAGTCCTTTTTTCCTCAACTCTTGTGTAAAGTATTTAAGTTGTTTTTTTAGCCCTATAATGTATTTATCAAACTTAATACTCATAATACTACTATTCACCGGTATTTCATTTTTAAGTATCTTATCAAAAGGCGAATAAACAAAAGTGTAATATTGTATCTCTTTATCATCTATATAGTCACTATAACTTGCATATAAAGTAAGTGTTAAATTTGGTAAATCATCAAAAACCAAAACATAACTATTACCTACTTTTAATTCCGGCACATTGATAGATAAGCCTACATTTAATTCTAATGGATTGCCATAAGCAATTTGTCTTTCAATAATTGTTTTCACAATAGTGTTATCAATAATTGTATTACCTTTTATATCTGTAATTCCTAATAACATATCAAGCCTTATTCTAAGTTATCAACAGGGATACCATATAATTCTAATTTTCTAAACATACCCATATTTTCAAGTTTAAAATAACTTTCTTTTAATTTGAAATCTAATGTAGCTACTTTTATATTGTTACTTTCTTGAAATGACCACTCTTCGTCTTTAAACCCCATTACTTCTAAACTACCGAAGTTGTCAATAACATAAAAATCAGATACACTATCTTTTGTAAATAGTTTTAATTTATAATCTATCGCTTGATTACGATTAAGTATCCTATACAATTCTAATTGTAAATCAATACTTGCATAACTATCTCTATTAAGTATTATTATTTGTCCTTGTGTTTCATACTCAAACCATATACCACCCATATGCTGTATATCTGTATCATCATTTGGATTTATTAACCTAATAGTCTCCATAGCATTTAATTGTAATTGTGTTTTATAATCAGGCAATTTTACATTATTAGCTTTTGCTAAAATCACTTTTGGCAACTCTAATGTATCTATATTTTTTATAAGCCTTTCTATCTCATCTTTTAATGAATTTTTCACTACTCCAACGATATTTTTTCTGTCTTTTAAATTATTTAGCTCACTTAAATTATATTCATTTACGATATTAGCCAAATCGTTATTTATATTCCTTGCTAAGGTTAACAAACTTGTATCGTGGTTGTGTTGTAGATATAAACTACTAACCAAAAAATCATCATTATAAACTTTAATACTCATTGAATTCCTTTTTTTTATAACACTCTCATATCTTGTGTTATTGTTAATATACCCTCTTGTGTTATTACTTTTTGTGTAATCAATTCATCGAATTTAATAGCAAATAAAATCTTATCATCTCTATTAGTTAAATAAATAGTATCATATGAAAAATAATCTTCCAATTCAGCATAAATTCTAAACATTAAAGTATTATTATTATACAAATACCCTTTTACCTTATCTATTTTAAGATAATTGCCCCATAAATCACTAATCTTATCAACCGGAATTAGTCCTTCCGAATTATGCAAATAAGCATTTTGGATATATAAATTATTTTTTGTTTCTCTTAAATTGCTATCGACTATTAGCTTCGCTACAAAGCTATAACTTTTTGTAATATTCATTATAACCCTTAGTTAATGATAGTCTCAACATCATCTAATTGTATTAGTATCTCTTCATCTATTTCACTCGCTGTAACTTCGTTTATATCTACTACGAATAAAATCTTATCATCACTATTTGTATAGTATATTCTATTATAAGTAATATTATCATCTAAACTACTTCTAACCACAACACTAATAGAAACATTACTTTCAACATTAGATGAGACTTCATCTTCAAAAATAGTAGTTTTATCTTCATCTAAATCATTTATATCATCAGTCACAGCTTCATCATCGTCGGCATTGTAAAAATATGCTTTACTTATATATAATTCGCCATCTTTTGAGTTTGTATCCTCTAAAATCCTTTGAGTAATATGGCCATATAGTTCAGTTGCTATCATTTATTTTTCCTTTTACTGTTTTAACTTATCTAAATTATCCTAAGATAACTCAAATAAGACAACTCAAAAAAGAGAGTTAATCTTTTTTTTCGAAATGAGGTAAATCATAGCCATTACCTATATTATAAGTTAAACCCCATTCTAAATTAACACCTAAAAGCCTTGCACTTCTAAGTATTGCTCTACCAACTTCAAGCCATTCGGCTTCATTTCCTTTTAATTCCCATAATGCACCACCTTTTTCCGGCACATAAGGGACAATATCAACTGCTAAACCTGATTGATGTGCCGACTTCTTTTTATATCCATCTAATTCGCTTAAACCTTTTTTAAAAAGTTCGTTTTGTCTTTCAGCTGTTCTTAGACCCTCAGCAATACTAAAATCTACTTTTGTTTCCTTAATTGCTAAATTAAGCGTTTCTATAAGTTTTTCATCTAAACCTTCCATTCTTTTTAACGATGTTTTCCCGAATTTAAAATTACTCATTTTATCTCCTTATCAATCACAGCTAACTTTTTGCCTTTTAAACTATCAATAATATCTTGCACTGTATCATCTACAACATCATTTGTAGACATAGCTTTTAGTTTATTCAAGCCAAAAACAACTAATCTTGTATAAAATCTCTCAAATACAGCTTTCCAAGCTACTTTGCTAATAAAAGCAAGTGTAGTCTCTTTTATTAATTTAAATAAAATAGTAGTTCCCATTTTTAAGCTCCTTTTTCTAAGTTTGTAAAATATTTATAAATCGCTTTATTTGTTTCAGACACCTGGATAACCGATTTCGAAATCTCTCTTAACTCTTTGTTTACTTCCTGAAACTGCTTAAAAGTTTGTGTTTTTAATTCTCTAATGTCTTCAACAATCGCTTTTTGTGTATCTTGTATGCTTTTTATCATAGGCATTACTATGTCTTTTTTAGCATAAATATTTTCAGCTTCTTTTCTTTTTAATACCTCGTAAAACTCATCTTTTATATTCATTAGAGTTTCCCCTTTTAGGGATAATCTCTTGTTTAGATTATTAATGTCATCTTCTAAATCTCTAATCTTAGAAAACGAATTATCTATATCTTTTTTTAAGCTTACATTGTTTTTAATAACTGCTATATAAGAACCAAATCCCATAGCTAAAATCGTAACAATCAAACCACCAACACCGGCTATCTCACCCCAGCTCATTCTTTTTCTCCTTTCTATAATACTTAATTTTATGATAAAGTCTAACTGCATAATACACAGCTTTTAATTTCCATTTAGTCACATTTAATTCAATCCCTGCACTATAAAGATACTCATCAGCTTTTTTGTATTGCTCTCTATCACATAAATAATCGTGAATTATGTATAGAGGCAACATCTCGCTGTCGTTTGGAGGTAAAATAGACCAAAAAAGTCTCGGAATATTACCTCCATTTGTTCTGTATCCTGCTGGAACTACTATATCTTTATAACATATATTTTGTAAAACTTTATATTTTTGGTCTCTTAAAGGCTGGACTTTAAAATCACTATATTTAATCGCCATAAAAAACCTTTTGTAATATTTCAGCCATTTTGGATTGTGTTCTTAAAGGCTCAACTATAAAACCACTATCTCCATTTTGTAGGGCAACATCCATAATTGTTAATGTATTTGTATATAAATCTATACCATTTTCAATTAAGGCTCTTACATCTTCTGGGATATTATCTTTTTGTTCGTCAGTTAATACTTCATATATTGCTTTGCTCATACTCATAGTAGACAAGAGTAAGAAACTGATATCTACTAATATTTTATCTCTATTTATAGAGTTTGTAATTTCACTAATAAGCTGATTTTCTTTTGTTTTCTCTATTTTTGCATTAACTTGTTCATAAATTTTTTGTGTTCTCATTCTGTTTTTTTTAGTTTTTTCTACATACATAATAAAATCCTTAACTATCTTTATACATTTGTGTTTTCATTTCAGTTACTACTGCATTTGTATTAGCAGTAATTTTTCTTTGAAACTTAGTCCCGCTATAGTCACTAACTTTTGTGTAATAATTTATTTTAACAGATGTGTCAGTGTTAATATTCCAACTCTCAAGTGTTTGAGTTTTAAAATCATCATCTACAATATCATCCGATAAGGCTACATCAACTACAACAGCAGGCTCTATAAAATAAGCATTATTAAGAGTGCTTTCTAATTCATTTGAAGATATATCTGCTTTATAAATAGTTATATTTTCATTATATAGAATTTCAACTTCATCATCAGTTAATGCTTTATCAAGCATTCTAAAATTATCTAATAATCCAACAAAAAAATTACCGCTATCATTAGCACCTATTTCGATTTTGTTTCTCACAACATCATCTGGGGCTGAATATGTTTTTTCAAACACAAGTTCTTTATTTTTGTAAATTTTAACATTACCAGAACTATCTTGTGTATATACTATATGTGCAAAACCTTCATCACTTATATCTATAATACCATTCTCATCTTCATCAGTAGAATAAACCTTTGAGCCATTGTCATATCTCTGAACAAAGATTTTTTTGCCATCGTTGTCAGATTTAACTATATTTATTCTTGTTCCAGCATCTCCGTCCTTTGTTATATAGACTATTTTATTCCAATCATCACTATCATTGTTTTGCATATCAATCCAAATAGATATACTAAAATTTTCCATATTTAAAGAGCAATCACTATCCATTAAATAAGCATTTGTATCAGCATTAAGAGATATAGCATTATCAAACTTACCTGTATCATATATAGAGTCTACACTATTGTCATCTTTATCATATGCAATCAATTCAAATGTATTCCCCACATCATCAATATTATCATTAAAAGGCAATAAACTAATACAACTATTATCACTAAAAATATCAAGAGTTATAGAAGTGTCTTTGTT
>Ga0256843_1001500_pt1 | contig 18325 bp, 17 predicted proteins | sample AlvinellametaG_FD_191572 | JGI IMG/M metagenome (GOLD analysis project Ga0256843, IMG submission 191572) | Pompeii worm associated microbial communities from hydrothermal vent at the East Pacific Rise, Pacific Ocean - Alvinella | ecosystem: Host-associated > Annelida > Integument > Unclassified ... | reverse complement strand
CCCGTCATCACGATATCGCCGTCTTCCAGCGTCATAAACGACGCGATTTCACGCAATATCGTTTCGGGTTTGTACAGCATCCTCTCTACTCCGCCTTGCTGGACGATCGTACCGTTACGGTAGAGCCGAAGCGAAAGCGAAGAAAGCTCTACATCCAACGGCACAAACTCCCCAAATACCGCCGATGCGTCAAAGGCTTTGGCACGTTCCCAGGGTAACCCTTTTTGCTTTAGGCGATTTTGGATGTCGGCACGGGTTAAATCAAGTCCGAACCCCACGGCCGCGGCACGTTGCTGTCGGATCATCAAACAAATTTCACCTTCAAAGCGCGTATGTGCGTCAATATAATAAAGCGTATCGGTTACGGCGCTGTTGGGCTTGCAAAAAAGCACCATCTCTTCGGGCACTTCGTTACCGAGTTCTTTTATATGCGCAACATAGTTACGTCCGACACATACGACTTTAGAAGGCGTAACGGCGTTTCCTTCAACGTAGACGTGTTGCACGTTTAGCCTTTATAAAATATATTTGGTCGCATCTTCGTCTTCGACCACATCGCCGATACGTTCGTCCACCATCGCTTCCGTTACCGTTACCGTTTGCCCCGCATACGCGTCCGCTTCAAAACTGATCTCTTCAAGTAAGCGCTCCATTACCGTATGCAGCCGTCGCGCGCCGATATCATCACTCTTTTCGTTGGCAAGCAACGCATAATGTGCGATCTTGCGAAGCGCGGCTTCTTCAAACTCCAGTGTTACATCTTCTACGGCAAGCAGGGCTTGATACTGTTTCACAAGCGAATGCTTCGGTTCCGTCAAGATACGATAGAGCGCTTCTTCATCCAAGCTTTCAAGCTCCACGCGCAGCGGAAAGCGCCCTTGAAGCTCCGGAATAAGATCGCTGGGTTTGCTAAGATGAAACGCCCCCGCGGCAATAAAGAGGATATGATCGGTGTTGATATTGCCTAGCTTCGTATGCACCGTAGAGCCTTCCACAATGGGAAGCAAGTCGCGCTGTACTCCCTCTTTGCTGGGATCTTGGCGGCTTTGGCCGCTACTGCTAACGGCGATTTTGTCAATCTCGTCTAAAAAGACGATGCCGCCTTTTTCGACTTTCTCTTTCGCCAGCGCCTTGATCTCTTGTTCGTCCAAAAGCTGTTCACCCGCCTCTTCGGCCAAAATTTTACGCGCTTCTTTGACGCTTACTTCCTGTTCGGGCCCTTTTTTGCCGTATGCTCCCAGTACTTTGATGATGGACTCTTGTACTTGAATCATCTGCGGCGGCAAGCCGTCTTCATCGATGCTCGGCTTTTGGGGGATGTTGATTTTAACTTTGAGATGATCAAGTTCTCCTTTGCGCAAACGCTGCCGCATTTTTTCTTTGCTGCTTTCGTATTCACGCTGTTTTTCTTCACTTGCCCCTATGGGCAAAGGCGGCAAGAGTTTTTCTAAAAGCTTCTCTTCGACATACGCGTCGATGTCACGTTGTTTGCGCTTTTTTTGGCTCTCTTTAACCAGCTGAAGCGCCACGTTGGCCAAATCGCGAATCATCGATTCGACATCGCGTCCCACAAAGCCCACTTCGGTATATTTGCTTGCCTCCACTTTAATAAACGGAAGCTCCATCATTTTAGCCAATCGCCGTGCAATCTCGGTTTTGCCCACCCCCGTGCTTCCGATCATCAAAATGTTTTTCGGGGTCACGTCTTGTTGCATCGCTTCATCCAAACGCATCCGTCGGTAACGGTTGCGCAGCGCAACGGCAATGGTCTTTTTGGCCGCTTCTTGGCCGATGACATATTTATCCAAATAAGCGACAATCTCTTTTGGGGTCAAGTGTTCCAAACCCTCGCTCCTTTTCAATCCAACGTTAAAATTTTGATATGGGTATTGGTATAAATACACAAATTACCGGCGATCGTCAACGCCTCGCGTACCAACGCTTCAGGCTCCATCGTCGCGTGTTTATCAAGCGCACGCGCCGCAGCCAACGCATAGTTTCCGCCGCTACCTATCGCCGCGATCGTACCGTCTTCGGGTTCGACCACATCCCCCGTTCCCGAAAGAATGAAAATATGCTCTTTGTTGAGTACGATCATCATCGCTTCCAATTGACGCAACATCTTATCTTTGCGCCACGCTTTGGAAAAGGCGATAACGGCTTTAAACAAATCGCCGCGTTTTTCGTTTAAAAACCCTTCAAACATATCAAAGAGATTAAACGCATCGGCGGTACTTCCGGCAAACCCCGCCAACACTTCGCCGTTATACAGCGTGCGAATCTTTGTTGCGTTACCTTTAAGCACCGCATCGCCGAAAGTCACCTGCCCGTCTCCGCCGATAACGGCTTTACCGTCTTTTTTATAGCCTAAAATGGTGGTGGCGTGAAACATCGCTTACTCCACGCCCACCACATCGACTTTAAGCGCGGCGTGAATGCCGTGGCCGAGTTTGACGTCCACTTCATGCACCGCGACCGTTTTAAGCGCTTTTTTAAGATTGATTTGTTTTTTATCAATCTCTACGCCCAGCTGTTCTTTAACGGCTTTGGCAATATCCGCGTTGCCTACGGAGCCTTTAATGCCCGCCGGCCCCATCGGTTTTTCTATGCGCACCGGCTTGCTTTCAAGCACCTTTTTTTCTTCTTCAAGGCGTTTGAGTTCCGCTTCAAGCTCCGCTTGCTTGCGGGCTTGTTCTTCTTTCCACGCTTCGATCACTTCGGGGGTTGCCAACTTGGCATACCCTTTAGCAATAAGAAAGTTTTGGCCGTAGCCGTCTTTGACCTCTTTAATCTCTCCGGCTTTGCCTAAATTTTTTACGTCTTTTACCAACAATACTCGCATCGGTTTTTCCTTTAGTACCTATCTTGTTTTGTTATATTTTAGCTAAAGTTTGTTAATACTCTTAACGCCGTTATGCTACAATCGCGCCGAAAGGGCGTTACGTTTATCGTATGTAACGCACACCCGTATAAAGACGGATCACAAAGGAACATATACGATGCTGGAATTTCGCATAGACAACCTCGAAGCGTTTCCCGAAAGCCTCAAGGCACTGCTGGATGCCAACCTAAAAGCCATCGACGCCATCGTCGAAGATGAGGACGCAAACGATTTTGCAAGCGTGATGGGCGCAACGGATGAGATGGACGAACGTGTCGATACGCTCTTTACGCCGCTATCTCACCTTAACTCGGTGATGAACTCCGAAGCGACCCAAAAAGCTTATGAAGCGTGCTTACCGCTGCTTAGCGCGTACGGATCCAAGATTGCGCAAAATACCCGACTTTACGAAAAGATCAAAGCGCTAAAACCGACCACACAAGAAGAAAAACAAGCCGTCATCAACGACGTGCGCGATTTTGAACTTGCCGGCGTCAATCTGCCTGAAGCGCAAAAAACACGCCTTGAAGCCATCAACCTACGCCTTAGCGAACTAAGCAACCGTTTTAGCCAAAATTTGCTGGATGCTACCAACGACTTTGAACTTATCGTAGACGAAGCCGATGTGGCGGGAATGCCTCAAAGCGATATCGATGCGGCGCGTTTTACGGATGAAGCGGGCAACGTTCGCTACCGTTTTAGTTTGCAAATGCCGAGCTATCTGGCCTATATGACGTACGGGCCGAATCGTACGCATCGCGAAACGCTCTATAAAGCCTACAATACCCGCGCGCCTCAAAACGCCGAAGTGATCGATGAGATCTTACGCTTGCGTCAGGAAAAAGCCGAGATCCTTGGCTTTGCCAACTACGCCGAGTATGCTCTGCAAACACGCGACGCGCAAAGCGAAGAGGCCGTACTTTCCTTTTTGCATCGTCTAGCCGATGCCGCTTTGCCTCAAGCCGAAGCGGAGCTAGAAGAGCTTGCCGCCTTTGCCAAACGACTTGACGGCATTGAACTTCGCAACTGGGATACGGCGTACTATGCCGAAAAACTCAAAAAAGAGACGTTTGATTACGACGATGCGCAAAGCAAGCCCTACTTTGAACAAGAACGCACCTTGCAAGGGCTGCTTGAGCTGGTGAGCGAGCTTTTCGGCGTGCGATTCAAACGCAACCGCGACGTCCCCGTATGGCACGAAAGCGTCAAAACCTATGATATATATGAAGATGACACTTTAGCCGGACGTATCTATTTTGATCTTGAAGCACGCAAGCAAAAGCGCGGCGGCGCGTGGATGCACGATTGGGAGACGCATTTTATCGATACCAAAGGCACGCGTCACATCCCTTCGGCTTTTGTCGTAGGCAACGTCGCTCCGGCTACCGACGCGTCTCCTTCGCTGCTGCGTCACGACGATGTCGTCACCCTCTTTCACGAAATGGGGCATGCCATCCATCATCTTTTTAGTAAAGTCAAGGTGCGCAGTGTCAGCGGCATCAACGGCGTAGCATGGGACGTAGTCGAATTCCCCAGCCAATTTTTGGAAAACTTCGCGTATGAAGCGGCGGTACTTAAACGGTTTGCGTTTCATTACGAAACGGGTGAACCCATTCCCGACATCCTGCTTGAAAAGATCAAAGCCACCAAAAACTTTCACGCCGCGTTAGGGATGTTGCGCCAAATCGAATTTTCGCTTTTTGATTTTATGCTCCACCAAAAACTCTACCAAGGCGATGAGGTTCAAGCCCTTCTCGATCGCATTCGCGAAAAGACCGCCTTACTCAAACCGCCTGCTTATGTCCGCTTCCAGCACGGCTTTGCACATATCTTTGCCGGCGGATACGCGGCGGGCTATTACAGTTACAAATGGGCGGAAGTGCTTAGTGCGGATGCCTTTTTTGCTTGTTTGGACGCAACGTACGGTTTTGATAAAGCAAAAGCCGTCGGATACAAACGTCACATTTTAGAGCGCGGCGGCAGCGAAGCGATGAGTACGCTCTATCGTAACTGGTTGGGCACATCGCCCAAACCCGAAAGTTTGCTGAAACTTTACGATATCAAGGAGCGTGTGTGAAAGAGTACGCCTATCTTGCCTTGACCGTCGCAACCATTTTTGCCATTACGCTCATAGGAGCGATTTACAGCCCCACTTTTGAAGAGCAACGCGGCTTTTTAGAGCTCTTTTTTATGATGGGCGCCTTGCTGTTTGTCTTTTCGGCGCTGGTGATTTTCGCAACCATCGGTTTTCGCTCTTTTGCTATCTACGGCGCGCTCTTTTTGGCCGCCGTGATGGGCATTTACGGTATTGAGGGTGCGCTGTTGGTTGCGGGTTTTACCTATGTGGTGTGGGGGTTTGTCTACGCAATGCAGTTTTTGCTGCTGCAATTTGGCATCAAAAACGCGGCGGTATGGTTTGAAAAACGCTACGATTACAAAAGTTTCAGATACGAATATTATCTGTTTTATCCGATGCTTTGGTTGGGATATCTCTTTTTAGAACTTCTCCCCAACACTTTGTTGAAAGAAAAACGCATGCCGTTCAAACCCAAGCGGGTCTTGGAAGGGATGAGAGAAGTATTGAAAAGTTAAAAGTTAGGAGTTAGAAAGTAGGAGATTTTATAATCCTACCTCCTACTTGCTCTGCGCGTTTTTTAGTCTTTTTTTCCAAATCCGAAAAAGCGCTTGATACGCTCGCAAAGGGTTACCGACTTGGTTTCGATGCGACATACGTCGACTTCTTCGTAGTTGCCCAACATCTCATCGATACGGTGAGGCTGTTTTTCGCCTTCGATGATAAAACGCAACGCATTGAGGCGGATAAACCCTTCGGCGTCTTTTTGGTTATACACTTCATCTTCTTCAAAAGTCGAATGCGCCTCGGAATAAAGCGAATTTTCGCTGCTGCGCCCTACGACCATCACATTGCCTTTATAGAGCTTCAAGCGTACTTCGCCGTTGACGTTTTCTTGCGTCGCGTCAATGGCCGCTTGCATCATACGACGCTCGGGAGACCACCAAAGCCCGTTGTATATCAGCTTGGCGTAGCGGGGCATCAATTCGTCTTTAAGGTGCGCTTCTTCTCTATCTAGCGTGATCGACTCGATGGCGCGGTGCGCTTTAAGCAAAATCGTTCCGCCCGGTGTTTCGTAACACCCGCGCGCTTTCATTCCTACCATACGGTTTTCGACGATGTCGATACGCCCGATGCCGTGTTTGTTGCCGTAATCATTCAACGTTTTAAGCAGCGTTGCGGGGCTCATCTCTTCGCCGTTGATTGCTACCGGATCGCCTTTTTTAAAAGTAACGGTAATGTACTCGGGCTCATCGGGCGCTTTTTCGGGCGCAGTCGTCCATAGCCACATATCCTCTTCGGGCTCTTGGGCGGGATCTTCCAAAATCTGCCCTTCATATGAGATGTGCAGTAAGTTGGCATCCATACTGTAAGGCGATTTTTTACCCTTTTTTTCGATGGGAATACCGTGCTCTTCAGCATAAGCAAGCAGCTTTTCACGGCTGTTTAGATCCCACTCTCTCCACGGCGCAATCACGGTTAACTCGGGATCAAGCGCCAAGTAGCCAAGCTCAAAACGCACCTGATCGTTGCCTTTACCCGTCGCACCGTGCGCTACCGCATCGGCCCCCACCTTTTTAGCGATCTCTACTTGCTTTTTCGCAATAAGCGGACGCGCGATGGACGTTCCCAGCAAATATTCGCCCTCATAGATCGTGTTGGCGCGAAACATCGGGAAAACGAAATCGCGCACAAACTCTTCGCGTAAATCTTCGATAAAGATGTTTTCGGGCTTGATGCCAAGATCCAGCGCCTTTTGACGCGCAGGCTCCACCTCTTCGCCCTGCCCCAAATCGGCGGTGAAGGTAACCACCTCGCAGTCGTACTCGTCTTGCAACCATTTGAGGATAATGCTTGTATCAAGCCCGCCGCTATATGCCAAAACCACTTTTTTTACCGCTTTTTTCGCCATATCGACTCACTTTGTTGACATAAAAATTTGCGTGATTTTATCGAAATTTTTATTAGGAGGCGATAACGCCTCGATTTTCCGGAATTTATAGGAGGATTTCTCTGTTACCTTTGGCGTTTGGAGCGGAAAGCACGCCGGTAGCTTCCAGCTGTTCTATCAGGTTGGCCGCGCGGTTATACCCGATTTGCAGCTTGCGTTGCAAATAGGAAATGGAGGTCTTTTTATCATTGAGCACCACCTGTTTGGCATCTTCGTATAGCGGATCAAGATCGATGCCCTCTTCGCCTTTGGCGTTTCCGCTCACCCCGCCGCCTTCGATGAGGTAGCTCTCGTCATATTCGGGTGCTCGTTGCGCCTTGATAAACTCGACGATGGTTTCGATCTCTTCTTCGGTCGCCCAAGGCGCGTGGATACGCACCAACCCGTTGGTTCCCGGCGGGGTAAAAAGCCCGTCGCCGCGTCCAAGCAGGCTTTCGGCCCCCAAAGAGTCCAAAATGACTTTTGAGTCGATCTTTTGTCCCACACGGTAGCTCAAGCGCGAAGGAAGGTTGGCTTTGATAATGCCGGTGACGACATCAACACTGGGACGCTGAGTTGCGACAATGAGATGAATCCCGCACGCACGCGACTTTTGCGCCAAACGCGCAATAGAGGTTTCCACCTCCTTACCGCCGTTCATCATCAAGTCGGCCAACTCGTCGATAATGACGACGATAAAAGGCATCGGCTCGCCCTCGCCGGTACGCTTGACCTTTTCGTTGTAATTATCGATGGTTTTGGTACGCATCTTGGCCATCAGTTTGTAGCGTCGCTCCATTTCACCCACCATATTGGCCAGCGCGGCGATGGCTTGTTTCGGCTCGGTAATGACCGGCGTAATAAGATGCGGAATATCGTCGTAGATGGAAAATTCCAACATCTTCGGATCGATCATCATTAATTTAAGATGATCGGGATCGTTTTTATACAGCAACGACAAAATCATCGCATTGATCCCTACCGATTTGCCCGATCCCGTCGTACCGGCGATAAGCAGATGCGGCAAGGTTTTGATATCGGTAATGAAAGGTTTGCCGACGATATCTTTGCCAAGCGCGATGGTCAACGGCGATTTTGCGTTTTGGAAGATATCGCTTTCTAAAATCTCGCGCAAATAGATGATTTCGCGCTCATCGTTGGGTATTTCGATACCCACCACGTCGCGTCCGGGAATGGGCGCTTGAATGCGTATCGTCTCGGCACTTAGCGCCATCGCCAAATCGTCTTGCAAATTGAGAATTTTTGAAACTTTGACGTTAGGAGCGGGTTTAAACTCAAACGTCGTAACCAGCGGCCCCGTATAGGTACGTACAATATCGCCGTTGATGTTAAAAAGTTTGAGTTTTTCAAGCAACAGCCCCGACTTGCGATCGATTTCGGCTTCGTCGATACGACGCTTCTTTTTAGGCGGACGTTGCAAAAAATCGAGTTTAGGCAACGTAAAGTTCACCGGCTGCTCGCTTTTGCCCTGTTCGATGCTCGCCATCAAACGGGCGTTTTCTTCCAACTCGTTGACAATGGGAACTTGGCTTTTAGATGCGGCTGCGTGTGACGTGTCCGAGTCGGTACGCGAAGACGACGTCTCTTTTGTCGACGTTTCAAAAACGGATGTTGTAACATCCGTAGGCTTATCGGACGGTGTCGCCTCTTCTTCCCAAGGAAGTTCCGCTGCTTTCGCATCGTTTACGCGGGACGCTTTGGTCGTTTGCTCCTGTTTTTTGGATGTACTTGCCGCCGCTTTTGTCGCACTCTTTCGGCTTGCATCAGGCTTTACGCGTTGCTTCTTCTCCGGCATCGCCGCTACACGCTCTTTTGTCGAAACGGCATCGCTCTTTTTTGATACGTTACGGCGAGATGAGGGTTGCGGCGTATCGTATCCGGGAAGTTCGCTTTGCAAATCGGGAGAAGAAAAGGGATTTTTCTTTAACCGTTGCAAGGTCTGTTTCATCTCCTCTTTTTTGCGGCGCATCGCGTCGCGTTCCGCTTCAAGCTCATCGAAACTCACCGTATGGCGCTGCGGTTTTTTAGGCAACGAAAGACGCATCGAACGCCATAACGGCTCTTTGCCGTCCCACAGCAAGCTCGCCGTTAGTGCTACGACCATAACCCAAAAAAACCATACCCCGCCTTTTCCTATATACGGTTGCAAAAAGGCCGTCACGGTCGTTCCGACAAATCCCGCTTCCGATGCGGGAAGCAATAATGCCTGCAACATCACCGTCGCAATGACAAACAGCATCCATCCCAAATAAAAATCAAGCGTTTTGCGTAGTCTCGGGCTAAGATAAAGCGTAAGCAAAAAGCCCCACAACAATATCAAATCGACATAGCCGAACCAGCCGAACCAGCCGACGTTGCTTTTGCCGAACATCGCTCCGTAGCTTCCCGCCAACGTCGTATCTTGAAACCAGGTTGCAAACGTACCGTAAAAGAGGACAACCGTCGCTACTATCAAAAAGATTTTCACACGTTCGCCTTTATTCATATTAATTAATGCGGAATTATAACACAGAATCTTTTACCTAATCTCACCAAAGTTTGCATCGATTAAAGAATACTTTAAGGTGGCAAAGAGTATCATACGCCCGTACTTCGCGCCTCGGTGGTGAAATTGGTAGACACGCCAGACTCAAAATCTGGTGGGAGCAATCCCGTGGCGGTTCGAGTCCGCCCCGAGGTACCACGGCTTAACTTACAAAACAACTACCCTGTTTTTTCCGCTTGTTTTTGCTTTATATAACGCTTCATCCGCACGGTGTATAACCGATTCTATGTGCGTATCTTCACTTTTCATCTGAGATACACCGATACTGACGCTAAAACGTATAGGCTTTAATCGCGCTTCCTTTTCCGCTTCCATACGTATACGTTCGGCAACCTCACGCGCGCCTTCTTGGGATGTATCGGGCATAAGCACCACAAACTCTTCACCGCCGTAACGGCAGGCTACATCACTATGACGTACGTTGTTTTTGATGATTTCGGCCAGACGGCGAATGACCTCATCGCCTTTTAAATGCCCGTAGGTATCGTTGATGCGCTTGAAGTTATCGATATCGATCATCAATACGCTAAAAGGCTCGTTTGTACGTTGTGCCAGCGCAAAAAGCGATTGAGAAGCTTCGTTAAAATAGCGTCGGTTGTAAAGTCCCGTCATCACATCCGTTACGGCAAGCTTTTCTAATGCTTGCGTTTTTTCTTCGATCACTTTATCAAGATCGACGATTTGGCGATGCAAGCGCTCTATCATCGTATTGAACGATACCGATAAGCGCTCAAACTCGTCGCCGCTTTGAATGCGGGTACGCACGTTAAGGTTGCCTTCCGCAATTTTTTGGGCGGCACGATCAAGTTGCGAAAGCGGCGAAAGCATTCGACGCATAACAAAACCGCTTAAAAAAAGTACGACAAACAACACGCCGCCCGCCATCATATAGATACGTTGACGCATCGCGTCGGCGATATTGTAAATATCGTCGATATAAACAGATGATGCGATGTAAATATCCAGCGAAGGAACATAGCGCACCCACGATATCTTCTCATAAACGTAACGATGACGATCCTTCGGTTTGTCCCACATATAATAAAACGGTTTTTTTTCTTCGGCCGCTTTGATCAAATCTCGATAAATCGGTTTATGCGTTATCGGATTCGTCATCGTCGCAATCTCTTTTCCTTCCAAATCGGCATTGGGATGAATTAAAATTTTATTGCGATCAAATACATATAAATAGCCGTTTTCGCCGATACGCGTTTGCTTGACTACGCGGCGTAAATTCTCCATCAAACGTTTCCGACGCTCGGTAACGCTTCGGCGAATATCATTAATATAGACACCTGTACCAATAATCATATGCCAATATTTGCAATCGCGCACATAGGTCAGTTTTTCAACGGCTTTTTTCCCGTAAGGAGAGCGTTTCCAGCGATAAAGCACAAACCCCTCTCCCTTTTTTTTGGCCGTATCGATAAAACGTTGAACAATCAAACTGCCGTTGACATCTTTTACTTGCGACACATCCGTTCCGCGTACAAAATAAGGATGCGCTAAAACGGTACCGTTATAATCAACGGCAAACAAATAATTGTTTCCGTCGTATCGGATGGAACTTAGCAGTTTTAACAGTTCGTTTTTTATTCTTTTTTTCGAATCTTCCGCTTCCGTTATACGCTCTTGTTTTAAAGCATAAAACATCGAATGCACGACATCGACGATATCTTTAAGCTCACGCTCATAGCTATGCAACGCTTCCTCGGCAAACGCTTTGAGATCTTCCCCGCTTTTTTCGGCAAGAAGTTCCACCCCGTTAAGCATCGATACGGCGTTTTTTTTCTCAAGCATCACCAAATCGTTTTCGACTTTCGGAACCAACACGTAAATCAAAAAGAGCGTATAGACGACGATAATGGAGGCAATCACCCAAAAAAGTTTGTAACGAAGCGGTAACATCGTTTGCCTTTCAAAATATCATTAAAATATTATATCACGTTTTACGCAAGTAGAGGCGGAAGCGACGCTACATCTTCAACGATAATATCCGGCCGAATGTCTCGCCGTAAATCCTCCGGATTAAATTTTCCCGTCTTAACCAATGCGGCTTTAAGCCCCGCATTTTGCGCACCTTGGATGTCGCTTTCGATATCATCCCCCACCATCAACACCTCATAGGCTTGCAAGCCCATCGAAGCGACAGCCAGGTGAAAAAAGGTCGCGGAGGGCTTGCCTATGAGTATCGCTTGTGTTTCGGCGGCATACTCCAACGCGGCGACAAAACCGCCCGCATCCATACTCAACATCCCGTCGTCGTCTTGGAAGTAGCGGTTTTTGGCCGCGGCAATGAGTCGTGCGCCGTTTTTGAGCGTGCGAAAGGCGGCGTTAAGATGCGCATAATCAAAATTTGTATGCGCATCGCCCGCCACCACGAAATCGGGACGATCACCGCGCAAATCATCAAAACATCGCGCCGCTTCGTCGGTAAGCAGCGGCAATACGGAACCGCCGCGCGCATCGACATACGCGTGTGCCGCGCTAAGCGCGGTAAAAAGCTCATCGTGCGTCACGTCAAATCCGAAATCACGCAGTTTTTGTAAGATCGTTTCGGGACAACTGCGGGTAGTGTTGGTTAAAAAGCGTACCGGGTAGCGTCGTTTGAGCTTCGCAACCGCGTCAACCGCTCCTTCTACGGCTTTCTCGCCCACATAGAGCACTCCGCCGATATCAAAAAGTATACCTTTGACATCGCTTAACATCGCAACCCCCTTTAAACAGAGCTTTTATCTATTATACATCAAAAAAAAATGGTAAAATCTCCCAAAATCCTTGACGCTCTAAGCTTTTTGTGCTATAAATAGGGTAAATTTACTCCGAATTAAACCCAAAGGAGCCGCAATGGCACAAGAACAACTTGATAAAGCGGTCTCGGGCGAGTACAACCTCGGGTTTGAAATCGATATCGAAACCGACGTGGTACCCCCCGGACTCAACGAAGAGATCATCCGCTTCATCTCCAAAAAAAAGGACGAGCCCGAGTGGATGACGGAGCTTCGTTTAAAAGCCTTTCGCAAATGGCAAGAGATGGAAGAGCCGCACTGGGGACATCTAAATTACGATCCTATCGACTATCAGGCCATCAGTTACTACGCCGCGCCTAAAAAAGACGGTCCTAAAAGCCTCGATGAGGTCGATCCTAAAATCCTCGAAGCGTATAACAAGCTGGGCATTCCGCTTGAAGAGCAAAAGCAGCTTGCGGGCGTCAAAGTCGCCGTCGATGCGGTGGTAGACTCCGTTTCGGTCAAAACGACCTATCAAGACGAATTGAAAAAACACGGCATTATCTTTTGTTCCATCTCCGAAGCGATTCGCGACTATCCGGAGTTGGTCAAAAAATATATGTTTAGCGTCGTGCCGATGAACGACAACTTCTTTGCCGCGCTTAACTCGGCCGTGTTTACCGACGGGACGTTTGTTTATATCCCCAAAGGGGTGCGCTGCCCGATGGAGCTAAGTACGTATTTTCGTATCAACGCGATGAACACGGGGCAGTTTGAACGTACACTTATCATCGCCGACGAAGGCAGCTATGTAAGCTACAACGAAGGATGTTCCGCGCCGATGCGTGACGAAAACCAGCTGCACGCGGCGGTAGTAGAACTCATCGCGCTTAAAGACGCGGAGATTAAATACTCTACCATCCAAAACTGGTACCCCGGCGACGAAGAGGGCAAAGGAGGCATTTACAACTTCGTTACCAAGCGCGGTTTGTGCGAAGGAGAAAACTCCAAAATCAGCTGGACGCAAGTAGAGACCGGATCGGCCATTACCTGGAAATACCCCAGCTGTATCCTTAAAGGGGACAACTCCGTGGGTGAATTTTACTCCGTTGCCGTCACCACACTGGCGCAACAAGCCGATACGGGTACGAAGATGATTCACCTGGGCAAAAACACCAGCTCTACGATCATCTCCAAAGGCATCAGCGCGATGAAAGGCCAAAACACCTACCGCGGGCTGGTTAAAATCGGTGCCAACGCCCACGGTGCGCGCAACTACAGCGAGTGCGACTCGCTGCTAATCGGCGATCGCTGCGGCGCGCATACTTTTCCCTATTTGGAAAGCAAAGATATCCACGGCCAAGTCGAACACGAAGCGACGACAAGCAAGATCAGCGACGAGCAGCTTTTTTACCTGCGCCAACGCGGCATCGACGAAGAGAGTGCGGTAAGCATGATCGTGCACGGTTTTTGTAAAGAGGTCTTCAACCAGCTGCCTATGGAGTATGCGGTCGAAGCGAAAGCATTGCTAGAATTAACATTGGAAGGAAGTGTAGGATGAGTGAAAAAGTACTGGAAATCAAAGACGTTCGCGCCAAGATCGGCGATAAAGAGATTCTCAAAGGACTTAATTTGGCGCTTGAACCCGGCAAGGTGCACGCCATTATGGGACCTAACGGCGCGGGAAAATCAACACTGAGTAAAACCATCGTCGGCCACTACGACGTAGAAGTCACCGGCGGTGATATTCTTTACAAAAATGAGAGCATTGTAGATATGGAACCCGAAGAGCGTGCGCTGCGCGGGATTTTTCTTAGCTTCCAAAACCCCGTAGAAGTTCCCGGTGTCAACAACGCCTACTTTTTGCGTACCGCGCTCAACGCCAAACGCGCTTTTGAGGGCAAAGAAGAACTTAACGCCGCGGAGTTTTTGCGCGAGATGAAACAATACCTTGAAATGCTGGGGATGAAAGCCGATATGGTCAGCCGTAACCTCAACGAAGGCTTCTCCGGCGGAGAGAAAAAGCGTAACGAAATTTTGCAGATGCTGATGCTTCAGCCCGACGTAATTATCCTTGATGAGATCGATTCAGGCCTTGACATCGACGCGCTTCGCGCGGTAAGCGAAGGGATCAACAAGATGAAAGACGGCAAGCGCAGCTTTTTGGTCATTACGCACTACAGCCGTATTTTGGACTACATAGAACCCGATTACATTCACGTGCTCAAAGACGGACGCATCGTCAAAACGGCGGGACCGGAGCTGGTCAAACAGCTTGAAGAGCACGGATACGAAAGCATTGTAGAGGACGCACAATGAAGCTGAGCCGACTCAACGCACAACCCGTCGCTGCGTGTGCCGAGATTTTGGGTATGGCTGCCGACAATGCCGCGCTTGCGCGTTTTTGCGCACTGGGATTGCCGAGCAAGCGAAGCGAAGAGTACCGCTACTTCAAACCCGAAGCGCTTTTTGAGCGCGAATATACGCTTACGCAACGTCAGATCAAACCCGTAAAAGAGCATGAAAAAATCATCATCGAAGACGGTACCGTCGTCGCCGCCCCCAAAGGGATGCGCATCTATTACGATACGTTTGACAAAGTAGATACGGAGCATTTCGATCCTATCTATCACCTTTCGCACGCGCTTGCGCCGCAGGTGATCAAGATCGATCTTGACGGCGATGCCGAGGTGGAGTTGCACCACCGCTTTACCAAACCAAGCGCGCTTATTAGCTACCGTATCGTACTGGCCAACCAAGCCAACCGCCACGCCACGCTTTTTGAAACCTTTGAAGATGCGGGAGCAAAAGAGAGTTTGGTACTTTACGGATACGATACCTTCGTTGCGCCCGACAGTACGCTGCGCATCATCAAAAATCAGTTGATAGATAACGACGGATACGCGATGATCGCATCGCACCGTTTTAAACTCGACACACGTGCCAATGCGGTTTACAAGAGCTTTGATATGGGCAGCGGTGAGGCGCTTCAGCTCATCAAAGCGGAGCTGGACGCTTACGCCCGTTTTGATGCGGGACATCTGCTCTACCTCAACGACGCATCGCGCCGCGGTACGATAAGCAAAATCATCCACGTCGGCGAGCACGCCACTTCTAACCAAGAGGCCAAAAATATCCTCGACGGCGAAGCGCGCGGAATTTTTGATGCGCTTATCAAAGTGGAGCATAGCGCCAAATACACCAAAGCGCATCAAAACTCCAAGGCGATCTTGCTGGATGAACGCGCCTATATGGCGGCCAAACCGCAGCTTGAAATTTACATCGACGAGCTGGAAGCCAGCCACGGATCTACCACCGGCCAACTGGATGAAAAGCAGCTTTTTTACTTGCGCTCTCGCGGCATAAGCAAAATCGAAGCGCGCAAGATGTTGGTCATCGCCTTTGCCAACACGCTCATCGAACAAATCAAAGACGGCCGCCAGCAAGAGATCATCAAAGCAACGTTTGATAAAGCCTTTTATGCGGCCCACAAGGACGGATGATGACGATAGATGAGACTCTACGGCGCTACAAAGAGGATTTTGAGCTTTTTATGACGCCTAATGAAAAGATGGAGTATATCTTCGATTTGGGCAAAAAGCATACGCCGCTTCCCGAAGAGGAAAAAAACGACGCGACCTTTATCGAAGGGTGCGCTTCTCCCGCGTGGCTGGTCGCCGAGTGCGACAACGGCGTGCTTAAACTCCGCGGCGAGGGAACGTCGGAGATGGCCAAAGGGATGATGACGCTGCTTTTGGATATTTTCGGCGACAAAAAGGCCGAAGAGATTTTGGCGTTTGACCCTAAACGTTTGGGAGAGCTTGGTATCGTCGAATTGCTCTCGCCCGTACGTCAACAAAGCTTGGAAGCTTTTTTAAACAAGGTCTATGCGTATGCAAAAGCGTGCGCGGAGGAAAGTAAGAAGTAAAAAGTAAGAAGTAAAGGGTAGGTATGAGAGATCCCAAAGCAATCAAAGAAGACGATATTCCCACCACGCCCGAAGAGTTGGCGGCGTGGGAGGCCAAATACGGCAACAAAGCAAAAGAGGAAAACTCCATTTGCGATCATAGCAACGGAAGCGACATCCCCCCTCCGGTAGGCGGAGTCGATACGCGCTTTGATATGCACGAAGAGGTCATTCGCCCCGCCGATGCCGAGGATGATCCGGAAATGGTCGAAAAGGTCATCGAACAGCTTCGTACCATTTACGATCCGGAACTTCCCGTCAATATTTACGACTTGGGGCTTATTTATAACGTCGATTGCTGGAAAAACCCCGTCAGCGCGCAAAGCGAATGCAAAGTGACGATGACGCTTACCTCGCCGACGTGTTCGATGTCGGGCGTCATTACCGACTTAGTACGCTCCATTCCTTCGCGTCTTGAGGGGCTGGACGCACTCGATGTCGAAGTGGTCTTCGATCCGCCGTGGAGTCAAGACAAGATGAGCGATGAGGCCAAACTTGCTATGGGTATGCTCTAAGGATATCACGTGAAACTCGCCGTCGCCATTACCGGAGCCAGCGGCGTAAGGCTTGGCAAACGCTTTATCGATTTGCTTCCGTCTCACATCGACGCGCATATCGTCGTCAGCGACAACGCATTGACGGTAGAAAACTTTGAGCACGGCCGCGTCACGCTATATAAAGACGACGACATCGCCGCGGCCATTGCCAGCGGTTCGTTTCGTATCGATGCGGCCGCCGTTATCCCGTGTTCTATGAATACGCTGGCAAAAATAGCCTGCGGTATAGCGGACAATCTTCCTACGCGTATGGCCGCCGTCGCACTCAAAGAGCAACGCCGTTTGCTACTTGCTCCGCGCGAAATGCCTTTTAGCGCCATCGCGCTTGAAGCGATGCATAAACTTGCTTCGCTGGGTGTCGTCATTGCACCGCCGGTAATGGGCTACTACGCCGAACACGATTCGCTAGAAGCGATGGAGCGTTTCGTTATCGGCAAATGGTACGACTTGCTCCATATAGAACACGACGTGTACCGACGGTGGGGAAGCTAACGATGCGCCGCGTCAAAACGCTTTTTTCCGCCTTTTTCGTATGGCTTGCTTCGGCATGTTCTCTTCCTCAAAACGCCCCTTCCGTTTATGAGTTGTTCGGCAAGGACTGCACGCTTTTAAACCGACATAGCGACAACTTCGGCACGCTTACGCTAACCCGTCACGTATATAAAACCCGCAACGGTACGGTCATCTACGAACAGTGCCGCACGCACAATAAAACCCGTTTCGCTTCACCCGAAAGCCGTCTGCTTACAGCCCTTTTTCATACCGATTGCGTCACGCTCATACAACGCAAAAACAACAGCGCGCTTTATGCGATCACCCCGCCGCACAAACCCTCTTTTACGTTATTGGCCGTTTCAAACGCAAACCGCCGCAAGCTGGAACTTTACTACCCACTTGACGCTTCCGTATCCAAGCCTTTAAGCCGCCGATGGCACGCCGACGTTACCCTCCCCGCACGCGCCTCGTTTTACGATGAAAGTGCGCATCTTCCTCAAGCCGACTGGAGCCTTCAAACACTTCAAAGCAACTCGCTTGTCATACACGACAAATAAACAGCAAATTTTCGGTATGCTTCAAGCATAGCTTCACACCTTGTTTCAAAGGAGCGGTTCCGTGAAAAGCGCCATCTACCCGGGTACGTTCGATCCCATTACCAACGGGCATATGGACATCTTACAGCGTGCGTGCAAACTCTTTGACAACATCTACCTTGCCGTCGCACGTTCCGAAGCGAAAAAACCGATGTTTTCACTCGATCAGCGCATCGCGATGGCTCAAGCGGCCACCCGCCACCTGCCCAAAGTGGAAGTGATCGGTTTTGACAAACTCTTAGTCGATCTTAGCGACGATCTCAATGCCGACATTATCATCCGCGGCTTACGCGCCGTAAGCGACTTTGAGTACGAACTTCAAATGGGATATGCCAACGCGTCGCTCAAAAAAGAGCTTGAGACCGTCTATTTGATGCCCAACTTACAACACGCGTTTGTCAGTTCCTCGGTCGTACGCGCCATTTTGGCATATGACGAAGGAAAAATCGATCATCTCGTTCCCGAAGCGGTATTGCATATGATAAGGACGTAGCGGTGTATATTGTTTTTGAAGGTATCGATACCTGCGG
>Ga0256843_1001498_pt1 | contig 18345 bp, 20 predicted proteins | sample AlvinellametaG_FD_191572 | JGI IMG/M metagenome (GOLD analysis project Ga0256843, IMG submission 191572) | Pompeii worm associated microbial communities from hydrothermal vent at the East Pacific Rise, Pacific Ocean - Alvinella | ecosystem: Host-associated > Annelida > Integument > Unclassified ... | reverse complement strand
AAACTTCTATAATATTTACGCTATCCTTCTTTTTTAATAAAGGCTCTAAATGTCTCTTTAACTCATTTAGAGATTTTCTATCCAAAAAAACTTCCAAAACACTTTTTTGTCCACTCATAGAATATGAGTAAACCAGTTTACGAACTTTGGAAGCTCTTTTTTGACAAGTTATATCATAGGCTACAATATACTGTTTCATCATAGCTTTAACCTCTTTATATCATTGTAAATATTTTTAATATCCTTGCGAATATCCTCCAATTTTTTTTCAAACTGACAAATATCAAGTTTTAATTCATCACGAATCTGAAAAAGCTCTTTTCTCGCTTGAATAATGATATTTATATCCTGTTGAATCTCCCTCTTTTCCTCCCTTGTTTTGACTTCATCTTTCTCTAAAAATAGAAGAGATAAATCATCTTTTAATTTTTTGAGCTCAAGGTTTGTCTGTCTAAAACTACTTTTGGTATTGTTGCATTGCGTATAGAGACTATTGAAGATTTTTTGCTTAGCCCTTTTAGCTTTGTGTAGCTTGTCAAGCATATCTCTAGCTTCTGCATTAGAATAAGCCTTCTCTATATTATTTTTGGTATCTTTAAGTGTAGCATCATATCTCTCTTTAGCTCTACTGTTCTCTGACTTTGCATCATCCAAAAGATATGCACCAACACCCACCACAACCACACCAACTATCCAAGGTAGCATCTATTCATCTCCTATTAGTTTTCTATTTAAGTCAAAGTCACCCATTGCATTAATATTTTGCATACTACTCGCTCTCTCATCATTGAGTTGTTGATGAGCCATTGCTATTAAGTTTGGAATATACTCTTTTATATCTTTTTGAACCTCTGGATCTCTCAAGATACTGGTAAGTTCTACAATATGATCCAAAATTTTTTTTTGATTTTTTGAACTCTTATCTAAGAATTTAGCAATAACCTTTAAATGCTTCATCTCTTTTTTCAATTTTTTATTATTCTCATCAAGAGAGAGTTTCAAATTAGCTTCAATCTGTTTGTTCATTACTTTTGCTTGTTGCTCAACCTTCTGAGTCTCATGATTAATTAAAGCAGTCTCTTTTTTATAATCAAAATAACGTCCAAAAGTATTACCTAAAACATCAACATTTGAATAAGTATCATCGACAGTGGGAAGGGTAGATTTTAGATTTAAAATCTCTTTTTTCATGGCGTATCCTTTGGTTTTGCTAATTTGATAAAATTATAGAAAAATTTTTGGTCAATAGTTGTCGAGTTAAAGCAGTTTTAGATCATTGTTTATTTCAATTAAGAGTAATTTAGTCCTAATTTAAGAAAACTACGTTATTATTCAAAAAACTTATACTAGAAGGATAAAAGATATGTTTACAATCAACGTCGAAAAAGAGTGTGGATGTTTTAGAAAGAGCGAATTTGAGAACAACAAACGTTTTAGCTCCAAAGATGATGCCCTTCTTCAGGCACAACTCATGGTCAATCACATGAACACCAAATTTTGTCAAAAGCATGACTTTGTACTGAGTGAAGATGGGGAGAATTTTAAGATTGCTGTGTATGATGCCCAAAAATCTCATTCAGGCTGTTGCGGTGGGGGTCACTGTTCGTAACCCTTTAGACTACTTAAAGTTCCCAAAAACCAATGGAGCTTTAAGATCAAGTCCTTTAACTGCTTTCATGACTGCCTGAAGATCATCGATCTTCTTGCCACTCACCCGTACCTCATCCCCTTGGATTGAGGGGGTGACTTTGAGTTTGAGGGCTTTGATCGCTTTGACAATCTCTTTGGCTTCGGCTTTGTCAATGGTATCGACAATACGGTAGACAATCTTGGTGTTGCCTCCACTAATCCCTTCGGTTTTTACCTCTTCAAGGGATTTTCCTGAAATGTTTCGTTTAATCAGTTTAGAGATCAAGATATCCTTGAGTGCATCGATCTTTTGCTCACTAGAACTGCTTAGACTCAATGTTTTGGCTTTCTCATTGAGATCAATTTCCGCTTTAACACCCTTAAAATCAAACCGTGTTGCCACCTCTTTTTGTGCCATAATCACCGCATTTTTCATCTCCATCATGTCCAGTTTGGCACTGATATCAAAGTAGTGCTCTTTTGCCATAAGTTGCTCCTAATTTTTTGATGCTATTTTATCATAATTGCCAATTAATTGGGGTTTTACCTTTGGCAAGGAGGAAATTATTGGTACGAGAAAAGGGCTTACTCCCAAAAAATCCTCGATAGGCAGAGAGGGGTGAAGGGTGAGGAGACTTGATAATCAAATGTTTAGTCGTATCAATCGCCATCCCTTTTTTTTGAGCATAACTCCCCCAAAGAATAAAGACCACATCACGACATTCACGGTTGATAAGCTCAATAATCTTATCGGTAAACAGCTCCCACCCTTTGCCCTGATGGGCATTGGATCGCCCTGCCTCTACTGTTAAAACTGCATTAAGCAATAGTACCCCCTGCTCTGCCCACGGTTGTAGATACCCCGTATGGCTGTTGTCAATCCCCAGATCATCATAGAGCTCTTTGTTGATATTAAGCAGAGATTTTGGCAGGGGTTTAACCTCGGGCATTACCGAAAAGCAGAGACCATGAGCATGTCCAATTGTGGGGTAAGGATCTTGTCCTAAAATAACCACTTTGACCTGATCAAGAGGAGTGGAGTTGAGTGCATTAAACCAAAGCGAGCCTTTAGGAAGAATAATCTTGCCTTGCTCTTTTTCATGGAGTAAAAAAGCTTTAAGTTGTTGCATGTAGGGTTTGGAAAACTCCTCAAGAAGGGGGGTTTTCCAAGAGGGATGAAGTTGAATATCTTGAGGCATTAAAGCAACCTTTTTTTGCGGAGGACTTTAACATATTTTCACCAATGGTGTCAAGCCTCCAAAATGCTATAGGGGTTACTTTTTACGAATCTCTACCTTTCCATAAACAGGTAATTTAGCTAAGAGTACTTCACTTCCCTCTGCCAAAGGTGTTGTCGGACAAGGTGAGATCATGGTCTCATTACGCTCATTCATGATCTCCTCTACAGGAGTCTTAATAAACTTCTCCTGCTCATAACGCATCACAAAGGTACCTGATTTTTGATGCAAAAGGGTGCTGTTGGGTACAAGGCATCCCTGCTTCTCTTGAGTAATGACTTCTATATTCACCGTTGCACCCAAAGGGAGTGAAAGCGTCTGCCCTAACGCTACTTCGGCTTGTACCAATCCCTGTTTTGCTAAAGTTAAGATTTTACTGACTTTACCAATAAATGCCCCTTCACTGTAGACATTTTGATTGACATTAATCTTTGCCTTACTTGGAACAAAAGAGAAGATCAACTTCTTATCACCATTGCTCATGCTTAAAATGGGTTTACCCACTACAGCTAGATCTCCTTCGTGCATAAGCAGTGTATCAATCTCTCCAGAGAAAGGGGCTCTAATTACCAGATAACTCTTTTGGTCTTGCAGTTGAGCAATCTTCTGCTGGGTTGCTTTAATTGCACTGCGTTTTCCCTCTAAGACCACCCGCGAAGTATCGAGTGGCTCTTTTGCCAATCCCCCTACCGCATAGAGTTTTTGATTACGATGATAGATCTGTTGAGCTAAGGCAAGATCATTCTTTTGTTGTGCAAGGGTGGTTTTAAGCAGTGCGATATTGCTGTTGATGTCTCGTTCATCAATACGGGCAAGCATCTCCCCTTTGGTGACACTTTGAGACTCTTGAACATAGAGTTTTTCGATATATCCTGCCATTTTGGTTGCAACCTTAATGCTCTTATCAGGAGCCACTACCGCAAGATAGGACTCTTTATCGGTTATGCTCCCCGCTTTGGCATTGACCAAAGAGACACTAAGGGTTGGCTTCTGGGGTAATGGCTCATCGATAATCTCCTGCTTACGTTGGGTCATGAGCCCCTTTGCCTTGAAGGCAATCCCTGCTAAAGCTGCTACAACCAACAGCACAATTATCACTTTTTTCATCTATCTCTCTCCTCGTTCTAATAAGTAATCTAAATAAAATATCCCATTTTGATACGCATATTTACTCTGAATCATCTGCGATGCTGCCAATTCGGTTTTGGACTTTGCAAGCAGTAGATCATTAATGGTTGCAACCCCCGCATCATAACGTGCCTGTTCGATCTGTTCACTCTCTTGAAGGAGTTGATACTGAGATTGAGTACTCTCATAGTTTGCCAAAGCAGTAGAGATCTCACTTTTGGCTTTGGCAAAAAGCTTTTTGAACCCTTCACTTGTGGCAGATTTTTTGGTAATGGCTTGAAGCTTGGCAATCTTAGCTTGTTGTACCCGTGCCGAGGTTCCACCAAAATCAAAAATATCCCACTTAGCATTAAGTCCCACTTGCCAGAGTTGCTCCTGTTCAAAAGGATCGATCTGATCGAGATCATAATTGTATCCCCAATAGGCAGATAGTGCCACTTGTGGTTTGGCAGTAGCGGTGACTTTATTGATCATCTTATCACCCTTTTGAATCTCCAAATCCTGAAGCTTAAAACGCTCTAACTCATCCAGTGATGCCTCTTCGATTTTGGGATCAATAGGTACAGGATTCACCTCGATCTGCTCAAGATGATCGATCTGCTCAAGATGAGTTAATGCCATCAATGTCTCTTTGAGCATACGCAAAGAGCTTTTGGTTTTATCCACATTGCCCATCGCCTGACGCAGATCGGTATCGGCTTTAATCTCTTCGATTTTAGCACGTTTTCCTACCTCTACCCCAAAAGCGATCTTTTCACGTAACTGATCGAGTGCCTCAACATACGCCTCTTGTGCACCCAAAAGCTCCTGAAGCGAAAGTGCCGAGAGATAGAGTGAACGGATATTATAGATCAACTCCTCTCGACCCAATCGTGCTCGGCTCTCACCCATTTTGGTTGCAATGGCATCAATCTTAACCTGTTCTTCGAGTACCCCACCTGTAAAGAGAGGCACACTATACTGAACCCCTGTGGTAAAGAGATCCTCAGTTGTGGCAACACTGCTTGTGGGAGAGAGAGCAGAGGGAACAATAGGAGCAAGGGTTCGTGGAAGATTGTAGTGGGTATAACTCCCAACAATATCGACCTCTCCCATCTTTTTAGCCATACTCTCTGATCGTTTTGCCTGCATCAACTCAATCTGTAACGCATTCTGTTTGATAATAGAGTTGTGCTCTAATCCACTCTCTACGAGTTCAGATAAAGTGGTTGCAGCAAGTGGTATACTCACCAAAAGTGGGACTAAAATTTTTGAAAATGGCACAAATACTCCTTTATAATATATGTGATAATATCCAATGGACATTAACGCTATATGAATTCTATTTTTTAGTAAAGTGGACTACTTAATACTCTCCACTCTATCCTTGGGCAAAAAAAGCTTTTTTTTCAGATCAAAGTAATCTAAATAGAGCTCTATACTCTTTAAAAGCTCCTTATCGCTAAGTTCTAGAGGCTTTTTGATCGGAAACTTCAAAAAAAACTGTTGTGGCATAATTGAACTACTTTTAGATGGAGCTTTGAGATAGGTAAAAAGTAATGATTTGATCCGATCCTGACTACTGTGACGCAAAAGATAACGTCGATAGATCAATTCCGAAGGAATCTGCTGAAGTTGATGACAATGAAGACAGTTCTGCTCCAAAAGTTTTGGGATTTTCTCTTCTGCCTGAATCACTGTCAAAAGTAGCGCCATCCCTATAATTACTTTTCCCATCGTATTATCACCTCCGTATAGTGTTGATAAAGTGAATCAATCTCAAAACTAAAGCCATATCGTTCTATCACCTGCCCTACAATATCCAATCCAATACCAAATCCCCCCTCTGAAGCATTGGCTCGATTAAAACGGCTCTGAATAAAAGCGATCTCCTCCTCTTTTATTCCCAATCCTTGATTATAAACCAACAGTCCCACCTCATCAAGGCTCAATCTAAGTATCCCTTTTTTCTGATTATACTTAATCGCATTAGAGAGCAGATTATCAATCAAACGAATGGCATCATTTCGATCCATAAGCAAAATAACATTAGGATCAATGTCCAGTTGCAACTTGAGCTGTTTGGTGGTAATAAGGGTATTAAAATACTCCAGTCGTTCATAGAGAAGTTGCCCCATATTCAACGAGACAATCTCCCGATGGTAATTGTGATTGAGCTTAAGATAGGTTAAATCCTCATAGAGACGGCTTAGGGTCTTTGAAGCGATTTCGATACGTCGCATCTCCTGCTTGCCCTCACAATCATAGAGGGTATCGAGCAGTTCAATATTGGTCAAAATGGTACTAATGGGCGTATTAAGCTCATGGGTGGTATCCTCAATAAACTTATTCATTCTTCCCATCGACTCCTTCATAGGGGCGATAAAGAGTCGCCCCAACGAGATTCCTAAGAGTGCAAAGATCACTCCCGCACCCAAAAGAAAAAAGAGCGACATCCAAAAGAGATCATCCAACGGTTTATGATCCAAAGGACGAGAGACAATCAGATAGGCGGCACCTAAATAATAGGGATAAATCGATTTAACAAAAAAGAGTTGATCCCCCTGCTGATAATACTCCCGCTCCCATAAAATATGCTGATCAGGAAGAGAACCAAAAATATAATGACGATCAAGATCATAAATAGAAGAGAGAAATGGTGCACGACTCGGATAGGGCAAACGTGGCGTAAAACGACTATGGAGTTTTTGGAATTCATGAACAATATGCTCCCCTTCCATACTCAATTGATCATATTGACGATCGATAATCTGATGCTTCTGAAAAAAATAAAAAATCGAAACTGCCAAAAAAAAGAGCAAAAAGGTAGAGCTCAGATAGATCCCTAAAAAACGCAAAAAAGAGCGTCGTTCACTCTGCAACATAACGGTATCCCATGTGTTTAATTGTCTCAATACGCTCTTTGCCTAAAATATGCCGAAGGGTATTGATATAGGCACGCAGACTACCATGACTTGGATTCTCATCATACTCCCACAACACCTCAAAAATATCATCATAGGAGAGCAACTCATTGGGGTGTTTTAAAAAAAGTGCCAAGAGCTTTGCCTCTTTGGTCTTGAGTGATACCCGTTCTCCATCTTGTGTCAAGAAGAGCCCCTTGATATCAAAAGCGTATCCATTATTCAACGTAATCTGACTGCTCTGCACGCCAAAGTTACGCTTAATTATCGCTTCGATACGTACGCCTAACTCTTTAAGGGCAAAAGGTTTACGAATATAATCATCACAACCGATATCAAACCCTTTTGTGACATCCTCTACAGCATTGAGAGAGGTAATAAAAATAGCAGGGACATCACTCCCCTCCTCTCGAAGCTCTGTTAAAAAATCAAAACCACTCTGATGAGGAACCTTGACATCAAGCAACATCAGATCAATACTGTGCTCATAAAGAATATCTTTTGCCAAGAGTGCATCATAGGCAGGATAGACCTGATAGCCTGAGTACTCCAAAAACTGCTTAATGGTGTCACTCAACTGAAGATCATCTTCTAATAGTAAAATTTTTTGTCGGTTCACCTGATACCTCTCTGATGGCTTCTTTTACCTTATCATAACATGCCAATCTAAACTACAGATGAACCCCACCACTACTTGACCCGATCGAGTCGATGTAGATGAAAATAACTCGCACTCTGGTAGTAGGTAATCGTATCGTTTAACTCTGAAGATCGCGGCTCTATAGGAAGATAACGGTTCCCATCACGACGCAACTGCTCGACACGAAATGCTTTAACACCTTGGTTTGGCTCTAGAATGGTTAAACGACCCTCTTCATAGAGTCCTAATTTCTGATAATTACCAATCAAAGCACGCGGTTTAAATGAGGAGGATAAAATATCTTGACCATAAAATTTGCTACGATACTCCCATCCCATTAACGCCAAAAGTGTTGGTGCCAAATCGATCTGTGAGGCAACCTTCTCTACCTTTTTAGGTTTTAATATCTTTGGAGCATAGACCATGCAAGGGATCTTATATCGATAAAGAGGCAGTGCCATTCTCCCTGCACTCCCTCCATTATGGTCGGCAACAAAGACAAAAAGCGTTGTATCAAACCATGGCTTGGTTGATGCCTTTTTAAGGAATGCTCCAATGGCATAATCACTATACTTCACACCACCGCTTCGTCCTGAATGGCTAGGAATATCGATTTTCCCTTCAGGATAAGTATAGGGACGATGATTTGAAGTGGTCATAATAAAGTTAAAAAAGGGCTTCCCTTTAGCATAAGATCGATCTGCCTCTTTAATACTTTTATTAAAAAGATCCTCATCACAGACTCCCCAGACATTGGCAAAAGTAATCTCATCCTCTTCAAAAGAGAGTCGATCCACCACCTCAAAACCATTATGAGAGAAGTACTCATTCATGTTGTCAAAGTATCCATGCCCTGCATAGATAAATTTGTTCTCATAGCCTTTTTCTAAAAAGACCCACCCCATCCCAAACATATTGTGGTTATCAGGACGCTTAACAATGCTTCGACCTGCCGTGGGAGGCACACTCATCGTTACGGCTTCCATTCCCCGTACCGTACGGGTTCCCGTGGCAAAAAAATTACTAAAAAAGAGAGACTTTTTGCTCAACGCATCCAGATGAGGCGTAAGCCCTTTTGAGTTACCATAGACCCCCATATAACTTGCACTCATGCTCTCGATCATTATCAACATAACATTGTAATGTTGCTCTGCTTTTGTAGAGGTAATATGTCGCCAAGTATTGTTAAGATCACCAGAGAGGAATTTACTCTGAGGACTTGCTACCAACGCTCTGTAGTGGTGTAAAACCTCTTTATTAGGGAGTGTCTTATAAAACTCATAATAGTTCAACTCATTATTACGAAATGCAGAAAAGAGAGAATAGAGCCCGTTTTTTGCCAACTCTTGATTGTATCGATTAGGTGAACTTTTGGTTGCAATGGTCTGCTTATCAAGCAGACTAAAAAAGAGCAAAGGTAGTACCAAAAGTATCAATGTTGGCACGGCTCGAGTTCGATAAGAGCTACGATCTTTAAAGAGTTTTTCAAACCCATTTGTGATGCGATAAAGCCCCCAAAAGAGCAATGCCGTAATCAAAAAGATCAGACTCAATAACAACGGCATAGGATAGGACTCTTGAATGTTTTTAATCACCTCATTGGTATAAACCAGATAATCCACCGCAATAAAATTAAACCGCTTTCCAAACTCATCCCAAAAGAACCACTCACTAAAGCCATTAAAAATAACCATATAGAGTACTAAAAAAAATACCCCTAAAGCAAACTTTCGATGCCACGAAGCATTAAAAACTCTTGAAGGAACCAAAAAGAGATAGATAACAAAAGGGATAATATAATAAAAGTATGCCACAAGATCATAAAAGAGCCCCACACCAAAGAGTTTTAGGAGTGCTACCCCATCATGCTGTACCACACCAGAATCAAAGAGGAGCAACGCCCCTCTTGTAAGCAAGTTAATAAGTAGAAATAGGATCAGAAAGTAGACTAAAAAGAGATAACGTCTCATAGAACTCCATTTTTAAAAGGAATAATACCATAAACTTTATGGAGTTCCGTCAAGCATCACAAGGATGCGATTTAGAAGTGTTCGATCATGGTTCGCTGAAGCGAAAGTCGTGCTTTGGTTGCCAAAGGTGAAGAAGATTGAAGTAAGAGTAAAACCATAAATGATGAGATTGCTTTCATATTTATCCTTTCTTTTTTTAATAAAAGAATTTTAGAATAAAATTTAGTACTAAATATGAAATATTTAAGTATACTCTTTAAAAAAAGGATACAACGTATGAATTTTTATCTACTTGCTTTTCTCATTATTGTCAGTGGTGGACTGATTGTAAGCTACATCTATTTTATGCGAGAAAAAAAAGCCAATCTACGTGCCATAGAACAAGGAATTTGTCCCAAATGTGAACAACCCAATATGGAGCTTATCGATCAGCGTAGTACAGGATGTAGTGGCCCTAAGATGCTCACCTTTGAGTGTCAAACATGCAAATACACAACTGTTTTCAATATTAATAGTGGTGGATGTGGATCGGGAAAGTGTGGAATATAAAAAAGAGAGCTTCTCAAGCAATTAAGCTTGAGAAGTAACCTACAACTTTTAGAGATTAAAAGTTATATCGTGTCCAGAATCGGATTACGTTGGTTGGATCTTCTGCGGCATCAGAATCTGCTCTTACATAAGCAAGTAACATATTGGTGCCTAATGCTTTAAATTTATAAATGAGGTCTAACTCATTGTAATCATTCTCAGCATCTGAGTTATCAGTAGTAAGACCATATTGACCAATCACTTTTCCTGGACCAACAGGAGTAGAAGCTTTAAGTACTACAGTGTCATTATCTGCTTTAATAGCACCTTGATTTAAAATCATCTGAGTATAAAGTGGTGTTTTAACCCCTGTTCCTACGTTATCGATTGAAGCACCACCATCATCTACAGTACTGTAAGCAACAGAAAGATCAGCAGGACCTGCTTTTCCTGAAACTTTGATACCTAAACCTGTAGTATCATCAGCACCATCTGCATCATTCATAATCATTCCCCCTTGAAGTGCAACAGAGACAGGAAGATTCGCAAGGTTATTAGCTTTAGCATCTGCCCATACTGCACTTAAGTCGGTACTAGGAAGTGAATAGTAACTTAATGTTACAGGAAAATTCGCTGCAGTTTTATTAGCAACAGTTAACATATAAGCACCTTTTGCTCCAATGGTCTCAAAAGTACTCATATCGTTGGCAATACCATTTCCATTGGTTCGAGATACAAATGCTCCAACTACAGTAGTATCAGGAATATCACTATTAATAGCTACCATTGCATCATAAGTATTTTTTGTAACATTCCAACTCTCAGAGAATGCTAATGGTGAAAGTGATTTTGGAAGTTCTTGACGTCCCATCTTTAAAGTGGTTTTACCAATTTTTTTGGTTAAATAAGCTTTAGTAATTGCTTCATAATCACTAGCATTGCTTATATCTCCACCACCTACTTGCATTACATTGCTAACCAAGTTATTCTCTAAACCAAAGGTATTAAGTGCAGTTCCTTGAAGACCTAAGCCAAATCCATTTCCAATATCAGCATTAGCATTTAATTGAATGGCTGCATTGGCTAATGAATTTCCTTGATCAAAGAAGTCTGTATCTCCACCATTCTCAACAGTTTGATAGTACACAACTGCTTGACCACCAATTTTCATGTCTACATCTGCACTTGCTACACTCACCATTCCTGCTGCAGCGATAACTGCTAGACTTAAATTTGTAATTTTCACATTTTCTCCTTTATATTGAGTTTACTAAAAAATGAGCCCTCGATAGCAGAAACCCATCAATCTAATAAATCTACATCATCATCATAACAGTAGAAACCTTATTTTTTCTTGATATTAATCACTTTTGAGAAAACTTTACTATTTTTTAACTCAGGTGCTACGCCAAGCCAAAAAGAGTAAAAGCCCATGAAATATAAGCTTATAAGTAGATTCCGATAAGATTAAACGAAAAGATTAGATTTATAGAACGATCTAATGACCATCATAAAAAGTGTTTATTCTTTGAAATTGTATATATTTTAATGATTAAAAAAGGATGGCCGGGAGAGGGAGATTCGAACTCCCGGAGGTGTTACCCTCACCGGTTTTCAAGACCGGCACATTCGACCACTCTGACATCTCCCGACAAATTAGAAGTGAATTCTACCTAAAAAAGATAAAATTAAAATTAAATAGATAAAAATTTTGGAGGCGACACCCAGATTCGAACTGGGGATAGCAGCTTTGCAGGCTGCGGCCTTACCACTTGGCGATGTCGCCACCCAATGGGTGGTGCCCGGGGCCGGACTCGAACCGGCACGACTGCAATAGTCGGGGGATTTTAAGTCCCCTGTGTCTACCAATTTCACCACCCGGGCGATTCTATTTAATCTTTTAAATATCACAATTATGGAGCGGGCGAACGGGATCGAACCGTCGACCCTAACCTTGGCAAGGTTATGCTCTACCGCTGAGCTACGCCCGCACATCCAAAATTGGAATGCGATTATAACGAACTTTTTTTAAAATGTAAAGGAATTTCGCTATAATTTGCAAAATTTTTAACAAACCAACCATATAAGGAATAAAATGCGAAGCGATACCGTCAAAAAAGGTCACAATCGAGCCCCTCACCGCTCACTTCTAAGAGCCACTGGATTAAAAGATGAAGATTTTGACAAACCCTTTATCGGGGTTGCCAACTCTTTTATCGAAATTATCCCTGGACACTTCTTTTTGGATAAGGTCTCTGATATCATTAAAGATGAGATCCGACAAGCAGGATGTGTTCCCTTTGAATTTAATACCATCGGTGTTGATGATGGTATTGCTATGGGGCATGATGGGATGCTCTACTCTCTACCGAGCCGTGAGATTATTGCTAACTCCATTGAAACAGTAATGAATGCCCATAAACTTGATGCGATGATTGCCATTCCTAACTGTGACAAGATTGTCCCAGGGATGATTATGGGTGCTTTACGGGTTAATGTACCAACGGTATTTGTATCGGGAGGGCCTATGGCAAAAGGGTATACCAAAGATGGTACACCCATTGACCTTGCTACGGTCTTTGAAGGGGTTGGTAAATTTGAAGCAGGAGAGATCTCCGCAGAAGAGCTCACCGACATGGAGTGTAATGCCTGTCCTAGTGGCGGGAGCTGTTCAGGGATGTTTACGGCTAACTCCATGAACACACTTATGGAAGCCATGGGGATTGCACTTCCTGGAAATGGTACCATTTTAGCCCTCACCAAAGAGCGTGAAGAGCTCTACCGAAAAGCAGCTCGACGTATCTGTGAAATTGCCCTAATGGATCATAATAAAGCTTCGCAATATAACATAAGAAATATTCTCAATGAGAATGCCGTACGCAATGCCTTTGCTGTAGACATGGCAATGGGAGGAAGTTCTAATACTGTACTGCACATGCTTGCCATCGCCAAAGAGGCTGATGTGGACTTTAATCTCGAAGATATCAATACCATCTCCCAACAGGTCTCGCACATTGCCAAGATCTCGCCAAGCCTCACCACCGTACATATGCAAGATATTGACAAAGCAGGTGGTGTAAGTGCGGTAATGCATGAGATGAGTAAACGGGGTGAAAATATTCTTCGTGATAATCTTACCGTTACAGGAGAGAGTATTAAAGAGCGTATTGCCAATGCCACCATTAAAGATACCAATATCATCCACACCATCGAAAACCCCTACTCTGAGGTAGGAGGCTTAGCCATCCTTTATGGAAACCTTGCCGAACAGGGTGCGGTTATTAAAACCGCAGGAATCACAGGGGATCGTGTCTTTACAGGAACGGCTGTCTGTTATAACTCCCAAGATGAAGCGATTAAAGGGATTATCAACGGTGAGGTCAAAGCAGGCAATGTGGTGGTGATTCGTTACGAAGGTCCTAAAGGAGGGCCAGGAATGCAAGAGATGCTCTCACCCACTAGCCTGATTATGGGAATGGGGCTAGGTGATTCTGTAGCCCTTATTACTGATGGTCGCTTCTCAGGTGCTACCCGAGGTGCAAGTATTGGTCATGTAAGCCCCGAAGCAGCAGAAGGGGGAATGATCGGTCTACTAGAAAATGGTGATGAGATTCATATTGATGTTGATCAGTATATCTTAGAGGTACGTCTTAGCGATGAGGAGATTGCCCGACGTAAAGCCAACTTTAAACCCATTGTTAAACCTCTCAAGAGCAAATGGCTCAAACAGTATCGAGCCTTAGTAACCAATGCTAGCTCAGGTGCGGTACTAGAGGCAGAATAGCCCAACAAAGAGGTAGCCTCTATACGACTACCTCTTGACCCGTCCATCAACAATGGGCACAAAAAGACAGGGCTCAATACTTTCTGAACGAATCTTACCATGACGCTTATAAAAACGGGTGATAATCTGTAATCCATTCTTCTCAATTGGTGCTAAAAGTATGCCCCCTTCAGCCAACTGTTCAAAGAGTACCTCAGGAATTTTTTTGGCAGTAGCAGAAAAAAGAATACGATCGTACGGAGCATAACTCTTCCAACCTCGTTGTCCATCATCAAAGCGGGTAAAGATATTGTTCAACCCCTCTTTACGAAACCGCTCTTTTGCCTCTTTAAGTAACGAATCAATACGTTCAATGGTAAAGACACGTCGACACAGTTTGGATAAGATGGCTGCTTGGTAACCACTTCCACACCCTATCTCTAAAACCGTATCCACTCCTTCGACTTTGAGATGTTGGGTCATTTTAGCTACGGTAAGTGGTGAAGAGATCCATTGATTTTGTTGCATCGGAAGTGCATCGAGCTGATAGGCAATATGCCCAAATCCTGTAGGAACAAAAAGTTGGCGATTTACCTCTAAAAAGGCTTTTTTTATATATGGGGAGAGGTCAAACTGTTTCTCTATCTCCTCTACCATTCGCACACGCTTTAATTCTGCTCTCATCCAGTTCTTATACCCCATTAATCAATTGCAATTGGAATGGATTTTATCTAAAATGTGATTAAAAACATATATTTTTAATCACATTTAAGCTCCAGCACTACTCTTTTATCAAATCGTTAAGTTCCTGATGAAGTAGATCGTTTTTGAAGTTTACAAAATCAATGCGATAAACAATATCACGAATGGAGACAATCTCTTTTTGGATAATCTCTTTGACCCGCTCAGTATACTCTTCTCCCTCTCGTATCTTAATAGAAAAAAGTAGATCATCACTTAAACTAAAATATAAAGTTTTACCATTTTGGATGATATTAAGTGTCTCTTTACGAGAGTTGGTATGCTCTATATAGCGTACTAGAACAAATAACCCACTTCCTCCTAACAATATCATCCATAAAAGACCCTTCCCAATCAAATAAAGCAAAAGCTGAATGGTGGGTGCTACAATAATAAAAAAATAACCAACATGAGACTCCATAATTGCTCCTTTGTTTTTTCTCCCATACAATACCCATTATTTGTGTGCCAGAAGGGGAGAATAAAACCCTCAATGAAATTTAACTATTTTTTACAATAAACTGTGAAAAAATGTAACATATATTCCTATTAAGTTCATATTTTGTAACTATTTAGACCATTTTTAGATAATGTCCAATCTGTTTACATCTATTTAAATCTGTAAGATTAACCCCATAAAAGGGGATAAACTACACACCATTACTCTTTGTATAGTTTTGCTTTCATGGTTCGAGTAAAGAGAGGGTTACTACTGTCTAACGCATTCCACTCGATCTCTGCAGAGAGATACGCTTCAGTCTCTCCGATAAGCTTAATATTCATAAAGATCCCTCGATCTTGATACTCTTGTGCGGGAATATTTTTATTAATCCCCTTTAGGTTAATTGTCTCCCCATCAAAACTTACTTGATCAAACTCCAACGTATTTTTAGCAGGCTCTCCATTATAAGTCAAGGTTATCATCTCAAAATCTTCAATGGTTGCATGTTCTAAATCAGCAGAGAAGCTAATGGATGAGTTAAAATAGTCCCGTTTACTACAGACGGTTCGATCCTCTTCTCTAAACTCCAAAGTAAATTGATGATTCGCTAAGGCGATATTATTAGGTTTATTGTTCAGAAGAATATCGGCATTACTATAGTTACTACAATAGGGCTTTTCTCCCTCTATATTCCCTGCCTTCTGGTATTTACAGACATAAACATATCCCCCTTTCATCGCTCCCGTGGTATATTGTGCTGTGGCACATCCTACCTCTTGGGTCTCCTGCCAGATGACTTGAGTATAGTGACCACACTTAATGGGTGTTCCATTATCATAATACGCCTCTTGACAACTACCATCTTCATAATTATACAGTGGCATCTCCTCATCAAACCAATGGGGCATGGCATCTTCAATCCCTAAGGGTTGATCTTTGCTATAGGCATAAAGATTCTCTCCATAGCCCTCTTCATGATTAACGGTACTATCATGCTCAAATTTACCCGTACTTGCTAGAAGATTAGCATAACGCTGTGCCTCCTCCTCAAGATGGGTACTGTAGGTTAAGTTAACATCAGAAAAGTAGATATTTCGTTTCTGATTATGCAATAAAATAACCTTCTGCTCCTCGGTTGTTAATAGCTCGGAGGTTCCTGCATCATAATGAAGATCCTCTGCAATGCTATTACCCTCAAGTGTTGAGTCACTCTCAAGCTCCAACGCTGAGGTACGATCCTCCGTGCTTGTCGAAGAGACTGAGGTATCATCCCCTCCTCCACTTCCACATCCCCATAACAATAATAGTGTTCCTAAGAGTATTACTTTTCCTTGAGCCATATTCATCTATCTTATCCTTTCTAAAAAACTTTACTACTCTTCAATCAAGAGCCCTTGACGATTAATTCTCTTCCATTTTCCACCCTCTAGTAACCTATAGCCATCCTCTTGAACCTCTCTACACCCAATACAGACATCTGCCATCCCTTCATGAAAAGGAAAAGCAAAGTCATACAGCGGAGGAAGAACCAGATCTAAATTTTTATCAAAAAAACCGATCTTTCCATGAATTCGCATACGTGCCAACCCTTCATGAAAGCGTTCAACCTCTCCTTTCTCTGTTATAATGGGTTGCATCATTTTCCCATCTCTACGTACATAGTACCAGACCCCATGAATAGGAACTAAAATCAGATTCTTATGATTAAAATTTAACTGTTTAAGTTTATCTTTATTAAGATAGGATGGAGAGTAGATACTTTTTTTCTGAGGCGTAGAGCTACACCCTACCATTAATATGAATAGAAAAAGAAGAAAAAATTTCATATCAGATATCCCTTTCATCTGAATTATATCAGGAAAAGACTGAAAACTAAAATTTTTTATAAAGGTTTTTTTCAGAATGGCAAAAAAGTGCCATCCTAAAGTTGAAATTATTAAAAAATCAAATTAAATGGGTAAAACACGAATATTCTCATCAAGTTTCTCTCGAAGAATATTCTCAATGGCAAAAAGGGTTCCTGTACTCGAACTTGCACATCCACTACATGCCCCAAGATAGCGAATATAGATATCGATATGTTGACCGTTCTCTTTGATATCAAGTATCTCCATGTCTCCACCATCCATAATCAACATCTGACGAATATTGTCATCAATCACTTTGTTCACGGCTTTGAGCTTTTGAACCACGGTCATCTGTGCAAAGTCAACGGGTCCACCACTCTTCATCTCTTCAGCTACTTTGGCCATCTTCTCTTTTTCATACTCTTCAAGAAGGTCTACCAGATAGATATCTTTGGCTTCATGTCCCCCTGGGCGGATACATGATTTACAAAATGCTCCCGCTTTAGTGTAATCGGTAATCTGCTCTACGGTAGTTAGATCATTAAGTCGAATCACCTCTCGCAAGGTACTAAGTGATACCCGTGCACACTCACAGACAATCATCTCCTCTTCAAAACTCTCCATGTCTACCCCTTTATATTGGGCAGCCGCTTTTTTGATTACATCGTACGCCATAACACTACAGTGCATCTTTTGAGGAGGAACAGCGGGAGTATCTGGATCATCTCGCATCGCTTTTTCAACATCGATATTGGTAATCTTTACCGCTTCATCAACGGTTTTACCTTTACAGAGCTCTGCCATGGTATCCGAACTGGCAATGGCGGTTCCACACCCAAAGCTTTTAAACTTAGATTCCAAAATTTTATCGGTCTTGGGATCCACTGCCCAATAGAGACGCACCGCATCCCCACAACTCTCTGCACCAAAATCGGCAACAATCAACTCTGCACCCATCTCTTTGGCTTGCTCTTCGGTAATCTCGCCCATATTACGAGGGTTATTCATCAAATCGGTTACTTTTTGGCTGTACTCATCCCAGATGGTACCACCAATTAAACTGTCCATTCCCATTATTTTTCCTTTATCTTTTTAATATTTATGCTTTGCATGGAGATGTGCCTTTAGCCTCATCCCTTTTTGTGGAGCTAACGCACCACCTCCATCCTCGATTTTAATGTGCCGATAATCCCGACTCATGCCCCTTAGGAGCATACGCATAAGAACTTGAAATCTCTCGAAGTCGTTTAACTGCCTTTTTAACCACCTCAAGCGTATAGTCAAGCTCTTCTTGGGTCGTGTATCGACTCAGAGAAAAACGAATTGCAGTATGTGCTAGATCTTCATCGGCTCCAATCGCTTCCATAACCGAGTTGGCTTCTAGATCTTCACTCGCACAGGCACTTCCTGTACTTGCAGCAATTCCTGCACGATTCAGATCCCAAAGCATTGACTCCCCTTCGATTCCTCTAAAAGAGATCAAAATGGTATTGGGGGTTCGTTTGGATCGAGGGGT
>Ga0256843_1001497_pt1 | contig 18347 bp, 11 predicted proteins | sample AlvinellametaG_FD_191572 | JGI IMG/M metagenome (GOLD analysis project Ga0256843, IMG submission 191572) | Pompeii worm associated microbial communities from hydrothermal vent at the East Pacific Rise, Pacific Ocean - Alvinella | ecosystem: Host-associated > Annelida > Integument > Unclassified ... | reverse complement strand
AGAGAAATGGCGAAGATGTAGAGTGGGTTGCCGGACGTGACTACTCTTATAATGAGATCATTGAAAATCAAGAAGTACATTGTGATCCGGAAGTAATGGATAGTGAAGATCCACTCTTTTTACTCTATACATCAGGTTCAACTGGTAAACCAAAAGGGGTACAACATAACTCTGCTGGGTATATTCTTTGGGCACAGATGACTATGGAGTGGGTGTTTGATGTAAAAGAGAATGATACTTACTGGTGTACTGCTGACATTGGTTGGATTACAGGGCATACGTATATCGTTTATGGTCCACTTGCAATGGGTGCGACTACTGTAATGTTTGAAGGTGTTCCAACATATCCAGATGCTGGTCGTCCTTGGAAGATGGTAGAAGAGTATAAGATTAACCAATTCTATACAGCTCCTACAGCAATTCGTGTGCTTCATAAAATGGGTGAAAATGAGCCGAAGAAGTATGACTTAAGTAGTCTAAAAGTGCTTGGAACTGTTGGTGAGCCGATCGATCCACCGGCATGGAAATGGTACTATGAAGAGGTAGGTTCAAGTAAATGTGCTATTGTTGATACTTACTGGCAGACTGAGACGGGTGGGCACATCGTATCGCCACTTCCTGGAGCTACTCCGATTAAGCCTGCATGTGCAACATTCCCACTTCCTGGAATTATGGCTGAGATACTCGATCCTGCAACAGGAGAGAAGGTAGAAGCTGGTGAGACTGGTTATATGTGTGTTACGCGTCCTTGGCCTTCGATGATTCGTGGTGTTTGGGGTGATGAAGAGAGATTTATTAAATCATACTTCGGTGATGTAAAAAAAGATGGTAAACCGGTTTACTTTACAGGTGATGGTGCTGTTTATGATGAAGATGGCTACATTACAATTACTGGTCGTACTGATGATGTTATCAATGTAAGTGGACATAGAATGGGTACAGCTGAGGTTGAAGCAGCCATCAAAAAACATCCAAATGTTGCTGAGGTTGCTGTTGTTGGTAAACCACATGACATTAAAGGTGAAGGTATCTTCGCTTATGTAGTACTCAAGAATGATGAGGGTGTTGCTGATGAGGTTGAAGAGGTAAAAGCTATCAACAATGTTATCAAAAAAGAGATAGGAAACATTGCTCTATGTGATGATATCGTTTTTGCTCCGGGACTTCCAAAAACACGTTCTGGAAAAATAATGCGTCGTATCTTACGCTCTATCGCAAAAGGTGAGCCAATCACGCAAGATATCTCAACACTAGAAGATCCTTCAGTAGTTGAGAAAATTGAGAATATGGTGAAAAGTAAATAAAACTTCACTAATTCAAATAAATAGTGCTATAATAACTCATAATTATCTTTGCTATAAAGGATTTTTATGAAGTTACTTATAGCCTATAATATTTCAATAAAAAATAAATTATTTTTATGTATAAACGAATAAATCTTTTTGTATTTCTATTACTCTTTTTACGAACTTCACTCTTTGCTAGTGAATTACAATTAACTTCTGCAGAAAAATCATGGCTTAACAAACATCCGGTAATCAATGTTAGTAATGAAGATGACTGGCCTCCGTATGACTTTTCAGTTGATGGTGAAGCAAAAGGGTACTCTGTAGATCTTGTCAAACTTTTAGCAAAAAAAATAGGGATTGAAGTTCAGTTTATAAATGGTTACAGTTGGGCTGAACTTTTAGAAGAGTTTGATAATAAACATATAGATCTTATGCAAGCTATGGCAGGAAGTAAAGAGAGAAGAGAAAAATATAGTTTCTCTAAGTCTTATATGCCATGGCGTCTCTCCTATTTTGTTTTAGAAGGTAGAGATGATATTGACTCTACTAAAGATTTTAAGGGTAAAAAAATTGCTGCTGGAAAAGCATGGTCTACTACAAAACTTTTAAAAAAGAATTTTCCTGAAGCAAAAATTATAGAATATAAAAACAGTTCAGCTATGTTAGATGCTCTTATGACATCGAAAGTAGATATTCTTATAGATGATACGAATGTTGTTAATTATATTATGCGTGAAAATCTTCTAAGTGGCGTCAAACATGCAGGATATTTGGATTTTGCAAACAAAGAGCAAAATAAACTTTATTTTGTTGCACATAAAGAAGATACTCTTTTAACATCTATATTTACAAAAGCATTTGAATCTTTAGATGCTGATGAGAAAGAGAAGCTTCAAAAAAGATGGTTCTCCTCAATAGCTACACAAGCAGATATGCATACTTTTACAAGTAAAAAGCTTTCAAAAATAGATTTTACGGCTCAAGAGAGAGCTTATTTACAAAAGAAAAAAGCCATAACAATGTGTATAGACCCAAAATGGATGCCTTATGAAGGTTTTGATGATAAGGGAAAATATGTAGGAATCAGTGCAGATTTTTTCAAAATTTTTCAGCAAGAGATAGGTATTGCTATAAAAGTTTTACATACACAATCTTGGCAAGAATCTTTAAAATACGCTAAAGAGAGAAAATGTGACATTCTCTCTTTAGCAGTAAAGACTCCTGAACGCGAAAAATATATGAATTTTACAAAGCCATATCTTAATATGCCTTTGGTTATGGCAACAAAACCTAATGTTGTATTTTTTAATGATTTTGGAGTATTAAAAGGTAAAAAGATTGGAATAGTAAAAGGGTATGCATTCAATGAAGTAATACGAAAAAAGTATCCAAATTTTGATGTTGTTGATGTAAAAAATATTAAAGAGGGTTTAGATAAAGTAGTAAGCGGTGAGCTGTTTGGATACATAGGAACGCTTCCAAGTATTGGATATATCTTTCAAAAAAGATATATTGGGGAATTGAAAATTGCTGGTAAATTTGATGAGAAGTGGCGTCTTGGTACTGCCGTAAGAAATGATGATAAACTTTTATTTGATATCTTTGAAAAAGTAGTATCGAGTATACCAGAGGATGTACGTCAAAGGATCATATTTAAAACTATTGCTATAAAGTATGATCAATATATGGACTATTGGTTGATTGCAAAAGTTATGTTAGTGGCATTATTACTTGTTGCTTTTTTAGTTTATCATAATCGAAAACTATCTCGTATGAATAAGCAACTCGAAGAGTTACAAAACAAGCTTCAAGAGCAGGCAAATAGAGATCCTATGACAAATCTTTATAATAGAAGATATTTTCATGAGGTTACAACAAATATTTTAGAGATAGCGAAAAGGGAAAATAAACCTTTTTCACTCATAATGGTAGATATAGACAATTTTAAAAATATAAATGATAAATATGGACATGCTGTAGGTGATGAAGTTATTAAACAACTCTCTTCGCTCTTAAGCAAAAATGTACGAAGTAGTGATATTGTAAGTCGTTTTGGAGGAGAAGAGTTTGTCATTCTCTTGCCAAATACTGATCTTATCGGCGCTGAGAATATAGCTGCTAAAATTAGAGAGAGTGTAGAGAAATTTCAACTCTATATAGATAATAAAACTATACATTTTACAATAAGTCTTGGAGTCTCGTGTTTCTTACCATCTGATGATTCAATAGAAGACGTTCTTAAAAGAACAGATCAGGCACTTTACAAAGCGAAGAGAAATGGAAAAAATCAAACTGTTATCTTTGATCAATAGAACTTTTACTTCCAAAGTGATATACTTCTAGGATAAATTTTAATACAAAGAGTTTTTATGGAATTATGTGTTGCACTTGACCTCCCTACAAAAGAAGAGAACCTCGCTCTTATTGAAAAAATCAAAGATTATGATGTTTGGCTTAAAGTTGGTCTTCGTACATACATTCGTGATGGGGAAGAATTTTTAAAAGCTATTAAAAAAATCAATCCTGATTTTAAGATATTTTTAGATCTTAAACTTTATGATATCCCAAATACTATGGCGGATGCTGCTGAGTCTATTATGGGACTCGGTGTTGATATGTTCAATGTTCACGCAAGTGCCGGTCGTCGTGCTATGAGTACAGTGATGCAGCGCTTAGAAAAGTATGAAAATCGTCCTATTGTTTTGGCTGTAACGGCACTTACTTCATTTAGTGAAGATGAGTTTGAAGCTGTTTATGAGAAAGATATAGCGAGTAAAGCAGATCAGTTTGCAAAAGATGCAAAGGAGAGTGGACTTGATGGAGTAGTATGTTCAGCTTTTGAGTCTGCATCTATTAAAAAGATCACAGATGAAAGCTTTATGACACTTACTCCTGGAATCAGACCGTTTGGTGAAGATGCAGGTGATCAAAAACGTGTTGCTGATGTGGCTTTTGCAAAAAAGCAAAAGGTAGATTTTATCGTTGTTGGACGTCCTATTTATCTCTCCAAAGAGCCTGCGGCTGTAGTTCAAAAAATTTTACAACAGTTATAAAGTAATAAGTATCATATTTTAAGCTGATTGTCAGAATTATATGAATATAATTCTGACCTACAAACTGGACGAGTGGGTGAGTGGCTGAAACCACATCCCTGCTAAGGATGCGTATGGGTAACTGTACCGAGAGTTCGAATCTCTCCTCGTCCACCACTTTTATAACTTCTCAAAAAATCTTATATAAAACGCTTATTCCCTAATCAATATGATATAATCATATCTTTAAAAAAGAGATAAAAAGAGAAAAATGCGCGCTTCTGAAGTAGATAAAATATTAAATAACAAAGAGAAACTTCTCACGCAGACCTATTTTGATTTGCAGCGATATTTCGAAAAAAAATATGGTCATGATACAGTTGTTTTTATGGAAATTGGAACTTTTTTTGAAGTCTATGAAGTCAACAATGATGAAGAGCAAGTTGGAAAAGCCAAAGAGATAGCAGAACTCTTAAATATTCAACTAACAAAGAAAAATAAAAATATTATAGAAAATTCAGATAGAAACCCACTTTTAGCGGGTGTTCCTGCTGTTAGTTTTGAACGCTATCTCAACCGTCTTATTGCAGAGCAAAAATATACAGTTATTGTTGTAAAGCAAAAGGGAAATCCCCCTAAAATAAGCCGTTATATCTCTCAGATAGTCTCTCCTGGGACAAATTTTGATCATATAGTTGATAATGATGATAACTACATTGTCTCGATTTTAGTAGATAAATTTCGTGATATTTATACTGTTGGATATGCTGCTATAGATGTCACAACAGGTAAAACATGGTTGTATGAGACACATGGAACGAGTGAAGATCCTGCTTATGCTTTAGATGAAGTTTTTAACCTTTTAAATGTTTATAGAACTTCTGAAGTAGTGATGACCTTTTTAGATGGCATAGATAATCAGAAACATGTGATGCAATATTTAGAGATTCCTGAACATTATCACTATTCTGTAAATAATGATCGACCAAAAATTGATTTTCAAAATAAACTTTTTAAAGAGGTCTATCAGATTCAGTCACTGCTCTCTCCCATAGAACATTTAGATCTTGAAAGAAGTCCAATGATAACAGAATCATTGGCAATTTTAATCAACTTTGTTATTGAACATGATTATCATATTGTTCAAAAGATGTCTATGCCACGTATCATAGATAATCGTCGTTTTATGTACCTTGGAAACAATGCTTTAGAACAGATGGGCATTATTTCTAAAGATCGTAGAGAGTTTACACTTTTAAAGATGTTAGATAAAAGCTCAACAGCCATAGGAAGAAGACTCTTAAAAGAGAGACTTTTAAATCCTATTATGGATAAAAATGAGCTTGAACGTAGATATAACCTAATAGAGAGAGTTGCTTCACATCTACGTTTTCTTGATGAAACTATGCGTGGAGTTTATGACCTTGAAAGACTCTCACGTAGACTTAATCTTGCACGTTTACATCCTTTTGAAATGAATCATATGTATGATTCAATGCTTAGTGTAAAAGAGTTAATGCTTTATGTAAAAAAACACAAAATCCAAAAAACACCTTTTCACGAGAGTGAGTTAGATGAGTTTATACGTGATATACAAAAGAGTATCGACCTTGATGTATCACGTAGATTTACTAATGCCACAGTAGATGAAAATTTTTTAATGCCAGGTGTAGATGAAAGTATAGATACACTTGTAAAAGAGAACAGTGTTATGTTAAGTGCTCTTGATGATATTATAAAAAAGATAGAGATAATGCTAGAGAGTGCAAATGCCAATACCTCAAGCAGGGTAGTTTCACTTGGTTTGTTGGAAAAAGAGGGTTATTATATTTCTCTATCAAAAAACAGATTTTCTTTAATTGAGACAAGCTTTAAAAATGATGATGAGTTTTCAAAATATAGTGTGAAAAAGTTAACAAATTCTGTCAAAATCACTTCGGCTTTTATAGATGATCTCTCTGATCGCATTATGAAAAATCGTCGTAAAATTGTAGCTTTGGTAAAAGAGCGTTATATTACTTTACAAAATCTCTTCTCACGCAGATATTCACTGTTATTTGAGAGAGTAATCTCTTATGTTGCTGATTTGGATGTTGGGGTAAGTTCATCAAAAATAGCACAAGAGTATAAACACTCAAGACCTATGATTATAGAAGCTAAAGATGATGAGAATTTTATGCAGATAATGCAGCTGCGTCATCCTCTTATTGAAGTCCAAGAACGTGGTGGTATCTATATTCCAAATGATATAGTTATGGGGAATCGTGACTATTTAGATTTGCCCCATCCGACAACTGTAATGCTTGATGTCTCTGTACATGATGGACATGACATAAATGGAGTACTGCTTTATGGAATTAACTCTAGTGGAAAGAGTTCTTTGATGAAGAGTATAGGTATCGCAGTACTAATGGCACAGTCTGGTTTTTTTGTCTCAGCTGCAGTTATGAAGTTCTCTATATTTGATTCTCTTTTTACTCGTATTGTTTCCAAGGACAATCTTGCTAAAGGGCTCTCTACCTTTGCTGTTGAGATGCTAGAACTAAAAAATATTTTTAACCGTTCGACTGTGCGTTCTTTGGTCTTAGGAGATGAGATAAGTCATGGAACAGAGACACTCTCTGGTGTTGCTATAGTCGCAAGTGCTATAAATAAGCTCTCAAAAGTACGTTGTCTCTTTTTGTTTGCAACACATCTTCATCAGCTCTCTACTATGCCTGAGATTAGACGTCTTAACAATGTTGTTGATCTTCATTTGAGTGTAGAGTATGATGAGGCAAGTGATAAGTTGATATTTAACCGTGTATTGCAAGCTGGTAGTGGTAGTAGTATCTATGGTCTAGAATTTGCTAAATCACTTCATATGGATAGTGAGTTTTTAGATACAGCAAATGCTATTCGTAAACGTCTATCCAATGATTTTGATGAACTGGAACTTCTTGTGAAGAAGAAAAAATCAAAGTATAATAAAGAACTTTATGTTACAAAATGTATCATTTGTGGTGCAGTTGCTGAAGATGTTCATCATATTTCACACCAATCTTTGGCTGATAAAGCAGGTTTTATTGGGCATTTCCATAAAGACAACAAACATAATTTAGTACCTCTTTGTAAAGAGCATCATAAACAGATACATGATGGAAAACTTCACGTAAATGGTTTTATCATGACCAGTAAGGGTTTAGAGTTGCAGTTTGAAGAGCAGATGAGTAGAGCTGAACAAAAAAAGATAAAAGAACCAGAAATAAATGAAAAAGTTGCAGTAAAAGAGGAATCCCAAGATGAACCTACAAAATTCATCTTGGATGATTGGTAGTTAAGAGAGGCTCTTTTTTACACACTCACTAATACGTTTTCCATCGGCTTGACCTGCTAGTGCTTTGTTCGCTGCACCCATCACTTTGCCCATATCTTTCATAGTTGTAGCACCTATTTCAGTAATGATTTTTGTAATAGCTTCACAAAGTTCATCATCACTGAGTTGTTTTGGCAGATATGGCTCATAGTAAGCAATCTCGTCAAGCTCTATCTGCATTAGATCTTCTCGATTTGCCTCTTTATACTGGCTTGCTGCATCATTTCTACGTTTAATCTGTGTCTGAATGATTTTTACGACATCTTCGTCTGTAAGCTCTTTTCTCTCATCAACTTCTATCTGTTTAAAAGCAGACGTAAGTAGACGCAGAGCATCTCTTTTTTTTGTATCTTTGGCTTTCATTGCCTCTTTTACATCTTGATTAATTTGTTCTCGTAAATTCATAAAATATTATCCTTATATATGGAACTGAAATTGCTAGAATTATACACAAATATAACTACTAAAGAGATTTAATGAGAAAGAACCTACTCATCACTATGTCAATTGTTTTGATTCCGTATCTATTTTCAGGATGTACAGCTAAATTATCAGATCCTGAAATAAATTTTGAACCACCCAAATATGTTGAACAGATGCCAGCAAAAGAGGAACAACAAGATTTTGGATCAACCGGAAGTCTTTTTGGTAAAGGGGATAACCCACTTTTTTCTGATCATAAGGCAATGCATGTTAATGATATAGTAACTGTAGTAATTTCAGAGACAGCAAAAAGTTCGAATACAGGTACAAAACAGTTAAGTGAAAATGATGCTTCAAACCTTGGTGCAGGGATATTTTCATCAACAAGTGGCACAACTAATGGACTAGTTAACAGTAGTATGAATTCTCTAAATGGTTTTACAGATATAGGTTTTAAAAGTAATTCTAATAATACTTACAAGGGGCAGGGTAGTGCAACAAAAGATGCCAGCTTTACTACAACAATTTCTGCTAGAATAGTAAAAGTTCTTAAAAATGGTAACTATTTTATATCGGGTAGACGTGAAATTTTAGTAGATGATCAAAAACAGCTTATACAGATTAGTGGCGTGATTCGTCCATATGATATTGATCAATACAATAGAATCAACTCAACACAAGTAAGTGATGCAAAAATACTCTACAAAACTGAAGGAGATATGGATCGTGCAACAGAACAGGGGTGGGGAACAAAAATTATACAGTCTGTTTGGCCTTTTTAGTTTTTTACTTCATTAATTTAAAATACAGAATCTACAGATTTTATTGAGATTTTCCTGATATTTTATTTGTATACTATACAAAATAAAAAGGAAGAAAAATGACAGCTAGAATGAGTGAAAATAGTGTAGATCTTACTGAAGTTTTACATGATCATCTCAAAGATTATTTAGTTTCACCTTTACCTAAAGAGAAATTACTTGATACTCTTGATATTCTTATGTCTGAAATTCAAAAATCTACTTTTAAAAAAGAAGAAAAGATTATATTAGCAGACTCTTTTTATTGGGATATAGTACGAGAAAAACTTATTTATAAAGATAAAATAATTGTACTTACAAAAAAAGAAAGAGAGCTTTTAAAACTTTTTTTAAGTGATATAAATCGAGATTTTTCCTATAGTATGATTCTTGTACAAATTTGGGGTGAAACAAGTAGCATCAAACAAAATAGTTTAAAAACACTTATAAAGCAACTTCGTAAAAAACTCCCTTTTAATATCATAAAGAATATCTTTGGATATGGTTATACTGTAGATCTTTCATCGATAGAATCTCATATTAATTAGCAAAAATTATAACTATATTCTTGAAATAATTATATTTATTTTATAAGATTAGGAGAACCCAAGGAGAGCATAGAAGTTTTAAAAACTTCTATATCTTAATAGTTGAAGGCTACTTTGTATGTTGGATCATCTTCTTCATAAGTACAGTGAGGACCAGCTTTTTTCATAATTTTTTTACAATCTTCACTTAAATGACGAAGAAGTAGGCTTTTCCCAGCATCTTCATATTTTTTTACAATAGCATCTATCGCTTCAACACCAGAAAAATCTAAAACCCTTGCATTTTTAAAATCTATAACTACTTTTACAGGATCATTCTCAATATCAAAATTATCTGAGAATGTTGTAGCACTACCAAAGAAGAGAGGGCCTTCAAGTTCATAGACTTTTGTACCATCTTCTTCTATATCTGTTTTCGCCCAGATACGAGCATGTTTCCATGCAAAAACAAGTGCAGAGATAATAACACCAGCAATCACTGCAACTGCTAGATCTTCTACAACAGTAATGATAGTAACAACCACCATAACAAAAACATCTGTTTTTGGCATATGTTTTAGATGTGAAAAGCTTGACCATTCAAAAGTACCGATACTCACCATAAACATGATACCAACTAAAACACCTACAGGAATGGCATTGAGTACATCTGTAAGCGATACTACAAGTATAAGTAAACCAACCGCAGCTGTAAAAGATGAAAGCCGTCCAAGACCACCAGATGTATAGTTGATGATTGATTGTCCAATCATTGCACATCCTGCCATACCACCAAAAAAGCCACTTGCAATATTTCCACATCCCAGAGCGATACACTCTTGGTTACCACTTCCTCTAGTCCCACTCATCTCATCTAGAACTGCAAGAGTAAGTAATGATTCTATAAGACCTACAAGAGCCATAATAACTGCATATGGCATAACCATAATGATAGCATCAAGACTAAAGAGCGTATCTGGGATAATAAGATGTGGAAGCTGTCCTTTAAATTCTGTAAGGTCTGCAAGATCTCCAACAGTCAAGGTATGAATATTACCAAAGTAAACGATTAAAGATATGAGCACAATAGCAACAAGTCCTGATGGTACAGCTTTTGTAAACTTTGGCAACATATACATAATGAACATAGTGATAGCAACTATTGCATACATAATCCAGTTTTGTCCTTCAAAGAACTTAAACTGCGCCATAGCAATAACAATAGCCAAACCATTTACAAAACCATAAAGTGCAGGTTGGGGTACCAAACGAATGAATTTTCCAAGTTTTAAAACTCCAAAGAGTACCTGAATAGCTCCAGCAATAATAGTGGCTAGTAAAACATAGTTAAGCATATGGATATAGAGTTCATCACCCATGAGCCCTTGTGCTTTTAGTAGGTTATTAGCTTCTATTACAAGACCGATGATTACTACAGCAACACTTCCCGTAGCTCCACTAATCATCCCCGGTTTTCCACCAATAAGTGCTGTGATAAGACCTAAGATAAATGCAGTATAGAGACCGACAATAGGGCTGACTTCAGCAATAAAACTAAATGCGATAGCTTCAGGAACAAGTGCAACGGCAACAACAAGACCTGAGAGAATATCGTTTTTTATATTTGGAGATGTATATTTTCGTATATCAAACAATGTGGCGAACCTCAATTTAAAATTGTGGAATTATAGCTAAATTTTATCTTTTTGATGGATGATAAATCTATTTTTACCTTGTATTTTTGCTTCATACATTGCACTGTCTGCATCTTTAATGATTTTTTCACTTGTTTCATCGATGTCTAAAGGAAAAATTTTAATTCCTATACTTGAACTAATCTGAATTTTATTATCTTCAAGTATTAACTCTTTAGAGAGTTCATTTAGAATTTTTTGAGAGATATGAATAGCTATCTCCTGTGCACTATTCCGATTTAGATTTAACAATAAAACTGCAAATTCATCTCCACTAATTCTTGCAACAAAATCCTCATTTCTAACATTTTTTTTCAAAATATCTGCAGTGTATTTTATAAGTAAATCACCTATATGGTGTCCATAGGTATCATTTATAGATTTAAAATGATCTAAATCTATAAACATAAATGTATGAGTTAATTGATGTCTTTTTGCTTTAGAAAGTTCTTTTTCTAAGATTTCTAAAAGGAGTTTTCTATTTGCTATACCTGTTAAAATATCATGATTGGCTTGATGTTCTGCCTCTTCTTGTGCTTTTTTTAAATCAGAGATATCTAAAAATTGTGCAATGTAGTTTGTTGTATTGCCTACATCATCTTTAATGGCAGTGATAGAGAGTCTTTCTGGATAGATTTCACCATTTTTACGTTTATTATAGATATCACCTTTCCATGTACCTTTGTTTTGAATGGTTCTCCACATATTGGAAAAAAACTCTTTTGAATGTTTACCAGATTGTAAGATTCTTGGTGTCTGGCCTATGGCCTCTTCCTCTGTATAACCTGTTATTCTTGTAAAACCTTTATTTACCTTTATAATCTCTTCTGTAGTATCAGTTATGGCCATAGCTTCTTGTGAATCAAAAGTGTATGCAGCAATACGTAACTCTTCTAATTGTTGTTGCTCTTTTTTAAATATTTTATTTAAAAGGATAAGAATATATATTGTAGCAATTATTGATATAACCCATGAAATAATGGCCAAATAGAGCTCATTAAGAGCATTGGTATAACTTTTTTGAGCACTATGAATATAGTGTTGTAAGATTGTTCTTGATATAGTATTGAGCGAATCTATATATTTAGTAAAGACTTGAAACCATACTTGTGCGCTATTTTTTTGTAATTCTTTAGCAGCATATTTATTCCGCATTTTCTGTAATTTTTGGAAGTTTTCAAGATCCAACTCTTGTTGATAAATTAGTACAGAGTATTTAGAAGCATATAAGAAGAACTCTTCTAACTCTGATTTTTGTTCTTTTTGGAGATAAAAAACTTTTTGTGAGCATGTTTTATCATATTGTTGTGAAAGAAGCTGATTATATACGCATGCTCTTTCTAAACCTGCATACTCTTTTAGCTTTTCAATATGGACTAAAGATATACTATCTTGATGTTGTTGTTGTAAGATTATTAATAAAAAATTCATTAAATTTATAGCATCTTTATTTATTTGAGTATAAAAGGCTGTCTCTTCATCGAATGATATATCTGAATTTAATACTTTATTTCTAATTTTATAACGCTTAGGAAGTTCTGAGAAGATTTTTTTACTAATAGGACGAACTTTTTGAAAAAAATCATTATCTATGAGTTGATTGAGTACTTCTTGATTCTGTTTTGATTTTGAGAGACAATATCTAATAATATCATCTGTTTTTTTAAACTGTTGAATGAGTTGTTTTTTAAACTGTTCTTTATCCTTTGCAACAATATAACCGGCACTGAGTCCACGTTCTAGTTGAATATTTCTGATTAGTTTGGTCAATCTTTTGATTTGTTTAGATATAAATTCTATCTGTTGTGTCTCATTTAAGACTTGAGATTTTGTTTGCATGAAATTATAAGAGAAAAAAATTAGTACTATGGCAGGGACTAAAAAAAGAAGGATAATTTTTGTTTTGAGAGAGAAAAATTCTGACATAAAAAATTATAGTATAAACAATGTAAAATACACCTAAATACAATAAAATTTAATAAAAAAAGTTTTTACAACTCCAAAAGGAGTGTAATCTATTTTTGTAAAGAGTTGAGTTGCTCTTGTACTTTTTCTCTTTTAGCTTCTGCTTCTGCTAGTGCTTCACGATTTTTTTCTAACACGTCTGCAGGTGCATTTGCAACGAAGCGTTCATTGTTGAGCATTCCACTGAGTTTACCTATCTCTTTTTGCAGTTTCTCATCCTGCTTTGTCAGTTTATTGATAATAGGTGTTAAGTCTATTGAATCAGTTGGAATAAATGTTTCACATTTGTCCGCTATATCACTTACAGCATTTTCAACTTTTTGCTCTGTAAATTCAAGATTTTCTACTTTTGCAAGCTTAGCGATAAATGGTGTCATCATTGCTTTGTCTTTATCGCTTATACCGTCAATTTTCACATAGGCCTTTTCAATTTTTTGGTTTGCCATATCTACAAGTACTTTTGCACGACGAATTGAGATGATAGCATCCATAATGATCTCAAATTTTGCCTCTTCTTTACGCTGTTTGATCTTATGTGGGAACTTTTTAATCATAATAGATTCGCTATCTTCAAGGCTTGTTCCGCTTAACTGATGGTAGAGATGTTCTGTAATGAACGGCATAAATGGGTGAAGCAGTTTCATAGCCTCTTTAAATATAGCACCAAGCTCTACAATAGCACCTTTGTCTGCTTTGCTAAGCTCAATACCCCAGTCACAGAACTCATTCCATAAGAATCTATACATTGTCAGTGCTGCATCATTGAACTTATACTCTTCAAGATAATCACGTACCTCTTTTGTAGCAAAGTTCAAGCGACTCATCATATAGCGACCAAGATCACTCTCTACACAAAAACCACTGAGGTCAGGGAATGTTTCTACATTCATTTGTAGATATTTTGTAGCGTTATAGAGTTTATTTGTAAAGTTACGATTGAGCTCAAGTTTTTCTGTACTCATTCTTATATCACGACCTTGTGCTGCTGAGATTGCAAGTGTAAAACGTAAGATATCTGCTGAGTATTTGTTTACCATATCTAAAGGATCAATGACATTACCTTTTGATTTAGACATTTTTTGACCATGTTCATCACGAACAAGAGCATGAAGGTAGATATCATTAAAGGGAAGCTTACCGTTAAAATGCTCACCCATCATCATCATACGTGCTACCCAGAAGAAGAGGATATCAAAACCGGTAATAAGCAGTGTATTTGGATAGAACTCTTTCATATCATCAGATTTGAAGAGTCTGTCCATCTCCACATCACCATTTCCCCAACCAAGAGTAGAGAATGGCCATAGGGCAGAGCTAAACCAAGTATCTAAAACATCTGGATCTTGTGTGAAGTTTTTGCTTGCACATTTTGGACAAGATTCTGGATTCTCCTCTTGAGATGCAAATTCATGTCCACAATCATCACAGTAAAATACCGGAATTTGATGTCCCCACCAGAGTTGACGAGAGATACACCAGTCACGAAGCTCACCCATCCATGAGTTATATGAGTTGATCCAATGTGGCGGGAAGAATTTTGCCTCACCTGCATTTGTCTTCTCAATAGACTTGTCCGCTACCTCTTTGCGTACAAACCACTGTTTTGAGATGTATGGCTCTACAACATTTTTACAGCGGTAACAGTGACCGACTTGATGCTTGTGATCTTCGATTTTAACGATGAAGCCCTCTTCATCAAGACGTTTTACGATGATATTACGTGCTTCAAGACGCTCTAGCCCTTTAAACTCTCCGGCATAGTCATTTAAAATACCTTTTTCATCAAAAACAGTAATGAACTCCAAATCATGACGCTTACCGACTTCGTAGTCATTTTGATCGTGAGCAGGTGTTACTTTTACCACACCTGTACCAAACTCCATATCTACATGCGTATCAGCGATGATTTTTACTTTTCTATCAAGTAGTGGGAGTTGTATCTCTTTTCCGATGATATCTTTGTAGCGTTCATCATCAGGGTGTACCATTACTGCAGTATCACCAAAGTATGTCTCAGGACGAGTAGTTGCAACTTCTACAAAACCACTTCCATCAGCGAATGGATACTTTATGTGGTAGAATTTACCATCCTCTTCTTCATGTTCTACTTCGATGTCAGAGAGTGCACCATCGTGTGTACACCAGTTTACCATGTAGTTGCCACGAACGATAAGCCCTTCATTATAAAGATGAACAAATGCCTCACGCACAGACTTTTGCAAGCCCTCATCCATAGTAAAACGCTCACGCTCCCATGCAGGACTCACTCCCATTTTTCGGAGTTGCTCTGTCATAATTCCAGCAGATTCTGCTTTCCATTTCCATGCACGCTCTAAGAATGCTTCACGGCCTATCTCTTCTTTAGTTTTTCCCTCAGCTAAGAGCTGTTTCTCAACAACGTTTTGCGTAGCAATTCCAGCATGGTCTGTCCCTGGTTGCCAAAGAGTTTTATACCCATCCATACGCTTATAACGGGTAATAATATCTTGGAGTGTAAATGTAAGTGCGTGACCGATATGAAGACGACCTGTTACATTTGGAGGTGGCATCATAATAGCGAAGTTTTTACCTTCTTGTTGGATCTCTTTGTTACCATCTACTTCAAAGTATTTGCGCTCTTCCCAAATCTTGTAGTATTTATCTTCAGTTTCTTGTGGATTGTATTTGTTATCTGACATAGTATCGCCTTAAAATTCTCTATTAAAATTGCGCGATTATATCTAAATATAGGTGAGTATTTGCTTATAATTTAGATGCCAGTAATTCTCTGTTTAATTTGCAGTTTATCTTTATACATATTTTTATCAGCATTTTCAATAACTTGTGCCAATATATCCTGTGCTTTAAAAGTTGTAATACCAAAAGAGAAACTCAGTGTAAATTTTGTATCGTGTGCTTTGAGTTTTTTAGCGAGAATGTGCTCTCGTGTTTTATTTAAACGTTTTGCAGCAATACTTTGGCTTGTATTTTCCGGAAATATAATAATAAACTCATCGCCACCATAACGGATAACACTCTTTTCAAGAGATTTGAGTTGCGCGGCTACAAATATAAGAACTTTGTCACCAATAATATGACCATGAGTATCATTGATAATTTTAAAGTAGTTCAAATCGATTATAGCAAGTGTTCCACCTTGTATAAATCTTTGGTTCTCATCAATATAGTTATCATGCAACCACTTTCTATTATAAGTATGTGTAAGTTCATCTTGGTAGACAGATTCTTTTAACTTTTCGACTTCCAAACGTAAAGATTCAGTCTCTTTTAAAACATCTTTTAAAAGGTCTTCATTTTTATCGCGCATAGCAGAAATAGCTTTATTTGTATGTTGACTGAGTTTATTTGCATTTTTACTTGTTTGTGTTTGTAGATCAGTTAAAAAAGAGCACTCTTCTTGAAGAATTTTTCGTGAGATTTCAGCTTCATCTTCTATATTGAATTTATGTTCATCAGCATATTTTGAAAAGACAGATGAATAGATACTAGGAGTAACAACGTCCATTTTCGTTATTGTATCTCTTGTCTCATTTGTTATTATCTGTAATGTATGATTCTCTTTCTCCATAGCTGTTTCCCTTAAATTGAGTATCTCTGTTATTTTAGCATTATTTATAAGTAATTATTCTTTTTTTTATAAAAATGCTCATAATTTTCTTTAAGAAAAATAAAATTATGATAAACTAATAAGATGAGAAAATGTAAGAGTACTGAATGTTGAATATATTAAGTAAAATTTTTTATTTGGGAATTGATGAGAATACATCAGATAATGACATAAGAAAATATATTCTTTTAAATATATTATTAGTCATAACAAGCCTTTTACTTTTTGTTTTTACAGTTACAAATGTCTTGCTTGGTATTCATTATAATTTACTTTTAATAAATTTTATAGCATTTAGTGCAAATATTTATGCCTTATATGATATGCACACAAGGCATACTTTTTCAAGAGCTTCTATAATAGGAACAATCAATGCATTCCTTCTTCTTCTTGCTATTATCCATTTTGGAAAAGGTGAAAATTTTACTTTAGTATGGATAATATTTTTTCCGGTTTTTGCAATCTTTATAAATGGCTGTAAAAAAGGTTTACGTATTGCTATAGCTTTTTATCTTATAGCATTTGTAATGGCTTATAATGGAATTGGTGAGTGGTTAAATGGTCTTTGGAATAGTTCGAGTTTTGTTCGTTTTGTAGCTGCAAATCTCGGTATGCTTTTTATTACATATCTTTTTGAAAAAAGTTTTGAAGCAGCACATCAAGAGTTAATGAAAAATAGAGATATAGAACAAAAATATATAAAAGCTTTAGAAGAGGCTTCGATACGTGATCCTTTGACGCAACTTTATAACAGGCGGCATCTTGATTATCTATTTCATCAACAATTTTTAAAAGCAAAAGAGTATCAGAGTTATTTTGCTTTTTTTATTTTAGATCTTGATAACTTTAAACTTTTTAATGATACATATGGGCATATTGTTGGTGATGAAGCTCTTAAAGAGGTAGCAAAGGTCTTAAAAGATTCTATGAGACGAAAATCAGATAGTGTGTTTCGATTGGGTGGTGAAGAGTTTGCAGGTTTACTTATGGCTGATTCACAAGAGAAAATAGTACAAAATATACAACAGATACGTACACATATCCAAGCATTACAATTAGAGCATAAGGCAAGTTCTTATGGTGTATTAACAGCTTCTTTTGGTGTATGTATAATTCATAATTTTGAAAAAGAAGATTTTGATAGAATGTATAAAATAGCTGATGATGCCCTTTATCAAGCAAAAGATAAAGGTCGTAACTGTATAGTTGGCAGTGATACAATTAGCACACTTTAATACTTCCAAGCTATAATTCCGCCATGCCTTTAAGCCGTTTAAATCAAGAGCAGTATGCAGCTGCAACATCAAAAGCCAATCAGAACCTTATTATAGCCTCAGCAGGGACAGGAAAGACCTCTACTATTGTTGGTAGAATTGCCTATTTGCTAAATTCCGGAGTTTCACCACAAGAGATACTACTGCTTACCTTTACCAACAAGGCTGCAGCTGAGATGGTTGCACGTGTTGCGGAGTATTTTGGTGCAGATGTTGCCAAAAAGATAGATGCAGGGACTTTTCATGCAGTAAGCTACAGATGGCTTAAAAAACGTGACAAACGAGTTGTACTCAAACAGCAGCGTGAGCTTAAAACCCTTTTTCGTTCTGTATTTGAGAAGCGTTCCTTTATGCACATAGATGCAGATGTGCAGGCTTATG
>Ga0256843_1001496_pt1 | contig 18349 bp, 14 predicted proteins | sample AlvinellametaG_FD_191572 | JGI IMG/M metagenome (GOLD analysis project Ga0256843, IMG submission 191572) | Pompeii worm associated microbial communities from hydrothermal vent at the East Pacific Rise, Pacific Ocean - Alvinella | ecosystem: Host-associated > Annelida > Integument > Unclassified ... | reverse complement strand
TTAGAGATAAAGTTCGTTATGATTTGAGATATCCTTAACCAATCTCCTATAAGTATCACATTTGTTGATTTATCTATATCTTTTTTAAGTGTTATTTTTGCATGTTCCATCTGAGCATCAAATCTAGGTAGAAGTAGATTAAGTGATGTTGATGGGTTAAACTCATGATAATCAAGTTCAAATTTTCCACTACTTAGTTTTGATAGGTCTAGTATATCGTTAATGATACTTAGTAGACTTTGTGAACTTGATGAGATATTGTTAAGATATTTTAGTTGTTTTGGATCGTCTAAAACTCTTTTTAAGATATCTGAAAAACCTATGATGGAGTTTAGTGGTGTTCTAAGTTCGTGACTCATACTAGATAAAAACTCATCTTTTGATTTTTCAGCCACAAGAGCCTTATCTCTTGCTTCTACAAGTGAGGTAACATCGTATCTTATAGCCATATACTCCTCTATATTTCCATCTATATCAAGTAGTGGGATGACAACACTATCTACATAGTAAGGATCTCCAGACTTTTTTTTATTTTTGATTATACCGTTAAAGTTTTCTTTGTTTTTTATCTTTTTCCACATCTCTTTAAAAAATTCTGATGGGGTGTCAGGGTGTCTTATGATATTATGTGGTTGTCCTAAAAGCTCCTCTTCTTTGTAACCAGATAATCTACAAAAATTCTCATTTACATAGGTTATAACACCTTCAAGATTTGACTTTGATACTATAGCTGTAAGGTTTAGTGCATTTACAAACTGTTGTAGTTCATTTTTTGTTTTTTCTATCTCTGATTTATGCATTATCTCTCTAGAATAAGCTAAAAGACCTAAAAATATAAGTAGTATATTACTTACAAGTAAGAGTTTTATAACATAAGATACTTCGTTGTTTAGTTCCCTGATGCGTTTTAAAGAGTAGAGTATCACTCTATCTATAGACTCTTTGATATGTGTTTTTGTTTTATTTGCTTTTTCTACAATCTTTACAAGTTTTTTACACTTTGTAGATTCTATCTCCTTAACATAGCTGTTAAATAATCTTTCCTCTTCGTTATAATCTTTATCTAGTATAAGTTTTATCTCATATGATAGTTGTTTGATATTTTCAAGTTTTTGTATCTGCTCATTTATCTCTATAGTTCTAACAAGAAAGTTACTTACAAGTAGTAAGGAGAGTAAAAATACTAGTATTACTATCAGGTATTTTTTCATGTTATTTCCTCAATTTTTATCTGAAAAGTTGCACCGTTTTTCGTGTTAAAAGCTTGTATATCACCATTGTGATAACTGTTGATTATTATTTTTGACATATATAGTCCAAGTCCTGTTCCATTTTTTTCAAGTTTTGTAGAGAAGTATGGGTCAAAGATATTTTCTATTATATCTTCTGGTATACCACCACCGTTATCTGATATCTCTATGTATACATTATCATCTTTGTCATAAGTTTTTATTGATATCTGTGGTTCAGTTATATCTTTTTTATGTTTTAACTGCTCTCTTGCATTATTTAGTATGTTTAGTATAACTTGCATAAACTCATTTTCATGAATAGTTATAGTTTTTACAGATTTTAAATCAAATGTAATCTGTATATCGTCAGATTTATATAACTCTTCAACAAGATAGAAAGTTTTCTTTATAAGTTCATTTATATCCTCTTTTGTAGCTACTTTGTTTGGTTTGTAAAAGTTACTAAAATCATTAATGGTTTTTGCTAGATTTTGCACATATATATCTATCTTATCAAGTTTTTCATCTAAAAATTTTAAAAACTTTCCCCTTTGTTCTTTATCATTAAGGTCGTATTTTTCCAGTTCTATAGTTGTTTTGATATTTATCTGAGTTGTAGAGATAAGTGCTAAGGGTTGTCTCCATTGGTGTGCTATCATACTAAGCATCTCCCCCATCTGTGCGAGTCTGGATTGGTGTAGTAGATAGGCATCTTTTTTCTTTATATCATCTACTGCTACAGAGATGCGTTGTTCTAGTGTTTTGTTGAGGTTTTTTAGTTGATTTTTAAGGTTTTCAAGCTCTTTGTTTTTCTTTTTTAGTAGATAATCCCTATATATCAAAAATATGATAAAAGCGACAATAGTCGCTATAATCTCTTTGTATTGCCATATATCAAAATTGTTATTATAGTTTATGGCAACCCAACTGTTTATATCTTGTTGTATCTCTTTTTTTGAAAGCTTTTGAGAAACCTTATCTAGTATGGAGTATAGCTCTTTATCATCATTTCTAACGCCAAAACTTACATCTATTTTATCGTTAAATTGACCAGATATCTTTAGATTTAGTTCTGGAGAGTGTTGTAGTTTGTATGCAGAACTTATCAGCATATCTATATGCCCAAAGTATTTGTTTTGAGATACACCATCAAACCCCTCTTGAGTATTTTTAACTACTTTTAGTTTTATATCTGGATATTTCTCTTTTAGATTTTCTATGTAAGCATTTCCCTCCACTACAGAAAAAGTTTTGTCTAGTACAGATTCGGCATCTAGTATAAACTTCTCATCTTGTTTTGTTACTATAACAAGTGGCTCTTTGTAGTAGGTATGTGTAAAATTGAGATGCTTATTTCTAGACTTTGTTTTAGTAGCTATAGGGAGCATATCGCACTCCCTGTTTATTATCTTAGATACAGATTCTCTCCACGATGAGGTTGGAACCAGTTCAAAGTTTATATCTACATATCTTTGTACTATATCGAGTATGCCAGCACCTATCCCTACAAACATACCATCCTCTATAGCACTATAAGGCATTGAATCTGGTTGTGTACAAAATTTGATAACTTTTTTGTTTTTAAGATACTCTTTCTCTTTTTTAGTTAAAGATATCTTTTTTGGATTGTATATAAGAGAATCTATATCTAATTTGGCGTTAGTGATACCAAGAATTTTATATATGTCATATATATGTTGAACTTTTTCTTTACATATATGTCCAACTTTTTTTGTATCTTTATATGCCAACTTCTTTAGTTCTTCTGCCTCAAACTTAAGAGCATCTTTTGTTTTATGTTGAGTGTTGTACTTTTTATATATGATATCAATACTCTCATCTATATGTAAAAAAGCATATTCCCAACCTTTAAGAGATGCTTTTGTAAAATTTTTAACATTTTGTGGATGTTGTTTAAAATACTCTTGAGAAGTAAAAAGTATATCGCTGTATAGATCAAATCCCTCAGCACCTGTGGAGAAAAGTTTGTATGGTATATTTAGTTTTTTAAGTGTGTATGGTTCATTAGATATATATCCTGAGTAGATATCTACTTTTTTATTTATAAGGTCGTTTAGATTAGTGCTATGTTCTATGATATTCATATCATCTATGCTAAGACCATTTACTTTTAACATAGCATTTATAGATGCACCCTGAACAAGATCATGTGTCTGCATCATAGATTTATGTGCAAAATCTTTTATAGAATTTATATTTGACGATTTTAGAGTTATAAGAACATTTGGGGAGGATTGGTATATGGCACCAAGGAGTATAAGCTTTTTACCTTCACTATCATAGCGAATGATATCTGCACGACCTACACCAAAGGTTGCACTTTGAGATATAACCTCTTGATTTATATCTATACCATATTTATACTCTTTTAGTTCAACATCAAGATTTACATCTTTATAAAACCCTTTCTCTTTTGCAACATAGTATCCTGCAAACTGAAACTGGTTTAGCCATATAAGTTGAAGTGATACTTTATCCATAGGTTTTGTTGAACCAAACAAAGCCGTAATGATAAGTAAAGCAAATAAAAAGATCTTCATGGTATACCTAAATATGTTTTAAATTATTATACCATAAGAGTTATAAGATAGTATCTTATAATGCGTAATCCCCCCGCAATGATAACAAACCAAACAAACTTTAACCTAACAAGACCAGCAACAAGTGTTAGTGGATCTCCTATGATGGGTAACCACGATAAGATAAGGGCTAGATATCCATACTTGTGACCATACTCTAATGCTCTAACGCCAATAGTTGAGGTTTGTAGTTTTGTTTTTGTTTTTTCATATAAAAAGTAGCCTAAAAAGTAGTTAAGGATAATGGCTAAGATATTTCCAAATGAAGCAAAAAACAGAGCAGAGTAGGGACTCATACCACTAAGTATAGCTGTAGAAAAAGCAACCTCAGATGAAAAAGGGAGTATGGTTGCTGCTAAAAATGCAGATAAAAAAAGTAGTATCTCAGCCATATCTGGCTAGATACTCTCTTGTATGTTTTTTATGATACTTTGTATAAGCTTTTCCCTAGCTTCTACTGATGTCCAAGCTATATGTGGCGTTAGGTAGAGTCTTTGAGGGTTTTTTACCTTTAAAAGAGGTGAGTTTATATCTAGTGGCTCTTTAGAAAACACATCTAAACCAAAGTAGATATCCCTCTCATCAACTATCATCGCAACACTATCTTCATTTATGATACCACCACGACCAAGATTTAGGATAACTACTTTATCTTTACAAAGAGATAACTCCTTATAATCAAGTAGATTTTGAGTTTTATCATTTAGTGGGGCATGGATAGTTATGATATCTGACTCTTTTAGAAGTTTTTCAAGAGATATACTCTTAAACTCCTCATCTCTTTTAACGCCACTTGTTGAGTAGTAAGATACTTTAGCACCAAAAGCTTTTGCTATATGAGCTACACCACGACCTATACTGCCCAAACCTATGATACCCCACTTTTTACCTTTTATCTCATTAAACGGTTGTGATACATCGGTAAATATCTCACTTTTTGAGTATGTGCCATCTTTTACAACTTCATCATAGTATCTTGAGTGTCCTATAAGATAAAACAACATAGAAAATGTATGTTGTATAACAGAGTCTGTAGAGTATCCAGCAACATTTTTAACCTCTATGCCTAGCTCTTTTGCACCATCAAGATCGACATTGTTCATCCCTGTTGCAGCTATACATATAAGTTTTAACTCTTTACTTTTTTTCATCATCTCTTTTGTTATAACAACTTTGTTTGTTATGATGATATTAGCGTTAGAGATTCTATCTTCTGTTTTATCACTTGGTGTTGTTTGGTATACCTTAACATCTCCAAACTTATCAAAACCATCGAGTTTTGTTTCTCCAAATGTTAGGGCATCAAGTATAACTATCTTCATATCTATCCTCTAGTTTATCTTTTTTAGTTCTATAGTTCTTAGTATAGTTTCTTGGAGTTTACACTCAGCAGAACTACTAAGTCCAGCTGAACCACTCTCTTTATGGTAGAGAAAACCACACTTTGCATCTGTGTACTTTATCCAGAGTCTTTGTATGTTTAGTAGATCTTTTTGACGGAACTTTTGTATCCTCTTTTGAGCATCATTGTATGCTGTATTTAACTCTTTATCTGCTTGTTTTAGCTCAGTAGTTATACATCTTGTTATATCATACTCATTTAATGCTTTTGATGCACAAATCTTGTACTCCTTAGAGTATAACTCATCTAAAGGTACACATGATGATGAGTAGAGTGATGATAACAACGCCAAAAAAGTTAAAAGTTTTTTCATCTAGTTATCTTTTATACCCTCTATAAGTTCACGAGATTTTTTTAGTGCCTCTTCAACTTCATCAAAAACAAGTGCAACTGCCAAACGACGACCTTTATGTGCTTCTGGTTTTCCAAACACTCTAACAAATGAGTTATCACTAAATAGTGAGTCATCTACAGCTATAACAGGAGCATTTGAGTGGCTTATATCTGTTTTATAAGCAGCAGATGCACCATCTCCATAAAATGTAAATCCAAGTGGAAGACCTAAAACAGCTCTTAGGTGTAGAGCAAACTCACTTTGGCTTTGTGTTATAAGTGTAACCATCCCTGTATCGTGTGGACGTGGAGAAACTTCTGAGAAGTATACTTCATCACCTTTTATAAACAGTTCAACTCCAAAAAGACCACGACCACCAAGACCATCAGTGATAGCTTTTGCCATCTCTTGAGCTTTTTGTTTTGCTACTTCACTCATCGCCATTGGTTGCCATGAAAACACATAATCACCATCTCTTTGCTCATGCCCTATAGGCTCACAAAATACAGTCTCATTTCCATTTCTAGCAGTAAGCATAGTTATCTCATAGTCAAAATCTACAAAAGCCTCAACGATAAGCTCACTTGCATCACCACGAGCCTCTTTTGCTATCTCCCAAGACTCCTCTACATCCTCAGCAGTTTTAAGTACACTTTGTCCATGACCAGATGAACTCATAACAGGTTTTACAACACATGGGTATCCCATACGAGCAGAAGCTTCACGAAGACCCTCTAATGTTGTTACAAACTCGTAAGCACCAGTATTTAGACCTAGTACTTCAGCGGCAAATGTACGGATATTTTTTCTGTTCATAGTTTTACTAACTGCATTGGCGTTAGGGATGACATTGTACCCTCTATCTTCAGCAGCAAATAGAGCATCTATACTTATAGCCTCTATCTCAGGTAGGATATAATCAGGTTTTTCACGGTAGATAATCTCTAAAAGAGCATCTTTATCTTGCATATTTACAACATAACTTCTATGTGCTACATGATGAGCTGGAGCATTTTGGTATCTATCAACAGCGATAACTTCAAGACCAAGTCTTTGAGCTTCTATAGCTACTTCTTTACCTAGTTCACCAGAACCAAGGAGCATAACTTTTTTTGAGTTTGATTTAAGGGGAGCGGAGAATTGCATCGTATATAATTCCTTCTTTAATGTTGAAGGAATTATATCAAAATAGAGTTAATTTTAGTTTTTTAAGCCTATAAGAGTTTGTAGCATCTGGTCTGAAGTGGTGATAGTTTTACCATTTGCCTGATAACCACGTTGGATTATTATAAGTTGAGTTAGTGAACGTGAAAGGTCAACATTTGATGCTTCAAGTGCAGAAGACTGGATAAATCCACGTCCAGCAGTTGCTGCTGTACCGATGATAGGGTCACCTGAGTTGGCTGTTTGGTTGTAAACATTTCCACCCTCAACTGAAAGCCCCTCATTGTTGGTAAATTTTGCCATACCAATTTGTGCAAGACCAAAACTTCTACCATTGCTAAATGAGCCTATAAGAGTACCAGATTGATCTATACGTATACCAACTAAGTCCCCACCAGTATAACCATCTTGGCTTATACCTGAAGTTGCAGATTTACTATCAAAAGATGTCATACCGTCAAATTTGTTTGCTGTACCAAAAGATAGATTTACCTGTTGATCTGGTGCTGAACCATTGTTTGCAGAAAAAGATACATTTGGTGGATTGTAAGTTGCAAGTGATCCATCATTGTTAAATCTTATAGAACCAGTTTTTTGGTTGTATGGTGGTATAGTATCTATAGTTGCTGGATCTGGAACACTTAGTTTCATATCCCATGTTGAACCTGTTGTAGTATCAAGAGCTGTTTTTCTAAACTCTGTTCTTAGTGTATGTTTAGAACCAAGTGAGTCAAAGATATCTATAGAGCTAGAGTGTGTTGCAGCATTAAACCCTTGTGAGTAAGCTTTACCACCACCACCAGCAGGAAGAACTGAGTTTAGTGCTTCCATACTTCTAGTAAATCTTTCATTGTCTACTACTGTGCTTGAAGATCTTTGATCTGTGTATGATGTTATTTTTATATTCATATCATAATCATCATCACTGCCACCTGGGTTTTTGATCTCAAATTTACCTTGTTCTGTTACACTTATCTCTATTTTACTCTCTAGTGTACCATCACCATCACCATCATAACTATTTGCTTCATCTTCCATAGCTTTTCTTAAATCTGCCATAGTTGTAAAAGTTTTATCTCCACCTGTAGCTACATTTGCTGAAGCTGGATCGTACTGGTATCTGCGTGCTGTTGTATCACTGGCATCAGCAAGACCACCACCACCACTATCTACTACAAAGTCTATATTGTGTGAAGCAGATGAAACACCATTTGTATTTGTAAGTGTGATTTTATTGTTTGCATCAACAGATGCACTTACACCAGTTATAGCTGTTTTTGCATTGATAGCAGCAACATAATTGTTCGCTGTTTCTGTTGCATCTGCACCAGCTGATGCTGTTATATCTACTTTATTTCCTGATATACCAAGTTCAGGATCTACATTGAAGTGTGCTGTCATATCATCAGCACTACCAACAGTTCCTGGCTCTGCTACAGAACTTTTAAAAGATATCCATGTCCCTTGATTTTTTTGTAGAGAAAATGCTTCTCCTACCTCATTAAACATTACACCTATATCTCCAGAGTTTACTTCAAGACCATTCTCATCTTTTGCTGCTGGTTGAACATTTGATGTACCTGATGCTACTGTATATGCTGGTGAAAAACTCTCTACAGTTGAGCCTGAGTTAAGGTTTGCTTTTAGTACAACCTCTTGAGTTGGTTGTGCTGGTGTTGTAAGTCCTGGTGGGATATTTATATCTTCTATCGGTGCAGTTGAATCAACTTTACCTGTTACTGGATCTCTTAACCAACCTTGAGCGATAAAACCGTTGTTATCTACAAAGTTTCCACCTGCATCAAATTTAAAATCCCCTGCACGAGTGTATTTGTAAGTGTTACCACCATCTGGAGAGATGATAAAAAATCCATCACCCTGTATAGCAACATCTGTGTTTTTATCTGAGTTTTGAACTGAACCTTGAGAGAAGATTCTAGTTTGTGAGCTGATAGTTGAACCAAGACCTATCTGTACAGGGTTTTTACCACCAAGTTGACCTTGTGGTGCTGTCGCTATAGATTTTGTTTGAGATAAAAGGTCTGAAAAGTTTGCACGAGAGTATTTAAAACCTGTTGTATTTACATTTGCAATATTGTTTGATTCTACATCCATCGCAACTTGATGTGACTGTAGACCGGATACACCGGAAAAAAGTGATTTTAACATTTTAAATCCTTTAGTTAAACCATCTAAAAAGATGGTATTTCTAAAAAATATAAAAGCATAAACTATTCCAATTTTATAAAATAGTTTACATATCCAAAGCTTTTTGTATCATTTGGTCTGCTGTAGTTATAGATTTTGAGTTTGCATCATATGCTCTTTGATATATGATTAACTCTGTAAGACTAACTGTGTAGTCTGCATTTGATGCTTCTAGTGCAAAGTTTGTTATATTTGTACCATTTATAGTTTTACCAGTTTCATCTGTGTAAAATATAGCTTTACCGCTGTTTGAACTCTCTTGAAATTTTGTTCCACTTATACGTTCTAAACCCTCATCATTTTGAAAATGGTATACAGCTATTTTACCAACACTACTTTGTTCACCATTTGTAAAAGTTGCTATAACTTCGCCATTTGCATTTACAGAGTAGCCCTCTAAGTCTCCACCCTCCGTTCCATCTGCTATACTTGAACCTGAGGCTATTTCTGGTACATCGATAGATGTTATACCATCAAATCCTGTACCTAAGTCTATAGCTATCTCTTGGCCGTTGTTGTCTATAGTTGTTAGAGTAGTGCTAGATAGGGCTCCAGCAGAATCAAAAGAGACCTCACCATCAACAGAACTATACTCTGTTTTTCCATCTGCTGATAAAACTTTTGCAGTTACATCATATTGAGTACCTGGAGGTGTTTGAGTCTCTTTTCTTCTAAACTCTAATCTTAGATGATTTTTATTGTTTTGTGGATCTATAACACTTGCACCTATAGTAACTGGTTCATCTCCAACACCTATATTTGCCATAAATTTTGCATTTTGTGTTGGTTCGGTAGGGTATGTAAGGGTTTTTGGAAAACGAAGTTTTTCTTGTGTTTCTACAGTTCCAAGATCTATGCTATCTATCTGCTCTGTAAGAACATTATCTGCATTTATATTGTTACCGATAGTACCTAGTACATACATACCATCTGTAGTTACAAGATCATCGTTGCTGTTAAAAACAAATCCACCATCACGAGTATACATAGGATCACCATTACCTTGAACTCCAAACCAACCCTCACCCTCTATAGCCATATCAGTGTTTCTATCAGATAGCATTAAAGCACCTTGTTCTGTGCTCATAGTTGTAGTTTGAACTCTACTACCAGTTCCTATATCTTCTATCATACCATCACCACTGGCAATAGATGTCTCAAAAAGAGATGCAAATTCAGCTTCGCTACTACGATAACCTACTGTATCTATATTTGCTATGTTGTTTGATGTAACATCGATAGCAGATGATGATGTTCTCATCCCTGCTAAACCACTGTAGTAAGCCTGAGTCATGATAAACCCCTTAGTAAACTTCTGTTACATTTTCAAGAGGAACATAGCTAGAGCCTAGTTTTAACAGTGTTTGTCCACCATCAAATCTAACAGACTCTATAGGGTATGTTCCTAGTCTTGTAGTTTGTGAATTTCCTGCAGTATCTGTATATGAAGCACTAGCATAGTATAATCCACCCTCTGCTTGTTCACCTTGAGTTGTTGTACCATCCCATGTAAACTGATAAACTCCTGATGGGTTTGTTCCAACATCTATAGTTTGGATAATATTTCCATCTACATCAGTTATCTCAACATTTCCTTGCTCTATATCAGATGGAAAGTACATCTCAAATGTTGAGCTTCCACCTTTATCTATAGATATAGCATTGCTACCTAAATCAGCGGTTTTTCCTATAGCAGCTATAGTTGAAAAATCGTTAGATGATTCTAATGATGCTGCTAGATCTTCTAGTGCTTGATTTGTTTTATCTGAAGATTCTAGTGAAGCGAGTTGAGATGTTTGAGTAAGGATAGCTTCTGTATCTGTAGGCTCAGTAGGATCTTGATACTGAAGCTCTGCTAGTAGTAGTGTCATAAAGTCATCATTACTTAAGCTTGTTTTATCCTCAACTGTTGTTGTTTGTGTATAATCACCATATACTGAACTGTCTTGACCTATTGAATTAATTGCCATGATATATCCTTTATGCGTAGTTTGGAACTACAATCTCTAAAGAGCTTAAAATCTCTTCGTTTTCCTCATTTGCATCAAAGTAGTTATACTCTTTTGACGCATGTTGTTGTCTTTGATGGTTTTGTTGCTGTTGTTGTTGAGCAGCTGAACCATCTTGACCTTGAGGGTTGTTGTTAAAATTTAATGAAGCATTATTTATTCCATTATTTTGTAGTTGTACTTTTAAATCATTTGCATTCATAGCTAAGGCATTTATAGCTGTGTTGTTTGAGCTTAGATTTATATGTAGATTTTTACCACGTTGAACTATGGTTAGATCAACCTCCCCAAGATTTTGAGGGTTTAGTTGTACTTTTACCCTTGTAAATGGAGCTTTATAGTTATCTATAGCTGTTTTTACATCTTGAGAGAGATACTTTGTCATCTGTTTAGCTTCATTCATTTTAACTTCAAGGCTATCAGATTTTGGTATGTTTGTTATATCTGATTTTATTGAAGTTGTTTGTTTAGTATCTTCACTGCTTGATTTATCAGAAGTTTCACCATTTAGTAGATACTCAAGATTTTTACTTATATCTGTTTTTGGTGCATTTATAACTTTTGCTGTTGCTACTGAAAAATCAGCTGTTAAACCTGTCATCTCTTTATTTACCGCTTTTTCACCTTTTAGGAGTGCTTTTAGAGTATCATCAGCTTTTTTCTTTGGCGTTAGAAGTGTTTCTAGTGAAGATATATTTGTACTTTTTACATTTGCACTATCTTGTGCAGAAACTGTAGTTTTTGTTTGTGCTTTAAAAAGTGGCATATCTTTTATCTCTTTTGTGGAGATTTTAGATTGTTTTTCTGTATTTGTATCCTCTACTATTTTAGTGTTTTGTAAGATATCAGATAAGCTTTTTTTTGATTTGTTTGTTTTATCTGTTTGTTGTGTAAGAGTACTTAGTTTCTCCTCTGTGCTAAGAGGATTTTTGATAAGCTCATCTGATGTGTCTGGAGTGGCTTTTACACTTTGCATCGTTAACTTTGATACATCTATATCGTATTTTTCAGCTATTTTAGCTAGACCTTTTAGTGTTTGTGGAAGATCTTTTATCTGTGCTTCTTTTGCTCCGTCACTAAGGTTGATTTTGTCTTTTAGGTACTGTTTTGCATCTGATACAAGTTGTTTAAGATCTTTTAGTGAAAGTGTAACTGTAAGATCTTTGTTTAGTGCAAGATCTTCCTCTTTTGGTGCTGTAGTTTCACCTTTTAACAAAGAGAGTATATTTTCTTTACTTTTTAGATCTTTTAGTGATAGTTTATCATCCCCTTTTAGGTCTAAAACCAGTGTTGCATCTTCTGGATTTAGAGAGTCTTTAGGGTTAAGTTTAAAACCACTTAAAAGGTCAGCAAAAGATGAGGATTTAGCCCCATCTTTTGTAGATTCTGTTTTCTCTGTAGTTTTTGTTGATGATGTTGCAGTTATGGTTACAGTTTCTTTTGAACTCAGTGTAAACATCATGCACTCCTTTTGTATCTATAATGAGTATCTTATAGATTTTTACAAAGGTAGCATATAATGTTCCATATCTAGTAAACTTTTGCAAACCTGTCTAAACAGTGAAGATCTTTTTTTAGAAATCTACTAACGCAGTCTTGTAAAAAACCTATAATCTCTTCTGCACTTTCACCATCTGCAGGATAGCTTAAAAGATAAAAAGATAGTTTTTTATCAAAAAACTCATCAAACATCCCTTTTACTATCTCTGCACCATATTTATCTGTGTATGGAAGTACGAAAAAGTAGTCTGTTTCATGATTTGTAATAGAGTCAGATGTTCTTAGTATCTCCTCTAGTGAGGAGTCTATAATCTCTGGAGCTATACCATTAAAGTCACAGTAAAGTAGTGTAAAACTCTCTGCACGATTTTCATCTAGTCTATCTGAGATCCCCATATTTAGGCGTAAAAGTTGTTTAAAGTTGTCAAAGGTAAAATGTATTCCAGCCATGGTATAAATCCTTAAGTTATAAATTTTGTATAGTATATCAAAAAAAATATTTTATATATCTTCAGATAGACTAACTAGTTTTCCCTTTTTTAGTCTATCTATCTTACCCCTTAATTGTCTTATAAAAAATGCTTTTTTCTCAAAGCTTATGTTTGGAGTGAAGTTTATCTTTTTTAACTCCCTCTCATAGTGTCTTATAAGAAATATGATAAGTTCAGCATCAAGTGCTTCCTCATCTTTAAAACTAACTATACTATCATCAACAAGTATAGCCATCATCTCAGGGGAGGATGTTTGGTTGTTTATAGCTTTTACAAACTCATCTGAATGAAACTGCAGTAAAGATGGGTCTAAAACATCAAGTATATGGTCTATAAGGTGTGGTTTTTCCATCACAGTTTTTATAAGTGAGAGTTCAGACATATCTCTATGTGTATTTTTTTGCATTAGTGGTGCATTGTTGGCGTTAGTGTTGTTTGAGAGTTTTATAAGTGATGGAGACACACCAAGTCCACCAAGTCTTGAAGCTAGATATGTTTTATACTCCTCTTGAAGGATAGGGGAGAGTGTCTTTAGATAAGATATACCCTCTTGCATACAGCTCTCTTTCTCTTTTGGGTCCCTTAGATTGAAAAGTGAGAGTATCTCATCTAGTACAAACTCTATAAATGGTTTTGAGGAGCGAAATATATCTGCAAGCTCATCAACTCTTGAGTCTTTTACCATATCAGCAGGATCTACACCCTCATCAAATATAACCACACCACCATTAAACCCACCAGCACTAAGGAGTTTTGAGGCTTTTAGAGCTGCATTTCGTCCAGCTTTGTCACCATCGTAAGCCATAACTATCCTTGGTGAGCCTTTTCTTAAAAGCGGTAGATGTTCTGGCGTTAGAGCAGTTCCAAGTGTTGCAACTGCATTGTCAAATCCCGCTTGATGAAGCATGATAACATCAAGATAACCCTCTGTTATGATTATCTCAGACTTTTTATAGATAGCTTGTTTTGCATGATGATAGGCATATAATAGTCTTGATTTGTTAAAGTATGGTGTCTCAGGGGAGTTTACATACTTTGCTTGATGGTTTGTTATGGTTCTTCCACCAAAACCAACTATAGTACCATTTGCAGAGTGGATAGGAAATGTTATACGCTCTATAAATCTTGCAAAGTATCTACCATCACTATGCCCAACAACACCCATCTCTATAGCTTCGTTCATATTGAACATCTGTGATTTGATATAGTTTATAGTTGAGTTTGTATCTGGTGCATACCCTATACCAAACTTCTCAACACTACTCTCATAGATACCTCTACTTTGTATATACTCTAACGCCAACTTATGTCTTGGTAGCAGTGTTTGGTACCAATGATTTAAACTATCCATAACCTTTGAGCGAGGTTTGTTATGTTTGTTATCTGTATATGTTAGTGAAAAGTTATAAGTTTGTGCAAGTTTCTCAAGTGCTTCAGGATAGTTAAGCTTCTCATATTCCATAACAAACTTAACACTGTCTCCACCAGCTCCACATCCAAAACAGTGGTATATCTGCTTTTGTGGACTTACAACAAATGAGGGGGATTTTTCATCATGGAAGGGGCAGGGAGCTTTAAAGTTTCCCCCCGCTTTTTTAAGTTCTACATAGTTACCAACTACATCAACAATATCTAGTCGTGCCTTTAAGGCTTCTATGGAATCTTGGCTTATCATAGTAAAAGTATACTATGATATCTTTTAAAAACTACTGTTACTGGCGGCCGTGACCTTTGCCTTGTCCTATTGTTGTATTATCATCAGATTGACAATCTCCACTACCATCACCTTGACCTTGACCATTTTCTACATTTGGGTACTCTGCTTCAGTTTTACAGTATGGATCACCAAGTGAACAACAACCATTTTCAACACCTAAGTTTTTAAGACCTTGATCAAATGACCAGTAGTGTGAGTAACTTCCATCTCTTAAAAAGTTAAATACATCAACAACATCCTGTGCATTTGATGCCTGTGCTATAGCTATATCTTCATCTAGGTCTGTAACATCTACCACTTCAACCATACAACCAACTTGAAGTGCATCTTGTTGAGATTGAACACCTTTTGCTATAAGTTCATCATAAAGATCTTGAATTTTTTGAATATCATAAACACCAGCTACACTATTTACATCTGCTTCTGGAGATAATGTAGATGTGTTTACATCTGTTACAGATAAGGCTGAACCATCTATGTTGTATTTAGTAACCAGAGCTTTTACAGATGCTATATGTTGTATCTCAGAGTTTGTTGGTATATTTTTTAACTGCATTAAATCTGGATAATAAGAGTATAGCTTGTTGTATACATCATATGCTAATCTCTCCTCATTACCCATATATGCTAAAGTGTTTTTTGTAGCATCATCTAGGTCGTATTTAACAGTATTTATAGAATCTGTAACATTTACTGGTAAGTTAGAATCATCAATCTCTTGTACTTGATGTTGATTTTTTTCTAAGTGAGCTATAGCATCATCTTTTGATACAGTATGCTCTATATGAGCTTCTGTAAGGTAAGCATCCAGATCCTCTTTGTTAAAATCTCCACTAGTTAAAAGTTCTGAAGTATTTGTATCTATAGTTATACCGTTATCAGGATTTGAATCAGTATCTAGTGATTGTAGTAGTTGAGCAAGTGCTACTACTTGTTCATTTGTTGTGTCATTTCTATCAACACCAGCTAAATCTTGAGGAAATACATGTCTATCAGTAGGTAGTGTATCTACTCCACCAAGTTTTAATCCACCAACTCTAAATGTTACTGGTAAAGATTCACAAGAGAAGTTACCGTTGATATCTGTAGTACCTGTAGTACCATCAGCACATGTATATGTTACACCCTCTACATAACCATCTATAAGTTGACCATCTATAGATGTGCTTGTGATAGTAGATGAAGTTGTAGAAGTTGTAGTCCCAGAATCACTACTACCACACCCTATAAATAATGAAGCAACTGCCGCTAAAGATAAAGCGATCATTTTATTTTGAATATTTAACATAATTTCTTTCCTTTTTTTGTTTTTGTTGAGGAGATTGTAACAATAAAATGTTAGCAGAGTGTTAGCTGGGAGATATCAAGATAAAAGCTTGTTCCTTTTTCAAGTTGAGTATCAACTCTAACACCAATACCAAGCTCATCACAAAGTTTTTTTACTATATGAAGACCTATCCCTATACCTCTATCCTGCTCTTTGTAAAATCTATCAAACACTTTTTTTGTATCTTTTATCCCTTTTCCACTATCCTCTATCTTAAGTATCTTATCTTCTAGTGTTATCTTGATATATCCATTTTGTTTGTTGTACTTTATGGCGTTAGAGAGTATGTTTTCTAATATCCTAGCAAAACCATCCTTGTTTGTTTTTATACCAATAGTTTTTATATCCATGTTAATAGATATGTTTTTAGAGTTTGTTTGAAGATAAGAGATATGCTCTTTTATAAGAGTATCGAGTTCAAAACACTCTTTTTGTGTTGCATGGTTGTTTAGGTATGCCTTTAGATTTGTTTGTAGGTTTAGTATGGTGTTTATACTATTTTCCATTCTTGTTATCTTAGTGTTTTCCCCTATCTGTTTTTTTAACATAGAGATATTTAGTCTAAGTGTAGAAAGTGGGGTGTTAAAATCGTGTAGTATATCTTTTATAAACTCCTCTGTTAAAAAAAGAGCATTTTTTAGTGGAGAGAGGGCATAAAATGAGAAAAGTACAGATAGGATAACTACAGCCATCAAAACTAAAAGATAGTAGATAAAAAGGTTTTTTTGTATATCTGATACTTTACTTAGATAGTTTTGTTTATCTAGGTATATCTTAAGAGCATTTTTTGATGAGGAGGGTATAGAGAAGTATGATGCTATCTCATTGTCCGTTTTATATAGTGTATAGAGTTGATGTTTATCTATGGGGGAGAAATCTATCTTAAACTCATCACACTTTAGATCAAAGCTACATATCCTCATAGATGAGAATAGATTTTCATCTAGTGTTTGCACCTCTTTTTTAAACTCTACAAAAAAAAGTGTAGTTACAAGTAGTGTTTGAGATATAAAAAAGAGTAAAAAACTTTTTACAAACGACTCTATCTCAACTTTTTTCAAGCATATATCCTATACCTCTGATATTTTTAAGAGGTAAATCTGTTGTATTTTTAAACTTGTTAAGTGCTACTCTAAGTGTACTCTCAGATGGGTGTGTTAGACAATCCATAAGTATAGTTTTATCTAGCACTTGATTTATATTTCTTAAAAATATATCACATAAACACTCTTGAACCTCACCTAGTGGTATAAGTTTGTCATCTTTATACAACTCTTTTTTATCTGGAAAATATCTTATATTTTTATACTCTATCACATTTAGAGTTTGTGAAATCTTTGCATTTACCCTTATAAGTAACTCCTCTGGAAAAAAAGGTTTTTTTATATAATCATCAGCACCAAGAGAGAATGCTTTTGCTATGGAGTTGATATCTACAAGAGCACTTATAAAGATAGCTGGTGTTTTATCATTTGCATCTCTAAGAGATTTTAGTATCTCTAGTCCACTCATATCTGGTACATTTATATCAAATATATACAGATCGTACTCATTATCGTAACTTTTATCTATAGCATCATCTCCACGATGAACCATATCTACACTGTATCCATCATCTATAAGTAACTCTTGTATGGTTTGTGCTAGTTCTATATCATCTTCAAGTAAAAGTATCTTTTTCATCTAGTAGTAATATCCTATCTTAAAACTTAGGTAATCTTTTGAAGCACTGTCACTTAGTCCATAAGCATAACTAAATGTTGCAAAGTAGTTCTCATCAAAACTGTAGTATCCATAAAGAGATGCAGTTTTTATATCCTCTATCCCTTTGTATATACTATCGCTAAAGTTATATGATGCACTTAGGTAGAGTTTATCACTTATATAGTATCCAGCCCCAGCATTGAAACCATTTGTATCTTGATAAACTATATCTATAGTTGTATTGGTATCATCTATAAGGTGTACATCATCATCGTTTATCATTGTATATGTGTACCCTGCAAAGAGATTTAACTTTTTAAGATTGTAGCTGAGGTTAAGAGAGGATGTATAGTCTGTATTGTTATTATTATAAGCAGCATCATATGTTGGTAGTAGTGAGCCAAGACCTACTCTTAGAGTTAGATTTTGCGCAGGATAAAACTGATAAGCAACACCTACAAATGTATCATACAAACCATCTTCATCATATCCATCTCCACTTGTAGAGAAGTATGATGTTGAGAGTTGCATAGAGAAATTTTTATAGTAGTAGTCTAGTTGTAGGGAGCTTGATAGTGTATCTGTTTTGTTTAAAGTAAGGTAGTCTGAGTCTGAATAGCTTATACCTAAGATGATATCAAAATGGTGTGGAGATATAAGG
>Ga0256843_1001495_pt1 | contig 18350 bp, 15 predicted proteins | sample AlvinellametaG_FD_191572 | JGI IMG/M metagenome (GOLD analysis project Ga0256843, IMG submission 191572) | Pompeii worm associated microbial communities from hydrothermal vent at the East Pacific Rise, Pacific Ocean - Alvinella | ecosystem: Host-associated > Annelida > Integument > Unclassified ... | reverse complement strand
AAGTAAGGAATAAATTGTGTGAGTTATAGGAAAAAAATAAGTAGATTTTATAAAACGAAAGAGATTAAAAGGAGAAAAAGCCTAAAGCTTTCTCTCCAGTAAGAAGGAGTGTGAAACTAGATGTTATCACGAATTTGTAGAGACTCTACTAGCTCAAGGTAAGCTTTTTTGTCTTTACGTTTGAAGTATCTCATTAAACGACGACGTTTACCAACGAGTTTAAGTAGTCCAAGACGAGATGCGTGATCTTTTTTGAATACTTTTAAGTGCTCTGTTAACTCTGCAATTCTTGTAGTTAGTAATGCAATTTGAACTTCACTTGAACCAGTGTCATTCTCATTACGTCCGTATTTTGCAACTATTTCTTGTTTTTTAGCCGAATCTAAAGCCATAATAGCCTCCTGATGGGTATAATAATCTAACTTAAATGCCAATTGCAGATAAATTGAAGTGGAATTATACCAAAACTTTTCTTTATATTTATTTATGAAAAGCTTATGTTACTTCTAACTATTTTTAGCTATAATAAAGGTTCTAAAATTAAATTTATTGAAAGTGTCTAAAGATGTTAATAACAAAAGCCAGTGAGTATGCAATACTCTCTCTCATTGTACTGTCAAAATCAAAAGATCCTATGGATAGTGAAACACTCTCTAGAGAGCTAGCTATCTCTAAAAGTTTTTTAGCAAAAATTCTTCAAGCACTTGCAAAAGCAGATATTTTACAATCGTACAAGGGAGTAAAAGGTGGCTTTGCCCTCAAAAAACTTCCTAAAGAGATTAATATGCTTGATGTCATGTCAAAGGTAGAGGGAAAAGCACCTGCTGTTTTTGAGTGTGCTCCATCAGAGAGTAACTGTCCTTCTGATAAAGCAAACATATGTTCTATTTGGCCTTTTTTAAATAAACTTCAAGTAAAAATAGACTTCTTTTTAAAAGAACTCACTCTCGCAGATATTATTGAAGAAGAGTAGACTTGGCTAGAAAATTAACTTTTAAACAGCAAGTTGGAACAGCACTTAACTTCCTTTTAGGACAACGTGACTTAAGTGTTGTCATCTTTGTAATGGCAATTTTAGCTATTATTATTGTACCACTTCCATCGGCAATGCTCGATGTCCTTTTAACTGTCTCCATGGCTATGGCTGTACTCATACTACTTATTTCACTCTATGTACCAAAGCCTACAGACTTAACAACCTTTCCAACTATTATTCTTATTTTGACCCTCTTTAGGCTCTCACTAAATATTGCTACAACCAGAATGATTTTGAGTCATGGAAATGAGGGACCAGATGCGGTAAGTGACATTATTACCAGTTTTGGTGACTTTGTTGTTGGTGGAAACTATGTCATAGGGATTATAGTATTCGCTATTCTTGTCCTTATTAACTTTATGGTTATTACCAAAGGTTCTACAAGGGTTGCAGAGGTTGCAGCACGTTTCGTACTAGACTCTATGCCTGGTAAACAGATGGCAGTAGATGCCGACTTAAACGCAGGTCTTATAGATGATGCCGAGGCAAAGAGAAGACGTGCCGAAATTCTTCAAGATGCAAACTTCTATGGTGCTATGGATGGTTCGAGTAAATTTGTTAAAGGTGATGCAGTTGCGGGTATTATTATTACCCTTATTAATATAATTGGTGGTTTCCTTATAGGTGTTTTCCAACACGACATGAGTGTAGGCGATGCCGCTTCTACCTTTACACTTTTAACAATTGGTGATGGGCTTGTAGGTCAGATTCCTGCTCTTATTATCTCTACTGCTACGGGTATTATGATAACAAGAAGCTCTAGTGATGGAGACAACTTTGCAGAGGGAACAATTAACCAGTTAGCCGGTAATGCAAAGATTATGATGATTGTTGGATTTATCATGATTCTTTTTGCTCTTGTTCCAGGTCTTCCAACTGCTTCTATGGGTTTAGTTGGTGTGCTCTTTGCTGCTCTTGGTTGGGCTACTTACAAGTTTAACAAAGGTGAGTTAAGTATTTTAAATGTGGAAAATATCACAGGAAATAAAACACATGAACAACTCGAAAAAGAGCGTGAAAAAGTAAAACCTAAAAAGACTCAAGCTGAGATTGCAAAAGAGGAAGAAGCCGCTCTTGAAGATATTTTAAAAGTAGAGATGCTTGAACTAACACTAGGTTACCAACTCATTAAGCTTGCAGACAGTAACCAAGGGGGAGATCTTCTTGAACGTATTCGTTCTATGCGTCGTAAAATAGCTAGTGACTTTGGGTTCTTAATGCCACAAGTTCGTATACGAGACAATCTTCATTTAAAAGCGCAACAGTACCAAATTTTACTCAAAGGAATTAGTGTTGGTGAGGGAGAGATTCAACCAGACAAATTCTTAGCTATGGACAGTGGAATGGCAACAGGAGAAATCAATGGTGAACCTACAAAAGAGCCCGCATTTGGTTTAGATGCACTCTGGATTCATCCAAATGACAAAGAGGATGCTATTATTAACGGCTACACAGTTGTTGACCCTGCTACTGTCATATCTACACATATGAGTGAACTCATTAAACGCAATGCAGAAGAGCTTCTTACTCGTCAAGAGGTACAGACACTTATTGACAAAATAAAAGATAGTTTCCCTGTCATTGTAGATGATGTTCTTAAAGTCGCTTCTATTGGTCTTATTCAGAGAGTACTCAAAGCACTTCTCCATGAAAAAATACCACTCAAGGATATGTTAAGTATTTTAGAAACAATTGCTGATGTTGCAGAGTATACAAAGAGTGTAGAGCTCATTACCGAACAGGTACGGGCAAAGCTCTCTCGTGTTATTACACAGATGTACTCAAGTGAAGATGGGGTTATTCGCCTACTCACTTTTGACACAAATACAGAGCAACTCCTCCTTCAAAAATCTCAAGAGCAAAATGGGGTAAGAAATTTAAACCTCAATGTTGGTGAAATCAATGGCCTTATTCAGGCAACAAGTACAAAAGCTGCAGAACTACTGCAAAAAGGTGTCTCTCCAGTTATTATTATTGTCGATCCTCAACTACGACGTAGTGTTGCAGAGATTTTTGAACGCTTCTCTTTAGATGTAGTGACACTCTCTCATGCAGAAATAGACTCTTCCGCTACTTTTGAAGTTCTCGGATCTATAGCAATACAAAATTAAACACAACAAGGAAAATAATGAAAAATAGAACAATCTACCATCTCTCTCACATTGACTTAGATGGCTACAGCTGCCAACTTGTCATGAAGTATACACCCTATGTACTCCATAACTATAATGCTAACTATGGTCCAGAGGTAAAATCGAAATTAACACTTATGCTCGATGCAATTAAAAAAGAGAAAAAGAACTCTCTCATTCTTATTAGTGACTTAAACCTTACAGCAGATGAGTCTCAATGGCTTACAAATAGTGTTGCTAAACTCAACACACAGGGCATAGATGTAAAACTAACACTCCTTGACCACCATGGAAGTGGTGCACAGAGTGCTAAAAAACATGACTGGTATTACCTTGATGAGTCTCGATGTGCTACAAAAATTGTGTACGACTATGCAAAAGAACACTTTGAATTTAATGAACCAGAATGGATGGAGAAGTATGTTGATGTAGTGAATGCCGTAGACTTATGGAAAAAAGAGGAACATGACAACTTTGAGTATGGTAAAGTATGTATGCGTCTAGTCAATGAGACAAGAGAACTCAACAGAATTATGTTTGCAGATGAAGACAACCGCTATAAACTTTCACTCTTAGAAGAGGCTGTAAACTACATTCATGAAAAGAATGCACCAATTATTCTTGATGAAAAAATCCACCTTATCAAAAAAGCTTTTTTTAAACGTGACAAAGATGACACACTAGACAACCTAGCAACAGCATTTATTGTCGAGCTTTTAGGCTCTCAGCGTGCAACAAATACTATTTACTACAAAGGGTACAAAGGTTTCTTAAGCTATGCCATAGGAAATACCTCTATTATAGGAAATGGATTCTTAGTTGCTTACCCTGAGTATGATTTTATTGTTGATGTAAGCTTTAAAGGAACAATGAGTCTTCGTGCAGACAACAATGTAAGTGTTGCACAAATCTCTAAAGAGTGGGCAAATGGTGGTGGTCATCCAAATGCTGCAGGAGGAAGAATACCTCACTTTAAAGAGCAGTATGTTTATGAGAAAGTAAAATCTCAAATAGAGATGATTATTAACGACAAAGAGTCAGTTCATGGTGACTTAGTGTGGAAAAAAGAGGATTTAGTCTAGACTATTTCTCCTCTCCATTTCCAAAGTGTTTAAAAAGGTACTCTGTAGCAAGTTTCTCATCCCGAGGGTTAATAGGTGCCTTGTAAACCTCACGCATCTTTACTACTAAATGGTGCCAGTACTCTTTAGACTGCTTTCCTTGGTTAATTATGTAGCCATAGGAGTGACACCATTGACAATTTCTCTGCATAACCAAAATATTTTCATCTTGAGGAATTGCAAAAGTCATACTTACCATTTTTATTTTTTCTGTATAAGCCGCTTCCAAAGAGAGAAGTGAAAGAAGTAATACTATAACTATTTTTTTCATATACTCACACTCCTTACACTATTGTAACGGTAACACTATCTATACCGTTATATTTATAGCCACCATGATTCCATGCGACCTCATAAGGAAAAGGTTGCTCTTCCCCTCTCTTGTTACGTGCTTTAGCCATAATAGTTAATGAATTTTTCTTCTTGACACGGAACTTGTAACGAAAGAGTCTAAAGGCATAAGGAGACAACTCCTTATCTAAAAAAGCTTCACTCCAATTCTTGCCACCATCAAGGGAGATATATACAGCCTCAATACCCGAACCTTCATCAAACGCAACACCCTTTATGGTAAGATCTGAACCATAAGGAATTTGACTTTTTGATGTAGGGTAACCAATGTATGACTTAACATTCATCTCCTCTAAAGGTTTACTCTTGAGTGCCCTTTTCTCTGGTAATTCACACTCACACTCATTATCTGGAATTCTATAAGCTGTATCCATATAAAAATGAGGTACATACTCTTTTGTAACATGAATATTACTCAACATTTTCACCCAACTATCAGCATAAAAACCTGGAATAATTAAACGAAGTGGGTACCCATTTAAAAAAGGTAAATCCTCACCATTTTGCTCATATGCTATGATGGTATCATCACTGATTTTCTCTATTTCTAACTCTCGTTTAAAGCTTGCAATTTTTTCCATAACTGGTTTATCGTCACCATTAAGAGTAATCCACTTTGCCTCTTCTTTTAAGCCTGCTCTTTTCAATACATCTTTTAAACGAACACCCTTGTAAACGCTACATCCCATAGCACCACTTCCCCACTGTATACCTGTGGTTGTCGGTGAGAATGCAGAACGAGAGTTTCCTCCACACTGCATAGCTACAGTTACTTCAACTGCTTCAAACTCTTTTTTCAACCTATCAAGTGTCAAATAGAGTCTCTCATGAACCTCTCCATGTATATGAAGATAGTATGTTTCCATGTTGATATGTGTAGGAATTTTTGGCATATGCCAACGAACAAAAAGTTCATTATTTGGAGTAATTGCAGTCGTAAATGTCTCTCTTGGAGACTCTAAAAGTGGTGGTCTGTCGGAGTAGGTTATGAGTGGTCTTTTCTCGGGAAAAGAGACAGTTGAGACCTCTTGCATATCTCGCGGTTTTTGCGTTGTAGCATAGAGGGAACTCGAAGTCAAAAGTGCCGAGGAGGCAACAAATGACATCCTAAAAAAATCTCTTCTTTGCATAGACTCTCTCCTTAATTGTTTAAAAAATAACGTTCAACACCATTTGCTAAACCTAGTGCTAAACGTTTTTGGTATTGACGGTTTACCAAAAGTTTTGCTTCAGCAGGATGCGAGATAAAACCAACTTCTACCAACACCGCTGGCATTTGAGCACCTACGAGTACCCAAAATGGTCCCTGTCTGACACCCGCATCTTTAACATGTTTGTAGTTTTTCTTTAATGTACCAAGTACACCTCTTTGCAGGTCAATTGCTAATTTATTTGCAGCAATAATATTATGCGAATTGAGCGTATTTAAGAAAGTATCTTTACCATAAAATCCCATGTCAGACAAGTCGGCTTTGTTCTCACTAGCAGCAACTCTTTTTGCACGAGAAGATCTCGACTTATCTAAAAAGTAACACTCAATTCCATGCACTTTTTTTGCACTTTTTTTATTGACTGCATTCGCATGAATACTAATAAAAAGATCTGCTTTTTTTCTATTTGCAAATTGGGTGCGTTTACGTAACTTAATAAACTTGTCAGAGTCTCTTGTCATATAGACCTTATAACCTCTCGCACTCAAAATTTTACGTAACTCTTTTGCAATCTGTAGGACAACAACCTTCTCTCTATAACCTCTGTAACCAACTGCTCCTGGATCATTACCACCATGTCCCGGATCAATTACAATTGTCTTTTTTCTATCGAGTCTTGTGGGTGATACAGTTCTACTTTTTGCTTTCTCTTTCTTGCCATACGCCTTTGTAGCAATATTTATGAGGAGTGTGTTATTCTCTTTTTTAAAGCGAATAGTTAGCTTTTTTCTATTCTCAATTACTAAACGCAGTGTATTAGAGTTATGCTGTGCAAGCTTAATTTTATCAACACCCTCTTTTCTTAAGATTTGAGAACGTGTTAACATTGATGCATGAATATCAAAAATATATTTATGCCGTTTTGTTTTTCTATCATAAAGTGTAAAGTAATTTATTTGATTATTTCTCAATTTTTTGTCAAAAAGCATCTGCAGCTTTCCGTGTTTCCATCGAACAGACTTCAGCCTATGAGAAGATTTTACTTTGAGTTTTTTTGAAGACTTCTTTTTAATATTTTTTGAATGTGGAGGTTTGTAGGTATGTTTAGGTGTCATTTCAGCCAACTCTTGAGAGTACTGAGAGACATCTATTCTTAGTTTTTTACCACTTTTAACAATCCCTTTGAGTGCACTCATTTTGAGCTTTTTATTCTCACTCATAAGTGCCCGAAGGTAAAGGTTTTTGTAGTCGTTGTAAGCACGAAACTGGTCACTTTTACTACTTGAATTTACAAAACCATTTGCACGCTTTAAGAGTGCTGTTTCGCTAAGTGCCTCAAGAGAGAGGACAAATACTATAAGTAGTAAAAGAGAGCGAAGCATTTAAAGACTATTCACCCTCAATAAGTTTTGTAAGAAGCTCTTCTACAGAGATAATCTCATTGAGTCTATAACCATTTGTTCCAGAGAAGAAAAGGCCTGTCTCTAAGTTACCTTCGTAAGCATCACTTAAACGATCAGCAATACAGAAACCAACAACTTTCGCTTCCTCTCCACGATTACAAGGTGCAACACAGTTAGAAATACATTTAATAGCAGGACCTTCGCGTTTCTCTACAAGTTTTGTAAGGTTCGTCACAACACCTTGTGCTGGGTACCCAACAGGAGAACTCATAAGCTGAATATCTTCCTCTTTTGCATCAAGAAGCACTTTTTTCAAGTTTGCATGCGCATCACACTCATAAGTACCAATAAAACGAGTACCCATCTGAACACCACTAGCACCACGACTCATCATATCTTCTATATCTTTTTTATCCCAAACACCACCAGCAGCAATGACAGGAATGTCACCCCATTGAGATGCCTCTTCTACAACAGGCCCAACAATATTTTCCAATTGGTTCTCTTCTAGTTTACACTGCTCATAAGTAAATCCTTGGTGTCCACCAGACTTTGGACCCTCTACAACAACTGCATCTGGTAATCTGTTGTAACGTTTTTTCCAACGTTTACAGATAATTTTCAGTGCTTTTGCAGAAGAGACAATAGGCACAAGTGCTACATCTGGATAACCCTCTGTAAATTCAGGCATATTTGTAGGAAGACCAGCACCAGTAATAATAATGTCAATACCAGCTTCACAAGCATCACGTACAACACGGCCATAGTCATTAATTGCATAAAGAATATTGGCAGCAAGTGGCTTGTCACCACAGATACCTCTTGCACTCTCAATAATTGCTTGAAAGCCCTCTTTTGAGTAGAAGTTTGCCTCACTAAGAGGTCTATCTGCCACAAGTTTTTTAGAGTACTCTTTATTTTTGTAGTACCCTGTTCCAACAGCTGAAATAACACCAAGTCCACCATTTGCAGAAACTGTTCCTGCTAGTTGATCCCAACTTATTCCAACACCCATTCCACCTTGAACAATAGGTTTTTCTATAGTATATTTTCCAATATTTAAAGAGTTAAAGCTCATTAATTTACCTTTAGTTTTGCAAATTTTCTTTTTCCAACTTGTAAGAGATACTCTCCCGCAGTTAGTTGTAACTTTTCATCTGTCACTTTTTCTTGATTTATTTTAACGCCACCTTGCTTAATATCTCTTCTAGCTTGTGAAGTTGATGGCTCAATGTTACATTCTTGCAACGCTTTTGCTATCCAGATCTCTCCATCGCATGAAAATTCGGGAATATCTGTTGGAATTTGGCTTTTTGAGTGAATTTTATCAAATTCTACTTTTGCATTTTCTGCTGCTTCTTGAGAGTGAAAACGTGTAGTAATTTCAATAGCTAAAGCCTCTTTAACTTTTTTAGGATGTAGAGTACCTTCAGAAACACCTTTTTTCAATGCTTCAATTTCATCAAGAGTTTTGCTACTTAAAAGTTCATAAAAACGCCACATAAGTTCATCTGAAATACTCAGTACTTTTCCAAACATATCATTAGGAGCATCAGTTACTCCAATGTAGTTTCCAAGTGATTTACTCATTTTTTGAACGCCATCAAGACCTTCCAAAATTGGCATCATTAAAACAGCTTGTTGCTTTTTAATTTCATATGCTTTTTGGAGTTGACGTCCCATTAAAAGATTAAATTTCTGGTCTGTTCCACCAATTTCGATGTCTGATGCTAAGTGCACACTGTCATAACCCTGTAGAAGTGGGTACATAAACTCACTTACGGCAATTGGTGTTTGAGATGCATAGCGTTTAGAAAAGTCATCACGCTCTAGCATACGTGCCACTGTAAGGTTAGAAGCGAGTTGTAGCATTCCTGCTGCACCTAGTTCATCTAGCCACTCGTTATTGTAGACAATGTCCGTCTTCTCTTTGTCTAAAATTTTAAATGCTTGTGTTGTATAAGATTCAATGTTTTTTACAATGTCATCTTTTGTAAGTACTTTTCTTGTAGCACTCTTCCCTGTAGGGTCACCGATCATCGCAGTAAAAGAGCCAATAAGAAACTGAACACGAGCACCATACTTTTGAAATGTAGCTAACTTCTGTAGTAAAACAGTATGTCCTAGGTGTAAATCGGGAGCAGTAGGGTCAAAACCAGCTTTTACCGTGTAAGTTTTTCCCTCATCAAAGTATGCTTTTAAAAGCTTCTCAATTCTTTGATCATCAATTATTTCTGCAGTTCCTCTGTTTATCTCACGTAATGCTTCTTGTATCATCTAAAACTATCCTTCTTTCTATTTCATATTTTTTTATTTGTTAATTTTTATAAGCATCATCGGTACGAACCAGATGAATGACTTTTATTTTATTCTCTATTTTAACACGTAGAGTGTTAATATCGGCTTCTTTTGCCTCAAATTCTAGCTCACAGTACTTTGTGTAATCTTCACTATCTTTTCCTAACTCTATAGAGCTAATGTCGATGTTAAGCTTTACCAAGTATGTTAAAAACTCTGCAAGGGCACCCTTTTCATTGTGTAAAGATGCAATTAACTTATATGTGTAGCGTTTTTGATGTGCCCATTTAATGAAAACCATAGGGGCATTCTCTTCTAACTTTTTATGTGCTACCGCACAGAGTTTATGGTGTACATTTACCTTGTTTTTCTCTAAAAATCCCATAACTTCATCACCCGCCTTAGGATGACAACAGTAGTCAAAGACAACATCAGAAAGAGTGCTTGTCGCATAGATGTCAAGTCCTGCTATCTGTGTATGTTTTAACTTAAAACGGTGTCGTGAAAGAAATCCACGGAAACGACTATTTTTACTAATTTCATTTACATAACGATGAATAACATTTTTAAAATGTTCTAAGTCAAAGGCAATATTTGCCACTTGATCACAATTGTGCGATGCTAACCACTCTTGAATACGACTACTTTTAAGCCCCATAACCGTAGCCACTATATTGACTGCGGCCTTCGCGTTTATTTCTCGTAGTCTAGCATTACAGATAAGACGCATATTCGTTTGTGCTTTTGATGTTTTAACTGCATCTATCCAAGAACATCGTGTAACAATCTCATCTTCAGTCATAACTTTTACAATGTCACCATTATTGAGTTCCGTTAAAAGAGAAGACTTCTCTTTGTTAACAAGTGCTGAGACAGCCTTGTTCCCTACCTCTGTATGTACAGCATATGCAAAATCTAAAACGACAGCACCTCTTGGAAGAGTAAAAGCATCTCCTGTTGGAGAAAACACACTTATGTCTTCTGAGTAGAGGTCATTTTTTACTAAGTCATAAAACTCCTCGACACTCTCCTCTTGGTACTGCAAATTATCTAGCCAATCGAGTTTAATATTACTTGCTCCACTCTTATACTTCCAATGAGCAGCAACACCTAACTCTGCTGTTCTATGCATCTCATATGTACGAATCTGGACTTCAAAAATAGCAGTATTATAAAAAACACTTGTATGTATTGTCTGGTAACCATTATCTTTTGCAACGGCAATGTAGTCTTTAAATCGGGATGCTAAAGGACGGAAATTGAGATGAATAAGTCCTAAAATATTGTAACACTTTACAGGATCTTTTGTAAGAATACGTACAGCTAAAAGGTCTAACACTTCATCTATACTCACACCTTTTCTCTGCATCTTAAGATAAATGGAGTAACGGTGCTTCACACGAGAAAGAATTTCAAACTCATCTTCACACATACCATTTTGAATAAGAAACTTTGTTATAGCCTCTTTAAAGTCATTGAGTTTTAACTCTATAGCATGGTAGTTACGGTCAAGATAGTTATCTATATGATGTTTCTCTTCAGGAAAAAGATACCCAAAACTAAGATCTTCTAAAATATTTTTTAAGAAACTAATCCCTAAACGATGGGCAATAGGAGCGTAGACAACAAGTGTCTCTTCAGCAATACGTAACTGCTTATGCTCAGCGAGAGCATCTAGTGTGAGCATATTATGAAGTCTGTCACACAGTTTGACAACTAAAACACGAACATCTTCAATACTCGCAAGAAGCATCTTTCTAAATGTTAGAGCAGATGCAACTAAACGCTCGTTAGAGTTTGAAGGGACAAGTTCATTGTCTCGAATAAGGTCAATTTTTGTTAAACCATGGACTAAGTGTGCCACATCTTTTCCAAAAAGTTCTTCTATATCTTCTATGCTTGTCTCTGTGTCTTCTACAACATCATGAAGGAGTGCAGCAATCGCCATCGACTCATCATCTGTAATGGAAGCGACAATAGAGGCAACTAAAATAGGGTGAATAATATAGGGCTCACCACTTTTACGAAACTGTAATTTGTGAGCTTCTATGGAGAAAGAGAGTGCTTTTTGGAGTTTTTCACTTTTCTCTATGTGAGAAAAAAGGTAGGCTGTGGCTGAGTCAACATCATGAAGATGTTTTACTTTTTCTATTTCAATATGACTCAGACCCAAGAGATTTTACTTCTCTAAATTTTCAAAGCCCTTAACAACAACAAGGCCTTCTGCGATTTCCATAAGTGCTAAATCAGTAGGTTTTACACTATGAGTGTTTACACTAAGTTTACTCTGTGCACCATTTTGTAGTTCATCACATCTTGTTGAAACAGCTATTGCTAACTGGTAACGATCCATATTTGGATTTTCATCTAAAATTTTGGCTGTTAATTCTTCTATTTTCATGTTCTAATTCCTTATTTTACGATTGAGCAATTTTTCATATTGCCATTTAAAATGTCAAGTAGGTTCCCCATTACTGACATGTCACATACAATAATTGGAAGACTATTGTCTTTTGCTAATGCAATAGATGTGTCATCCATCACTTTAATATGATCTTGAAGTGCTTGGTCATATGTAAGTTCATCTAACTTCACAGCATCATCATATTTTGCAGGATCTTTATCGTAAACGCCATCTACTTTTGTCGCTTTAATAATAACCTCTGCACCAATTTCAACTGCACGAAGTGTTGCGGCTGTGTCTGTTGTAAAGAAAGGGTTTCCAGTCCCCGCTGCAAAAATAACTACACGACCTTTTTCAAGATGACGTGTAGCTTTACGGTTAATGTATGGTTCAGCAATCTGTTCCATTTTAATCGCTGTTTGCATACGTACTTGTAGTCCAGCATGTTCACAAGCCTCTTGCATTGCAACACCATTAATCACTGTTGCGAGCATTCCCATATAGTCACCAGATGTACGCTTAATAATACCGTCTTGAGCAGCAGTTACACCACGGATGATGTTTCCACCACCAATAACAATACCTACTTCAATTCCAGCATCTACAAGAGACTTAATCTCTTGAGAAATATACTTTAAAATCTGAGTGTCAATCCCATGACCTGCTTCACCAGCAAGAGCTTCACCTGAAAACTTTACTAAAACACGTTTGTTAGCCATGCATACACCTTTATTTATAAAATCCGTGAATTATACTCAAAACTCTCTTTAAATCTGCTTTGAATCTAACTAGTAGTTGTAAGAAAATTGAAAGGAGGTGTACAAGTGCGCTTTATCTTGCCCTACAAACTCTTTTGTTGTGTACTGATGTGCCCAATCAAAACTAAAACTTTGGTAGTGAACAGAGAGTCCATAAAGAAGATTGAAAGTAAAGTTTTTCTTCTCTACACTATGGCTAGAAACGACTGTATTACCATCGAGAAAAATATCTCTAGCTATGGCGTTTACTTTTGCTCCAAAATTAAAACAGAATCTCCATTGAGAAGCTTTTATATTAGAGGAGAGTGGTATTTGACTATAGGTCGAATTGTTAATTGTAAAAGAGCCAAAATCTTTAGGAATCCCCCAACCATAACGCAAAAGAGCCCCTGTGTAAACTCGTGTAGAAACATTCCCAAAATCAACACCAAACTCAGGAATAATTACACTCTCTAAACTAAAAACCTTCTCTAAAGGTATGTAGTTTTTGTAGTTATATTTTAGTTGTAGTGCTAACTCGTTTGAAAGCTGGTTCTTCCAACCTTGAGGTTCATCTGACCCCGTTGCCTTATGAATAGACTTTTGAAGATCATCCATATGAGAAGCTTCTCCTATGACACCAATTTCAAAGGCTAAAGAGGAGAGAGTCTGCTGTGTAACTTGATAGAGGGCAGACTCTACATAAATGTAGCCAGCATAAGGTCTGTCTGTTTCAATGAGTTCTGAAGTTTCTATATCTTCTGGGGTATACATCTGATCTGAAAAGGCAAAAGAGACATAGTTCTTTGCCTTTTTATATTCAGTAAAAGGGATGTGAAAAAAGCTCTCATCTAGAGACTCTCTCTCAAAAAGAAACAATAGCTTTGAGCCATATGTATAGGCTTCATCACTTCTATAGAGAAGATCATCCTCCATAATGAGTGTTGTTCTTTTTAAAGTAAGGCTCTCTTGTGCGTACAGCGAAGAGAAGAGGAAAATGAGTGTAAAAAGATACTTTTTCATCAAAGATACTTATTTATTATAAAGCATCACAAAAGGCATAATTTCAGAAAAAACCACCGCCCGTCGATTCTCTTCCGAATGTAAAATAAGTTCTAACATCTCTGCTAAGTTCTCATCTATTCCTGGTAGTAATTTTCTAATATCTTCAAGTTTCTCGCGTTTATTAACATTTGTAAAACGCTCATAAGCAGAGTAAGGCTCTTTTTTTGTCAATTGGTAGAAGAGCTTACGTCCCAGTTCAAAGACTTCGAACTCCTCATTCTTTCCTGTTAAAACTCTCTCATAAAAACCAAAATCTACCTCAATATTTTTTGCACGCATATAGGCTTGAAGCATCATCATAAAACCTATGTTTGCATGAGTATAGTTTTTGAGTATACGATCATAAAAACCTTCAAAATGCTCTCCATCTTTACGAAGCTTTTTATACTCTAACATAATGGACTCTACATAGTACTTTGCATACTCTAGCGGTGCAGACTTAATTACAGTATGTCCCTCAGTAGACTCACCCATAAGTTTTCCACCAAGTAATATATGGACACCCGAGCCATTAACACCCTCTACTTTTGCCTTACATCCTTCAAATCCAATGTCACCCAGACCATGAATTCCACACCCTTTAACACATGCAGACCAGTACATTCGTACACGACCACTCTCTAAAGCAACCTTTTCGCTTAAGTACTTTGCCATTGCAATTGCATCATTTTTATTTTCAATGACACCAAAAGGACAGTGATCTGTTCCTGCACAGGCTATAAGATGGTTAAAATAAGGTGTATGTATATTTTTATACGCTTCAAAGAAATCTTCTTGTAAAAGTGGTTCTAAGTTTTTCACACCCATAATGTAAAAACTCTGCTCCATATCAAAACGAAGTTCACCATTCCCGTAACTCTCTGCTAACTCTCCGGCTCTAAGCATAGCTGAACCTTTAAAAATTCCAGAAGGGACAACAACATGCACTCCTACACTACCATCACGAAGTTGAATTTTTCCATGGTCAGGCTCTACATAATCCATCTTTGTCATAGTCTCACCAGCAGTTGCAAACTCTATGCCTGCGTTTTCACAGATTGCCTTACGCATTGCATCCATACCAACGGCTTCAATAAGAAAATGGAGACGGTTTTTATTGCGGTTATCTCTAAAACCAAAACGTTTAAAGAGGTCGAGTATTGACATAAACGCGGCAACTACTTCACTCTCATCTTTTAAAAATATATCTGCTTTTTTTGCAATAACACCAACGCGACCACCCAGGTAGAGGTTATAACCGAACATTCCATCTTTTTGTGCAAGTACAAAACAGCAATCATTTCCGTAAACATTACAGCGGTTTGAGAGATTTCCCGTTATGGATGTATTGAATTTTCTTGGGAGTGTAGAAATCCACTCATCCTTTTTGAGAAAAACATCCTGTAGTTTCAGTAATGTTTTATGAGAAGGAAGTACATTGTCAAAAGCTAAGTCATCAAAAGGATCTGCAACAATTCCACGGATGTTGTCAACACCTGTTTGGTATGCATTAATGCCAACAGCCTCTAGTCTTTGAATAATTACAGGTAGTGACTCTATGCTTAAGTAACGAAGCTCACACTGCTGTCTTGTTGTTAAATCTATGTAGTCTTGACCAAACTCTTGTGCACAAGAACCTATGACTTTTGCTTGCTCTGCACTCATGAAACCACCAGGTATGCGAAGTTTTAACATAAATTTTTCAGGTGTAGCTGGCCTATAGTAGATACCAAAACATTTCAGAAAATAAGACTTATCCTCTTCAGGAACAGACTCAAAGCCATTTTGTGCATAGGTGTCTAGCATTGCATAAGCTTCTTGCGGTGTTTTAGAATCTTTTACTTTTTCAATTTTATTAACTTTTTTACTTCTTGCTATATATGCTTCTTCAAGTGCTTTCATAAGTAGGTTCCATTAGATGTTTTTATTTTAGTATTTTATCGTTTTTTAATCAATTTTTGTTCTATTTTTGATTATAATTTATGCATTTAAGAAGAGAGGGCTTATGTTTTTACCATTTTTACAAAAGAAAACACCGCTTCAAGCGGGCAAACTCCAAGAAAAAAACTTCTCTTTTACAACTCCTTTTACGCTCAAAGGGGGACTTCTTTTCATCGATGTTCAAATAGATGAAAGAACATACAAATTTCTTTTTGACACGGGTGCAATGAGTGTTATACCCACAAGTTTAGTTCATAAACTACAACTTTCACCGCTAAAAGAGTCCATTTGTACAGTTGATGCCGATGGTGTAGAGAAACACTCGCTGCTCTACACACTACCAACACTCCATTTTGGAGAGCTAACCTTTACAAACTTCACAACTATTGCTGATGATTTTTCAGAACATTTTCCACTCTGTTGTTTTCATTTTCATGGTATTTTTGGCTACAATTTTCTACAAAACCTTACGCTAAAAATTGACTATGAAAAAAAACTACTTACACTGACAGATAGAGCTATCAACACCACATCCTATATAAAAACACCCTTGAGATTTGCAAAAAACGGAGTAGCTGAATTTGCTTTTTCTATTGCAAAAAAGAAACTTTGGGTTGCACTTGACACAGGGAAGAATGATGGAATTATGACAGGAGAAAAAAAGTTTAAAGAACTTTTTACAAAAGAAGCATATAAACAGCAGAGAACAACAGGTCTTATTTCAAGTAGTTTTCACGGTCTTAATGAACACAGTTTTGTTGAAACTTATCTACTCAAAGATTTTTCTATTGCAAACAAAATTTCAATAGACTCTTTTCCTTGTAGCTATGAGAAAAACTCGCTTAACAGTGTTGGCAATGAGTTTTTAAGAAATTTTCATATTGCTGTAGATTTTAAGAAAAAACATCTCCATCTAAAACCTTTACACAAAGAACCTATTAAAGAAGTTTTTACAAACCCTTTTGGTTTTAGTATGTTTTGGAATGAAGAGCAGAAGCTATATATTGCTTCTATTACACAAGATACCCCAGCATATAACTCTAAATTAAAAATTGGAGATAAAATCATGTCCATAAATGATTTCGACACACTTAACTTAGAAAAAGAGGAGTACTGTCACTATGCTTTTTTTTATGAACATACTATGTTTTACAAACGAGAAGCAAAATCTTTAGATATTATTCTCAAACGCGAAGGAAGGCTCATAAGAGAGACTCTTACGCTTGAGCAGACTTCGCCTTCTCTTTAAACGCCACACCCTCAAACACAACTTTATGATGAGCAATAGCACCACTCACCTCTTCCTCTTCTAATGTAAGTCCTTCAGGCACCGCTTCAGAGTGAAGCTGAATAGCTGTCTGTTTAAAGTTTGGCTCCCCAGACTTTGGACAGAAACTCTCATTTGTTAGAGTGTTGACTAGTTGCTCATTAAAATGAAAAGGTACAAACACTGTCCCCTCTCTTACACTTCCAGTGACTCTTACCACAACATCTTCAACACGACCACGAGGAGAACTAAGTGCCATTCTATCGCCTGACTTTACCTTAAGTTTTGCTGCATCTTTCGGGCTTAAATCTACCCATGCCTCAGGTGCTAAGTTGTCAAGTATGTCAATAGCTCGCGTTTTTGTACGGGTATGCCACTGCTCTACCGTACGACCAGTATTTAAAATGACTGGGAATTTTGGTGAGATAGGTTCTGCCATAGGGTGCCACTCTAAACAGAGTAAATTTGCCTTTTGGTCTGGCGTTCTAAAGGGAATATCTGGCGAGTAGAGACGTTTTGTCCCAAGTGGTCTCTCCTCATTACAAGGCCACTGAATTCCCCCATGCTCCTCTAAAAGCTCATAAGAGATTCCGGAGTAATCACAAAGTTGCCCCTTACTCACCCTTCTCCACTCTTCAAAGGCATCACGAGGTTCACTCCAATCTTTAAATAGCATCTCATGGACACCATCAAAGTATTTTGAAAACTCTACAATGATGTCAAAGTCACTTTTTGAGTCTCCTAAAGGTTCCACGGCTTTGTTTGCCTTGTTACAACGGCGTTCAGAATTGGTGTAAACACCCTCTTTTTCACCCCAAGTAGCTGCTGCAAAGATTACATCGGCTATCTGTGCTGTGTCACCTAAAAAGGCATCTTGTACTACAAGTAGGTCAAGTTTTGCGAGTGTTTTACGGAGTTTGTCTTGGTTAACAAAACTTACAAGTGGGTTAGTTGCAGTAATCCAAAGTGCTTTAATCTCACCACGATCAATCGCATCGATAATTTCAGCATATTTATACCCACGTGAAGTAGGAATGATCTCCTCTGGGACATTCACAATAGAAGCATACTCTTTAAGTGCTTTTTCATCTCCAAAGTTTCTATACCCTGGTAGAGAAGAGGTAAAGCCTGTCTCACGTGTTCCCATTGCATTACACTGTCCCGTAATACTAAAAGGACCAGCTCCCTCACGACCAATATGCCCCGTTAAAAGGTGTAGGTTGATGATGGCACTTACAGTATCTGTTCCCATAAAAGATTGGTTAATCCCCATAGTCCAACCTGTAAGAACTGCGTCGGTTGCTACAAACTGACGAGCAAGTTCGTAAAGTGTTTTTACATCAATACCCGTAATATTTGCCACCTCTTGAGGTGGGTAGTCTTGGAGGTGGCGTTTAAGCTCTTTGTAGCCATTTGTATTGGCTTTGATGTAACCCTCATCTTCCCAACCCTGCTCAATAACTAT
>Ga0256843_1001494_pt1 | contig 18363 bp, 26 predicted proteins | sample AlvinellametaG_FD_191572 | JGI IMG/M metagenome (GOLD analysis project Ga0256843, IMG submission 191572) | Pompeii worm associated microbial communities from hydrothermal vent at the East Pacific Rise, Pacific Ocean - Alvinella | ecosystem: Host-associated > Annelida > Integument > Unclassified ... | reverse complement strand
CTTTGTGTGTCATGTTAGCAACAACTTTAGATTTACCCATAGCTTTTTTCTCCCAGTTAGCACCGTGACAAGCAGCACATGCTTTACCATTTACTGCAGCAGATGCAGCTGTTACTAGAGCTAAAGTACAAAGTGTGAAAATAATTCTTTTCATTTCGATTTCCTTTTATTGATTTATACTTTTATTTAGTTATTTATGTCATTAAATCATTAAACTATTTTTATTTTTAATTATTTTTTAAGAGTTATACATACTAGTTTCCATACCAACTAAACTAGAATTTTTAGAATCTATAATCTCTTTTAGTTTTTCACCTTGAGATTTAAGTCTTTTCAATTCATCAAGAGCCCCTGTTCTTGAAAATAGTGAAAACCATCCAAATGCACCTCTGAACTCTGTCTCATCTTTCAAAAATAGTTCACCATCTTTTTGAGTATAATTTAATCTTGCACGTAATGGGTCGAATTTATGCCAATGTTTAACGTAAAGGATATGTGCCTTTGATCTAAATTCATCCTTCCAATTCCTAGAATAACCACTGAAGTTTCTTTTTGTCAGAACATGGTCTAAAATAAGTAAAAAAGCTTTACTCAATTCCTCTGATGGTGTTCTTCTCTCACCTGATTTAAATTCAGATTGTTCTTTCATTAAAAGTTTAGTTAAATCATAATCATTAATGTAATGATTAGCGTTTTCTATGTCCTTTTGTGCCTTTTCAAGGACCTCTTCTTTTATCATTTTATATCCTATTTTTATAAATTTATAATATTATACTATATTATTCATTAAAATAAACTTAAACTTTAGGATTAAGAACAGTCACCTTTGCAGATTCTGGAAGTAAGTATTTTTTATCTAAATATTCTTTCGGTCTTTTATTTGCAATAAACTTAAAAAACTTATAAAAGTGCTTAGTTAATTGCGCTTTGAATTCAGGGTTATTCTTTTTTGGTTTTATTGTTAAAGATTCACCTAACCATTTAACTAATTCTTTATCATCTTTAACAACAGCATTTAGAGAATTCAGAACATATGCAAAATAATACTTAAAAGACGGATCTGATGAAAATATTTGCATTGGACTGTCATATAACCTTTTCATGTTCTTAACTTTAGTCGTATAAGGGAATTTAGCAACTAATAGATACGTCTCACGTGCCGAACTCCTTTTCTTTGACCCTTTCTTTGGCTTTGGTGGTCTAGCTCCTTTAACGTAAAAATAAAGGTTCACATAAACAACTAATTGTCCAGAGATAGCCCTATGGTAAACATATTTAAACCCAATATATTTAAAATTACCAACTTCTGATGCTCTTTCATGAATACTGTGTTTAAAAAATGGTTGTTCTGAAATTTTGATGAGTTCATCAACATCTAATCTAGAAGTTGGTAATCCTTTGAGCATATTTTTTGCATCATGTGCTATGCCATCTATATATTCTTTAACTCCCATTTTTTAACCTTTTTGAATTTTTATAAATTCTTTCACTTCAGTTTGTGAGAAAAAATACGGTTCATTATTTCTTTGAAGAACACCAATAGTATTACCAACATGGTCAAAAAGAACTTCTTTTGCAGTTTTTGGTCCATTTTTCATTTGTTTTACAATTGATGTTAAATCTTTATTATTTCTGATTTCTTTTGATGATTTAGAGATTTCTGAATTGGTTCTCTTTTTAGTTGTTGAAGATGATTCATAAATAGACATTTATCTATCCATTAACCGTTTGTTGTTGAAGTTTTTTTCTTATTGCTTCAGCTCTCTGTGCATTACCGTTAGCTTCTGCTATTCTTAATTCTTCTTTAAGATCTTTTATTTTTTCACCCATTCTATTCTCCTTTAGATTATCTCAATAACCTCTCATTATATTCATTAGTTGCCAACCCTGTCTAAGAACAGTTAGTCTTTGTTTTTTCTTATTATATGAAAAGACTTTTCCAGCCTCATCACTATAAACAACCTCATCATTTTCAAGATGCGTAGTGTACTTATTTAAGTTAAAATCTGAAAAGAATCTAGTTTTACTTAAACTATAACTTAATCCTTCTTTTAATGAAAATCTCATAGACTTACTCTCTTATCTATCCATCCCCTGATGAATGTCTTTCTTGAATCACTCCCAGCTGTTTCTTTATGATTCCTCATGTTATGTAATGTTTCTTTATCTGACTCTGCTAGTGCTATATAAAACATCCCTTGAAAAATATTCATTGTTTTGAAAAGTGATTTATAAAATTTATACATATTTATGGTATCTGATGTATGTTTACCAATAATTCCATCTTCTTTAAGTTGAATATTTTTATTTAAAACATTATAACTTCTTTGTAATATTTTTGAAGCTAATTTTCCATCACCTGTATTTACAGTAAATTCAAAAAGTTCACTTGCGATCTTTGAATTCCTTATTAAATCAAACTTATAAGGAGTCCAATATAATTTTTCATAAATCTCTTCAGCTAATTCAAGCGGTAACATCTTCATATCACCATTATATCCAAATTCTCTTGCAACCTTTTCAGTTATACCATATTTTGTTTTTCCACCTGGATCATATGGATTATTAACATATCCACCTTCTATTAATATTAATTCTCTGAATGCTTTTTCAAAATTTGTCATTTTAATTTATCCTTATAATACTCTATAAGAAATTCCCCTTTTATCTAGTATTTTTTTAAGTTCTGATTGTTCGAATGGAATAGGTGCATCATCATAACCTTTGATGATTATACCGTTTGGTTTTCGAACTTTTAAGAATATTTCATATTTTTTTAAGATCAATGATTCACCAAAAACATCATAATAGGATGTGCAAACAGAATCATAATTGAAAATGAAATCATTTTCAGAAAATTGTAAAATATCTATTTCATATAATTCATAAAGAGTATGGTTCATAACATTAATTAAAATTTCTGTTAGTTTAGAAAATGCAGTAGATTTATTTAAACCTATTAAATCAGTCAATGAACTGACTAAATAATCATATATCATTTCATGAACTTCATTCCAAATTTTCATATAATTTTCTTCAAATATTCCAGGATTATCTTTAATAACAGTTTGATAGTATCTTACTCTTTCCTCGGAAAGGAGTTTTACTGTTTTGATCGTTTCTTCTGTGAAATACTTTCCTTCTTCTACTAAAAGAAATTGTTCAACTTCACATAAAAAATCGAACCATACATCATATTTGAATAAGAGTGTCTCTCTTGCAACATTTGAAAATGTGTGAAATGGGTTGAATGCTATTTCAGACATTAGAAATGATTGTGCATTCTTATAATTCGCGATTGATTTACCTGAAGCTATTCTATATTGAATATTATTTGCCACAAATTTTCTAGGGTGAAACCATAAATTACATCCACCATCAGTTCTCATATTCGTTTCCCCTATCATTATTGTATTCCTCTTAATGATGAAACCTGTTGATTCATCTCTATTCTAGTTGCTAATTTAGTAAGCTCTATCATTAAATTCTGTAATTTATCATCTGCTCTTGAATCATGTGAACTAAGTGTAGTTTTTAACTCAGTAAATATATTATGAAACTTAATAATCTCTTCTTGAAGTTCTTTCTTATTTTTACTTACAATTACATCCGTTGCTTTTGAAACATTTTCTGCCATAACAGTTAGATCTTCTAATTGATGGGATATTTTTGAAAATTCCTTTTGTACTGTAGATATATCTAATTTCTTCAACTCATTCAGATCGAATATGATCCCTTTTATTTCTTTATTAATTTTCATTTCTTCTCTAACTTCTTCTTTCATTTCATAAAAATCTATGAAAAACGGTTTTAGATGTTTATAATAAACAAGAACTAAAAGTAGTAAGACGAAAAATGCCCACCCACCAATTGTTCCAGAAACGATTAAGAAATCAAAAAGCTTTGCAGCTATTGTTTCCATAATTACTCCGACTTTTTAATTTTTAAAACCAAAGGAGTAATTTACTTCTTCCTTTGTTGCATTTTGTTCTTGATTTTCGACAAATTCGTCATAAGTATTTAATATTTTTATGCACGTATTTTCATTTATTCTCAATTTTTTTATCTGCGTTAATACTATTTTTAAATCTTCACCACATAAATTAGTATTTTTCTTATTAAAATATAAACAACCATTATAAATAAAAGCGTTTTCTACTTCTGGTACTTTTTCTATTTTTGGAAAAGTCGGATATTCTGGATGAATATAATGATAATGGTGTTCAGTACACCCAGAAAATAAAAAAATAGAAAATATAATTGAAATTAAAAATCTCACAATCCAACCCTCACTACATCAATGAAAGAATCACTTAGTTCTATTTTTTTATCAGATTCAGACTTTTCTACTTTTTGTTGGTGTTTAGAAATACTTGTATCAACAAGTTTATCGATATTACTTTCGGCGATATTTTTTTCATGTGTACCTGAATCTGCTATTTTTTGTAAATCATTAGATACTTTTTTTGAATTTCTTCGTTGAATTGATTGTTGTTGTTCTGCTTTTGCCTTTTCTATGTATCTTTGTATTTGTGATTCGAGTTTATCTATTTTTATTCCCCTTAATTTAAAAATTAAGAGAAATATTCCAATTATTGAAGATATAGCAATAATACCATACATTTTTAAACTAGAAGTTGCTATATTAAACATATTATTCTCCTAAGCTTAATTCATCATCAGCGCCTTTTGATGGTTTACTGAATAAACTTGCTCCATTTACACCAGCTAATGCAGTAAAAAATGCTCCAGCGATTATAGCTAAATCAGCTACAGGTTTTCCAACATATACCAATCCTAAAATACCAAACATTACCCCTATGATTGCCCATAACGCAACCCACATCATTTTTCTTCTTGTTTCCTCTTTTTCAGCTTTTGTTGCCATTATTTCCTCCTATTTTGATTCTAAATCTTCTATGTGTTCATCTACTGAGTTCAGATCTCTTTTTAATCTTTCTAATGACTTTTTTTCAAGAGGAGATAATTCTCTTTCTTCTTTTAATTTCATTAGTGAAAATATCCTAGTCTCTAATCTGAAAGCCTTATTATATGAAGTTTCTTTATCTAATTTTTTTATTAAAACTTTTGCATCAGCAGTTGTCAAAAATGTACTAGTTAATAATGTCCAAGAACCAACTACTAGAGATGAAAGAACAAGAATTGTACTTGCAATTAATTTTGCATTATTAAGTGATTTTTCCCAAAAACTCATCATTCAACTCCTTGTGGTTTTATTTTTAATTTAAATTGCGCAACTTCACCACTATAACCTGTCTGTTCATTTTTAATTTGTATCGACACTCTATACTTTTTATTTACTTCTAAAATACTTGATTCTGAACTGAGTATTTGATGAACAAAACATCCATTTGGTTGTATTCCATCTATCTCATCTGAATTTAGAGGTAAATCTCTTTCTACAATCACAGGCATCCCAAAATCTTCTCTAATTGTATATTTAGCAGTCCATCCATCACTTAAATCTGATGACATATCTGTAAAGAATAGTGTAATGTCAGAGGAATCTCCTTGTATTAATTCCCCATCTTCAATTAATGTGTTATATTCATATGCCATTATAATCTCCTTAGCATGGTTTTGTATAAAAGCGCTTTTTTATCACCTTTAATTTAAAATTTTCTTTATTTGTGTTTTCTTTGAAACCTTTTTTATTTGTCTTTTCTTTGAAGTATTCTTTTTTTGTCAATTGGAAAAAATGGAGTTTTTCAGTAATTGAACCGAATTTCTTCTTCATAACCCTTTTATTCCAAACTATTGCAACAAAAACAGAAATAGATGGATCACAATAAGGGGTGCTTAAAATATATGGTTTTTTGAAAACCTCTACATATCCAAGATCTTCATTTACTGGAGTATAAAAATAAAAATCTCCAATTATTTTATCCAGTTCTCCATATGATAACATTTCACCAAATTCATTAAAATGCGTGTATGGTATTAAATTTTTCTTTTTTGAATAGAATATAAATTGTAACTTCGGAGACCCAACTCTTAATACTATTGGGCTTCCACAAAATAGTATTAAGAGATATGTATCATTATTTGGTGTTACTATTTCTGTGCTAAAATACCCAGGATTTAGCTCTTGCACAGAATATGTTGGAGTGATATCATTAGCAACAGTCCCATTAAAATCATAAACTACGAGGGTTTTTTCAACAGTTTCTGGGTTTTTATGCGCAAATAATTTTACTGTTTCATTTTTTGATCTTAACTGACTATGTTGCATTTTAAAATCCTATTTTTTCTTCACTAAACGATTCATTTCATATAATACATCATCATAATCTATTGCAATAAAATCTTCTTCTAAATTTACGTGTTTTTTCCACCCATATTTGTGTGATGGTGTCCATGATAATCTATTCCAAAGAACAATTGTTGGTGTGTCATTACTTGCTGAAATGTGTTGTAACATACTATCAATGCAAATAATACCTTTCGCATGTTTTGTGAATTCAAAATAACTTTTAAAATTCACTGGGATATGAATAGTGCCTTTTAAATTATATTCATTTGGTAAAGAACAGTTTATGATGGTTGCCTTTGGGTATTTTTTTCTTAATTTATTAACTAAAATCTGAGCCATCTGAAATGGGTAATTTCGTTCATTTACCATTTTTGTCTGTTTATATTCTTGTGTTTCTTTCCAACCTGCTGGGCTTTGTCCACCACTAAATTGTACTATAAAAAACTCACCATCTGGTTGAAATTCTTTAGCTTTTTGAATTTCTTCTTCAGTGAGTACTACCATAGGATCAGTTATTAGAGACTTATCAATATCAAGAAGTTGCGCCCATGATTCAATAATGTGTTTTTCATTGAATTCAAATTCAGTCTTATATGGCTCAGTGAAAATAATTTCACTAATTTTACTTTTATCCTTTTCAATATCCAACCAAGAATTTTCAACATAAGGGTTATTTTCAAAAACCTCTTTATATGAACTTATGACATTGAATTTCCCATGTTTTTCAAAAATCCCCTTCAGGAAACACGTAAATACTATATGTTTGCCTAAACCACCTTCTATTCTATATGTGATCATTCTATTCTCCTATTTTCATTATGTTCTTATTTAAGTACTTGTCATTTACACCAGATTTTAGTATATTCTTCATTAGCATATCGTAAAATATCTTTTATTTCTTGTAAATCAATTTCTATTTGATAATTTTGATTAGTTCTCCAAATAACTTTTTCACCATCACCCATAACAAAAGCATTGCTCAATAATCTGTTTATACTTTTGTCATCAATACATATTTCATGATTCTCATCATCTCTGTTAAGTAGATAAATTAACTCATTAGTTTTTAAAATTTTACTACCTTTTTTTAAAGATATATTTTTTTCTAAAACTTCTGTGAATTTGTATTTCACTGAATTCTTTCCATTTTTTCCATATTTTCTATATTTTTTTATTTTCATTATAACCCCTATGATACATATTTCATACCAATAATTATATTATTAATTTCTACATCTCTAGCTGGCGTAATTATCTCTACTTGTATTTCTCTTTCAGGGTATGCCAATTCTGTTGTTTCGTATTTAAAATCTTGTTTAACTTCACCACCTGCAATTTTATCTTCATAATTGTCTAAGTTAATTAAATCTTGTCTTTTTAAATGATCATTATCAGAATCATGTTGACCTAATATTTTCATATTTGAATCTGGTATAGCTGAAGTTATTGTTCTAAAAGAATCTTCTGGGAAAATAGTTAAATTCCATAGATCATTAGTTTCATTATCTAGGTTAAACAATGAATATAACTCTAAAACAGAATCTAAACCACGTTGTCCAATGAAGATACTATTATTTGCGATAGTTACACCAGCTGGATATGTATCCTTTAACAACGCAATAGAACCACTTGGAACTAAAGAGGCTGTACTAATATCCCATGGTGTGGATAATTTAAGACAATTTAAAGTATTTGTATCTGTTTCTACCACAAACACAAAATTCCCATTTTTAGAAAATGTGATACCAATATGCCCAGATAAATTAGAAAAAGAATAATCAGCATTTTTTGAAGCTGTGTCTAAATCCCATGCAGATGTTAATTTAGATTCCGTTATCGTTTCTAATTCGTAACTACATGACAACATAGTAAGACCGTCTTCAGAGAATGTTATCCCTGACAACCTTCCATCTGTTTCATTTGGATTAAATGTTTTTAAAACACTTCCTATTGTAGAAATATCCCAAGCAGTTGAAAGTGGAAACCCATAAACTTTACCTACATTATCTCCAACAAAAACCTTTGTGCCATCTGGTTTAAAATCAAACGTATATGCTTCTACATCTGCATCTAAACTTAGTTCAAAATATGTTTCTAATGTTTTATATTCTAAGAAAAATGGTTTTTTAAGATTAAAAGAATATATTCTATTAGAAGATGAATCAATGATAAACGCTTTTGTACCATAAGTATCAAAAAGAATTCTCCTTATAGTATTTCCTCCGTCTATATCAGTTGAGTAATAATCTCTTATCGATAAATGATTCATATTGAATTCAACATTTTCAACTTTTTCAATATCATCACCAGTTACTTCGTAACTACCAACACCAACACTAGAAAAATAAATATTTGATCTAAAACAAAGTGTGACATCATTTTTTAGATCATTACAATAGAAAAATTTACCATCTGATGAAAAAAATACACCATATGGATCAACATTATTTCCAATAAAAAATGTGTCTTCAATGGTAAGTCTACTTGAAAGGTCATAAGCTGTTTCCATTTCTAATTTATATAATTTATCTTTTCTACTTCCAGTGAAATATAGATATTTACCATCTTTATCTAGAAATAAATCCCTAACATATCCGTCTATATATGTAATGTCAAAGCTATATTTTTCTGTAGCAGATGATAAATTCCATGCAGTAGAAAGTTCAAAATGATGAATAGTATCACTCCCATTATATGAAGTGTATAAATTTTTCCCATCTTCAGAAAATGTCACACCAGCGAAACTTGAATCACTTGACGTTACTTCTACGCCTTCATCATATGTTGCTGTACTTATATCCCATTCACCCTCGAGTGAATATTGATGTAATTTATTATCAGAATACCCAGTCAAGTAAAGTCTAAGACCATCAGGTGAAAAATATATTCCCCATGCATAATCAGTTCCACCTGTACCATCACCTGATCCAGAACCTGATCCAGAACCATCTTGTGGTCTGTAATCGAAATATACTGGGTCACCAGTTACTGATGAAATATCCCATGCAGAACTCAGTTCATATTGAACAACATTTTGATTATATGAATCACTAATATAAAATCTTAAACCATCTGGTTTAAAGAATATTGCTCTAGCTGTTGGTGCTGTAGAATCAGTGTTAAACAAGTTTTTATACTTCATATATTGTATATTCTTGGAATGTTCTTCAGAATAAATTATTTTTTCACCTTTTCTGAATTTTCTTTTTGATAATAATTTTCCATAGTCGGATGACCTAGAAGCTAAATTTCTATTTCTCGTTTTCAATATTGGAAGAAACCACTCTTTCCAATCATTTTCATCTGCATCTTGTGTGATTATCCCAGTAATTGCTCTTCTAGTTACTAAAAAAGCCTCATCTATGTTGTAATAATCTATATCTGGAGTTGTTGCAGTAATCTTATATTCATCATCTTCAAATACAACTTCATCAACCACATAATAAGAATCGTCTGGGTCAATATTTATTTGAACTATATCCCCAACTTCAACTAGTTTATCAGAATATAGGTAAGTATCTTCTATGAATAACCCATTTTGTTGTGAAGAATATAACAAATTATTTTCATTATGAAATCCAGATGTTATAGAAAATTCATCTAAGTTGTCATTTTCATCGAATATTAAGTTCGCATCCCAAGTTGATGGTACATTTTTTTCAAGAACATTAATAGTAGTTGATGAACTAGATTTATTTGGTTCCTGGGATTCTACTGTTATCTGTAGACTCGAATCATCATCGATAAAATGCGTATATATTGTTATTTTGTCATTTTCAATCTTATATTCACAAGAATTTACATAAACTTTATATATAGAATCAGAATTATAATTAGTGATTGTGATCTCAAAATGTTGACCTTCATCTACCTCAGAAGGGTGATCTAATATTGGTTCTGGTGTTTCTTGAACACCTGTTACTATATCCCATACAGCATTATCTTCCGTGTTATCACTACAAATGAAAAGATTCCCTGTATCTTTATTAAACCATAAAGAACCAACCTGAACAAATGCTAGAATATCGTCAGATGATCCTGGGTCGACAACTTCTTCAAAAAAGTTGTCTCTCAAATTATGTAATTTTCTTGCGTTATCAGAAATTGACATCTAGTACACCTTAAACGTATTTGCTATAACTATAAATATTAAAATAAAATTCATCTGAATCATTTGTATCTAATGCATTTGCTGTCGGTATTTTCATTTTAACATAAAATTCACCAGCATTACCGTTTATCCCATTAGTACCATTGACACCACCACTTTGAAGACCATCATCTGAACCAAGATTTGTCCAAGTTCCTGTTGAATCTGGATCATCACCTATAACATAATCAGAACTATACTGCCAATTACAATCTGAATTATATGCATCTCCATTTGCCCAAGAGTCAAATTTTCTATAATAACTATCATAATCAGCACCCTCGTAAATTTCATTTTGACTAGTAGCAACAACTAATCTAAACTGTTGCGTCCAACCAGATGGGTTTTTATTTACCTTAAAACAAATAGTTGGTGTTGTGGAAACAATTGAATCTTCATTTGCTGGGTAAACTATATCAGCTGGCATAATAGTATTCACTGCTGATTCGTTTGTCTTTGGTATTACTTCAATTGCTTTAACGTAATTTCCATCTATTGAACCGATACTATTTTTCAACGTTAAATCTTTACCGTATCTACTGACACCATAATCAGCATAACTAAAGTATGTGTCTTCAGTTATATCATTAAATGCAGAATATTTCAGTTCATAAGCACTAGTGAGCATAAGTGATTTAGTTTCTTTATGTTTTAAATTCGCTGAAAATTTACAAGCGTAATTCACATCACCAGAATACACAAAAATATCACCAGAACTTTTTGAAACATTTAATGTAGCATTTTCTATTGGAGAGATTGTATTGCTATTGATAATTGATGGATCTACTACTTTAAATCCTCTAGTGATCATAGTAGATGATGTTTCTAGGTCAAAATCATAAAGTAAAGGTATATAAGTGCCACCTGCAGATGATACCCGATTTATAACCATGTTTAGACGTTTTGTCACTGGGTTATACTCAACCCATTTAAATGAACCTTTTGAATAAGAATTCAGAACACATGCAGGTGAATTACAATAAATAGTATATGCTAAACCAACCCCATATGCAAAAAAAGCATGTCCATGATAATTAATCGTTTCACAATCTAATGAAAATGTTGCATGTGTATAATAATGACCAGTAGATGAGGGAAGATCTGATGTATTTTCATCCCAACCATTATATATACAAATTAATTCGTTTTTATCTGGATTGAATACTAAAGCTGATCCATATGTGCTATCTTTATTACCGTCAGTTGTGTATGGAGAGAATGATTTATAAAATTCTTCTGAGGTTCCATCAATTAAAATTTTACCAATATGCATAGTTCCATTATCTACTCTCGAGGAGTCTAGGTAATATAAATTTCCATCATTATCAACACAAACCCCATTTCTAAAAAACGAAATTATCGATATTGTTATAGATGCTTCTAAAGTAAGTTCAGTGTCTGAAACAGCATACCTTTCTATCGTCTTACCACCATTATCTGTCATGAGCCAAAGTTTTTCATGGGCTGGATCATATAAAGCCCAAGAAGGGTATTCTTTGGAATTGGCTTGTGAGTAAATCTGCGTTTGAAGATCCTCTGAATATAAATATGTATTAGATGTTGTCATTATTAATACTTTTGTTTTTTCTTGCATTTAAAATCCTTTAAGATATTGTTATTTTATAATTTGGTGAGCCATCATTAAATTCACTAAATTTAGTCGGTTCAAATATATATCCTTCACTAATTGATGTTTTAACTGAATTAGAATAATTACTAATTTTTGCTTTAATAAATGTAGGAACATTAAAAAAAGACCCAACCTGTGAAACAAATTTAATATATGGTTGGATATTTTTTATGGAAAAATATTCATTATTTAGGTCTATTCCAATCTTGTATGGTTTTGGTAATGTACCTAACTCAATTGATGAAAAATAGTCATTTACACTTTGAATTATTTCTTTTGGTTCTGATAAAGTTGCGTTCCATTCACCTGAACCTGCAGGTGGTATGTCCCAAGAATTTTTTGAAGCATTATATACATACACAATATTACCAGAATCGTACTTATAACCATCTTCTGGTTTAATAGGAAATGTTTTCATGTTAATGCTACCCAAAAACAATCATCATCCGATGATGGTGTTGATGAATTAGCAGTACAAATATATGGTTTATCACCAACTTCAAATACTATTGAGTTGAATAGACTTAAACTAGCAGGTGGTAAATCAGTCTTTGTCATTATACCTGGTCCAGACATCAGAAAGTTTATAATGATTACTTCTAAATCTTTACTTACTGCATTATCATCAGAAAATGTAACAGAATCATTATCAAAAACGTAAGATGTTGGATTACAAAGAAGTCCATCTACATATACAGAGACATATCGACCCTCTAAATCTAAAACATTAGAAAATTCATCTTCACCAGAAAAAATTGTTTGATCTTCATCTGATATATATAAGAATAACCTTATTTCACTACTTCCGGATCCATTATCTTGTGTCCCACCAGATAATTCTACTATTGTATCATCTGATTTCTTTAAGAAGATTTTTCCATCTGCGTCATTAACCGCTAATTCACCTGGGGATAAATCTGATGAAGTTGGAACAGCACCACTGGTGCTATTTAACTTATGGATAATTGTGTTTGCCATAAGCTTCTCCTAGTAAGAACCACCATTGATAGTTCTAGAATCTATTTTACTAGCACTCCAAATATCTTCAGTTCCAGTTCCTGAATCATTAATCACGACATCGATTTTCACAGTATCATTGTCAGTATTATCAGTGACCGAAACTCTACTTGAACCACTTTCTATATTTTTAAATTCTAATGTTCCACTATTTTCCTGTTTAAAAACACCAACGCCAGTAGTTCCTACATTACTTGCGCCAGTAATATCACCACTTCCTGACCCAATATTTGTCCAAATTGCAGCATCAGTTGTTCCATCAACTAAAATGAAAATATCATCCGAATCAGTATTTACCCATACTTGTCCAATATAATATCCTGCATCTACGTCATCTGAAGCAGTCGGATCAACAGTAGCCTCTTTTGCACTACCATCTGCAATTGCGTCATTTACGAATGTTGTGATTTTACTAGCACTCCAAAGATCACCAGTTCCAGTTCCTGAATCATTAATGATACCACCAACATAACTTAGAACCCTAGCATCTGTATAATACAGATTAGTTCCTTCATCTATATCAGAAGTTGTAAGTGTAACTGAACCAGTTTTACCATTTACGCTTAAAACAACATCATCAGGTGTTGCCATTTCTGACCAATCTGTCATATCCCCAGCAGTACCACCATTGTGAATATATGTTTTAGATTCATCTGTCCTAATAGCAACATCACCTTCTTCAGCAGTCAGATCTAATTGTTCACTTTCACTATCAACAGTATAAACGTCTGTAATAGCTAATGCTGGTAATTGAGATGTTGGTATCTTTGCATCTGAACCTAATGAAGCATAACCATTCGCAACACCTTTATTAGCAGAATCTTCTGGTGTAAAGCCGAGCGTATCTTGTTTTCCAGCAAGTGCATCAAATACACCATTACTCTCAACAGCATTAGTAGAACCATCAGTTGGTTCTGAATCTAACACTGGTGTATTTGTTAGATTTTCATAATCTAAGTAATAACTTGGTGTATTCCCACCTAGAGTATCTGCGTCTGCTCCAATCTGAACAATAGATTCTGCTCCATCATTCTTCTTTAAGAAAACTTTTCCATCATACGTGTTAATTGCCAATTCACCTGCAATTAAATCATCTACTAAAGGGACAGATCCTTCTGTACTATTACTTTTTAATTTTATAACTTGTGCCATTTATTTCTCCTAATATGTTCCACCATCATGATTGTGGTTTTTTATTAAATAATCTACTTTAGATGAACTCCATGTTGATTTAGTATTAACACTTTCATCATCTATGATATTTTCAATTGAAAATATCTTTTTCCATTCATCCCCATCAAACATGAATATGTCCCCACTACTTGTAACATTACTTATGTCACCGATAAAAGGTTCTAATAATTCCAATTCACTTTCTTCACTTAATGTAGAAACAGTTACTTTTGATCTACCGATAGGGATCCAATTATCATTAAAAATATATGAAGTGCCATTAGATGTCACTTTACAAATATCACCCTTTTTTGGTTCCAACAAATCTCTTTCAGTAAAATTAGAAACAATACTCATTTTCATGAGTTCTTCATATTTAGCTAGAATTTTTCCATTATATATTAGATTTCCATCAGAATTAACTAATGGGTTTCCACCTATTCTTAATTCATTAGATTCTAATATATCAACTGGGAATATAGCCATTTAATTTCTCCTAAATTACAGATATCCAACTGAACTCATTGTAGAAATCATTTCAGATATATTCTCTAATTTCTCATTACAATTTATCATATTGTCACTCTTTATAATTATTTTTCCATATAAGAATCCAAAGTTCTCTACGCCAATTCTAAGTAGATATTCACCGTCTTCAAATATTTTTGTTCTAATTTCAAAAATACCGTCTTCTATTTTTTCTAGATTAGAAAAACTTGCTTCATATAGATCCCAGGTTTTTGTTGAGATTATACTTGCATATAAAACTATAATCTCATCATTCACTTTATTTAATAATTTTATCGGTATGTCATTACCAACTCTAAAGAATGTTTGTCCACATTCATTATTAAATGAAACATACTCATCTGAAACAATACTTAATCCGATCTTACCATCATACATGAATAATTCCCAATATGTGCCTAAAAATTCATCATAATATGGGTGTGTTTCAATCTCATCATTTGTATCTCTTATTCCGAGATACATATTATCTTCTAAATATATTTCATTATTAGTACCATAAAGTTCATCTTTTATGACAATCTTTTCCCATGGGTTATCATTTAAAAAGACCTTTCCATTATACACGGATAAAGACATATAGTTCTCTCCTATGCAAATGCGACATAATCAATGTCGTCAGAAGCTTCTTTTATTTCTGATTCTAATGAATCTATTTTTTCTTTTGCATCTTTAATGTCAAAATCTATGATATTAACACTATATTGTAAAAATATATTTTCAGATTCATTTTGAATTAATAGTGTATAAGAACCACTTTTAGGAATAGAAAGTGATTTAATGTATATGCCGGAATTTCCAACTTTTTTTATAATCGAACCTGCACTATATGAATTCATGAATGGAGAAAATAATATAATTCTATCACTATAAACATCTTTTATTAGTCTTTTCTCACCATTTAAATCAACTACATCTAATTTATTGAAATTATTTTCAACATACACTTCTATTGTTTTATTATAATCACTTTCTAATGAATATTCTTTATTTTCAATGTTAAGAATAATTTCATTAAAATCACCATTTATAGGAATAATTTCATTAGTAGCTTTATTTAGAGTTCTTAATGTAAAACCAGAAAGACCATAAGAATCTCTTACTGAAAAAAGTTCTACTGTAAATTCTTCATTAGTTTTTTTATACATATTATAAAGACACTGACCAATTATTTGTATTAATTTCTTGTATATCTGAAATTATTTTATCTAATTTTTGTTCTTGTTCCTCGGTAAGACCAGCAGCAACAGTAAGTTCTCTTGTCACATATTCCCAAACTGATTGAGGAATTCCACTTAAATCAATATCTACCTCGTTAGCTTTAAAATCCTCTATACTTTCTACGGGAGTACCATTAACACTAACTATATTAACATCAACATCAGAAATACTTCCTATTACATATTCAATACTCATATAATTAGTATTATCTGTTTCATTATTAGCATCATCAATTGCTCTGACACCACAAAAATAAGTTACTCCACTTTCTAATAATGTATTTTCAGTATCCTCAAATCTAGTCGATGAAGAATTTCCTTGAACAGTTTGTATAAGACTTGAAGATGAAAAAAGTGTATCTACTTCTCTTGAAAGATAAATATTGTAATTGACTGGATTATCAGAATTGTCTTTAGCAGCATTCCATGAGATTCTTATAGAATTCCCATCTTGATATATATCAGAAATCCCAATACTACTAATCCAAGTTGGTTTTTCTGTATCTTCTAATTCTTTCCCATATGTATTGTCAACTAAACCAGCCGAATTGTTTGGTCTCACAGAAACCTGATTTACGTTAGTCACATCAGCTAAGTTCGTGTTTGCTCCAACAAGGTTCACAGCATATTGACCATCTTCGAATGTTACGGTGTACCCATTGATGATTTCAATTGCTCTAGCGTATGCAACACCACCGAGAACAACTACTGTATTATGGTTGATGATATCTGGATTCACAATCCCATCATTATCATCAAGTAAATCTATAACCCAATGTCTAAATTCTTCAACATTTAACTCATAAATAAGACCAGATACATGAGTAAGATCGTCTTTTGGTACATAAATAATTCGTTCTGACCAATCTATACTTATTGCCATGTATTTTCCTTTATGTTATATCTATTATTTAACTTGTAGATCCACTCCCTCTGCCAGACACAGAAGCCATTATTAATTGGGTATTCATCTGATTCATATCTGCTCTTAATTGTGATATTTGGTTTTCTAAATTAGTCATCTTTTTTGCTAAATTCTCATTCTTTGTTCTTTCACTTTTCAACCCATCAGATAGTGCTTTGAAGTTTTTTCTTGTTAAATCATCCATATTTTCACCTATTCATCGCTAATTAAGTACACTGTTGTAAAAAATCCTTTTGAATTTATTACACCAACAATACTTTGTGTTTTATAAATCCCAGTATCAACTGCATATTGTTTGAGTTCCACTGAAAACCCTTCTGAACGTAGTCCATCATCATTTGTAACGAACATATATAAAGTCCCAGGTTGAAGACTTCCCATGTTTATATCTATATTTATTGAGGTATCAGACCACGAATTTATTGTTTGTAATTCATTAATACCAGAGTAATCTGCTTTAGAACCAAGTTCTACTTTTCCATCACCTTGTGTATCATAAAAAACAGAACCATCAATCACTACATCAGTTTCTGTTGTGCTAAACTTTCCATCTTCAATAGAACTTATTGTCGGTCCATTTATCGTAATCTCTTTTGATGTACTCGTTTTCCCAAAATCATTTGTCACAAACACATATAAAGTAGTTTCTGTTAATGTACCAAGTTCTAAATCAAACTGAATAGAAGTATCTGACCATGAATCTATTGTTTGTTCTACAAGAGTTCCATCACCATATGTTGAGTTGTTGGATATTTCTAACTTTCCAGAACCTTGTGTATCACCAAGGTATGTACCATCAAGAACAATATCAGTTTCTCTTGGATCAAAATTTTCATCTTCTATATTTGTTATTGTTGGTGTTCTACTTATCTTAACAGAATAACTTGAACTAGTTTTTTGAACATCATTTGTTACGAATAAAAATAAATTAGTTTCATCTAAACTTCCAAGTTCTAAATCAAACTGAATAGAAGTATCTGACCATGAATCTATTGTTTGTTCTACAAGAGTTCCATCACCATATGTTGAGTTGTTGGATATTTCTAACTTTCCAGATGATTGGGTTTTATAAAAACTTGTTCCACTAAGTGGTATATTTGTTTCATTTACTTCAAAAACTTCATCATCAGCATCTGTGATATTTGGTACTCTTGCTATTCTCACTGAGTAACTAGAGCTAGTGTACCCATCATCATTAGTCACAAATAAGAAAAGATCTATTTCTGTTAATGACCCAAGTTCTAAATCAAACTGAATAGAAGTATCTGACCAACTATCAATGCTCTGACTTACAAGAGTTCCATCACCATATGTTGAGTTGTTAGATATTTCTAACTTTCCAGAACCTTGTGTAGTATCAAAGTTAATACCACTAAGTGGTATATTTGTTTCATTTACTTCAAAAACTTCATCATCAGCATCTGTGATATTTGGAGTTCGGTTGAT
>Ga0256843_1001493_pt1 | contig 18377 bp, 16 predicted proteins | sample AlvinellametaG_FD_191572 | JGI IMG/M metagenome (GOLD analysis project Ga0256843, IMG submission 191572) | Pompeii worm associated microbial communities from hydrothermal vent at the East Pacific Rise, Pacific Ocean - Alvinella | ecosystem: Host-associated > Annelida > Integument > Unclassified ... | reverse complement strand
AGATTAACCGAATTATTAGGAGTTCCTTGGGAGGATAGAAATGATTATTTAATCAATAAAGTTATAAAAGGAATTAATTTCTGGGAGAAAATTAATGAGAAATATTAAATATAATATTAATTATATTGGTATGAATATTTATCGAATATTCGATAAATATTATATAAATGATTCTTTAATAGGTAAAAAAAAGAATATAAAAACAATTAATATTCTTTTTCTAAAAAAATTATATCAGGCTCTTTTTAAAAATCATTTCCAGCGCAAAATACATGATATTGAATTATATGAAATTTATCAATTATATATTGAATTAATAGATACCGCTCTGACTTTTAATAAAGAAGAATTGGATAAAGACTTTATATTATATTTTAAAAAAATACAATTAGATTATTTACATCATGTTTTTTATACACCTGAATATTCTTTTATTTATCTAGAAAAAGAAGATCATAAAGAAGTACTACGAAAATTTATTAATGAAATATGGGACTATAGTTTTATAGACGATTACTATACTTTAAAAGAATTCGAGCAAACATTACATGATTTTAATTATTTTATTAAAAAGAATAATTATAAAATATCAAAAAAAGATATGATCAATAATATAGGAAAAAAACCAAAAAGATTATTAAAATTAAATAAAGAGAAAAGGAAAAAATATGGCAAATGTGAATACTAATCAAAATATTCAGGATAATATATCTAAACCAAAAGAACAACAAGGTGCCCAAGTTCCACCAATGTCCACAGTAAAGGAATTTAATAATTCTAAATATGAAAAATATATTCCAAGAATTACTCCAGGACAACAATACGATGTTGGATTAGATGGTGGATACAGTTCATGGAAACTTATGTTTCTTAATGAATTAAGTACTATACCTACAGCGGTAAATTACGCAATTGATACTGGGATTGATTATGGGGAAAATAATGTTTACGCTTTTGAAAATGAGACTTTATTAGTTGGAGAAGATGCCGTTGGAGAAGCATTTACTACTCTCGACTATAAATTTAAATATAAATATGATCCATTATTAATGATTCATTCATTGTTAAAATTGGGGGCTCTTGATTTAAATAGAATTGATCAAGATCATTTAACTATTAGAATTGGTCTAGCCCTTGGTGATTGGAAACATAAAAATGATTATATTGAAAGATTACAAAATATCAACGTCGATGGTAAAACTTTTAGATTTAATAATATAAAAATTATTCCTCAGGGAGCTGGAGTTTATTTAGATTCAGTTATTCGATTATTTAATAACGTTCATCCAAGTTTAACTTCTATTATTGATATTGGGTTTAATACTATTAATTATTTAGCATTTATTGATGGTAAACCACAAAAACAATATTGTCGCAGTTATATGGGGCATGGGGTAAGTAGTATTATTACATCTTTTGCTAATTATCTTGAGAATGAATTTGGTATGTCCTTTTCGGAACAGGAAGCAATTCGTATTTTTATGAAAGAAAAATTCATTTATAATGGCGCGGAACAGCATCAGGTCGTTGATACGATTTATGAATTAAAATCAAATTTCATTAAAAAATTAAGAAATAGCATCCTAGTAAAAGAAAAAAAATTATTAAGCACATCCGAGAAAGTAGTATTTGCTGGTGGAGGAAGTAATCTATTAAAAGGTGTCCAATTCCCACCAAATGTAGTATTCGCGGCAGAAGAAGCTATTTATTCCAATGTTCGTGGATATATGCTATTTTAAAAATTTTAAAATTAAAAATAAAGGAAAATAATGCATCAATATAATTACGGAGAAACTGCTCCTCAAAATCAGCAACCCCAATCAAATCCAGCAAATATAGTTAATGTGAAATTAGATAAAGATTCTTTACATCTATTTAATATTACTCACCCAGAATTAAGAAATTCTTTAATCAATATAGCATTGAAGGCTTTTTCTAAAGATCCTATGTTTTCTAAGTATTTTATAGATTCTGATCTAGTTCCTAAAGAAGAAATAGATACTTTTAAAGAAGAAGAAATTCCAGAAAATATTAATACTTATCAACAAAACCAACAACAAACCCCAATGAATCAAAATTCTGTCGTTCAATCACAACAACCAGTTATTCAAATGGATTGGGATTAAAATAAAATTAAAGGAAAAGAATGTCGATAAAAAATACAAAGACCAAAATAGTAACCGAATTTCTAAATAAACTTAAAGGAATTGAAATTAATTCAATTCCTTTAATCAAAGGAGTTAATAATACTGTTATAATTATAAATGACGATATTGAATTAGATGATCTTAATTCGTATTTAAGATATAATAAGGCACCCACGGTGGAATCATTTACTGATTTTATCCATCGTAGTTATGCTTTAACTGGACCGAAATTAATTAAGGATGCTTTGGATTATCCTCAGAATGAAAAGGTAGTAAATGTCCCTCCGATTAGCTTAACACCATCTAAAGATAATCCAAAAGTAATTAAAATTATGTTTTAATAAGCATAAAAAACTTAATAATAGTTATATAGATAATTTATAGAGTAAATTTAAAAGGAAAAATATGAAAGTAGAAAAAAATATCAAAATGCTTCAGTTGGTTACTGGAGATGTTATTATTGGAAATGTAGTAGAAGAAGATAATAATTTAAATATTGAAAAACCATTACAAGTTATGGTCGATCCAATGCAAGGTGTGGGTATGGTACCTTATTTAACAATGTTTACCAATAAAGAAATGAATAATGTGGTTATTTCAAAAGATAAAGTGGTTGTTTATATCGAGGAATATGATGAAGTATTCACTGTAAAATATTTGGAACATTTGACTGGTGTAATTACTCCAGCAAATAATATAGAAGTATAATAAAAATATAAAAATAATAAAAGGAATTTTATGGAAAATATTGAAATCGATATCGATAATTTAAACGAGGTAAATAATATTGATAATGTGAATGTTAAATCTTTAGACGAAATTAAAGAGGAAAGAAAACCCGAGCCAATTATCGAAAAAGAAGTAAATGCGGAACCTGGTTCCGAAGTAGTTGGAAGAATTAAATCTTCTTTATTTGGTGGGTTTACCAAGATTCTAAGTTTCTTATCTCAGGGTACTGGTTCACAGGATATTATTTATATTAAAGAAGGAAAATTAAATCTAGTTAAAAATGCCGGTTTTATTTATTGTGATCTTAGTATTATGTTTAACGATAATAATATTGAATTAGTTGATCCATCAAAAAGTATCAAATTATTAAATCTTATTAAAGGTGGTGATGAAGTTATTTTTATTAAAGATGATAATAATTCAAGATATCTTATCAGTAATTTAATTGAAGATAAGGTTTCTACGACAATTACTTTACCACAACCGGATAGTACTTTTACTTCGGATATCCAGGCTCCAGAGTTAGGTGAAATTAAAACTACTGTAAATATCGATGTAGATAATGTTGATAATATTCAAAACGCTGTTAAAACATTAGAGGCTCAATATCTTAAATTAGAATTAGATTCTGATAATAATATAGTAAGTATTAGTACATCGGATGATATTTTTAAACACGAATTTATTGAAACAAGTAAAGAAACTACAATTTATAAAATGTTTAATCCATTTCCTATTTCAAAACCAGATGAATTATTCTTTGAAATCCATGAAAACGATGGACAAAAATGGATAAGAACTATTTCACATACAGGTATGGTAAATATCGAATATATGGAATTAATTGAAGAATTTGGAGAATTTGATAGTTTTACTTTATAAATACGTTAATAAAAGGATTGTTATGAATAAATTACTTTTTGTGAATCGTTCAATCTTTAATAAACTTCCCGAAGATCTTCGGGAAGTTTATCTTAAGGAAATAGTCGAAAATACTTATAATAGTTCCAGTGATTTTTTATTTAAAGATACTATTTTAAATATATCTAAAGGTTTATTATCTATCATTAATGAAAATGAAAAGTTAATAAAAGATATTGGTTGGAAGAAATATAAAAAATTTGATTATCCAGCAAATAAAATGGTAACTGGATATAAAAGAATTGGTAATATATTAATAGCACCTTTCGATTGGGCTATTATAGATGACGATTTCGATTATAGTTTTGAACTATATGAAATAATGCAAACTTAAGATCCTATAAGCTTTAAAGCTTATAGGATCTTCTTGTCCTTAGATAAAAGCTCAACAAATACTTACTAAAAAATTAAGGATAATTATGGGTGCATTACGCAAAGAAACTACAGTAAATCCATATTATGATCTAGATTCAAATTTCTATAAATCAAAAGATGATTATTTTGGTGGGAGAGTTACTAAAAAAACCACTGAAAAATTAGGCAAGGCATTGCCTGTTACTTTAATGGGTGGTTTGATGGGGACGTCTATTTCATCCGGTATGTATAAAAAAGCTATGTCTAATAATAATTTAGATAATCTATCTAATAATCCTATTTTTGCTGGAATAGAAGGACTTGGTGCAGGAGCTGGTGTTTTTGGCCAAATGCTTGGAAATGAAACCAGAACAAGAGATGCTATTTTTGCTAATACTATTTCAGAGAAAGCTAAATATAAATCATTAAATGCCACTGAATTGGCTTCTACTGGAATAAGAGCTGGTCAAAATTTAGGTAAATTGGGCATGGTTGGTGCGATGATACCACATGCTATAAATGGTTTGGGTTTAGGTACAGTAAACCCATTAAGTGGTTTAATGGCTTCCCGAGTAGCATCATTAGCTAATCCAGTAAATGCTGTTGGATACGCTGGAGCTGGTGCTATGGGGGTAAATCCATTAGCTTCCTTAATGGGGGGTTCATTAGGTCCTGGTGGTATAGCGACTATGATGGCACTCGGCCTTGGTGGTGGTATTATTAGTAATAAAATCAATCAACGAGCCGCTAATAATTTAATCCAATCAGATAGAAAAGAAAAATTAACTCCAATTTCAGCTAGTCAAGCGGAACAAGAGAACGATCAATATATTCAAAAATATACTGGTGGTTTAAAATTAATCAGGAATCAGGTCCAGATGCTTTCGCTTACTGGTGGATTAAAATCATACGAGGCGTTATCATTAAATACATTAATGATGATCGCTTCTGCTACGGCAAGAACAGCAGCCTTCTATGATAAAGCAGACGACGAAAATAAAAATAAAAAGTTTAATACTTCTTTATTCCAGAATGAATACGTGAATAATTTTACTTCGGAAGAAGCCTATGACGTTATTGGTGGACATACTTCTACTAGAAAAAAAGGTGGACTCGAAGAATTCGTCGATATTATTAATCTTAAGAAAAAACAATTCGATAAATGGTTCGTAGAAAAAGCCAATAGAATATCAGCGGCCGCAATATTAGCAAATCCATTGGTAAGTGCCTTTGGTTCATTAATGGGTACTCCAGGAGAAAGATTAATTTCAAAAATATTTGGAATCGATGAAAATCAACTGGAAGATAAAACATACGAAAAAGTTTCCCAGAATTTGGGAATTACAGTAACTGCTGTTTCTGCTGCTAATACCCCAATAGAAGCTATGTTAAAAGGAGAAAGTGCTGACGAAATAAAAATTAAATTATTGGCTTCTAGTGCTAATATATTAAAACATATTCTTCAAACTACTTTAGATATGAGACAAAATCTAGTTGATGGTGGGGGGTTCTTTGGAGAAACTCAGGATACATTTGAACAATTAGGAGGTTTAACTGACTTCCAAAAATGGATGCGGGACATTCGTAAAAAGATGGGAACTATTCCTGGTCTCAGTATCCTTGCTAGTATTATGGCTATGAAAGAAGGTATCAATTTTCAAAATTCTGAAAAAGAATATGAATTTAACACGAGAGCCGATATTAAATCTAACCAAGAAACTAGATTAGATCATCAAACTTTATTTTATAAATTATATACTCAAAGTATGCCTAATATATTTTTAGGAATGTTAAATTATATTCAAAATATATCAACTGGTATAACCGATATTTTAAATTGTAATAATTGTAAAAAATCTAAAACTAGTATGTGGAGTAATAAATTAAGTGTTCATCCAGAAGATGGGACAATTTCTTCTTCTCGGAATGTAAAAAAATATCTTAAAGATAAAAAAAGCACTGAATTAAAAAACATAGATGAACACTATAAACAATTACTAAAAGAATACCCTTCTAAAAGTGAAGAAATTCATGCTTTATGGGCAGAAGATATACAAAACATAACAGCTAAATATAAAAATAAAGCTAGTATGTTTAATAAAGTATTTATGAATGGTAGTTTAAAAACTAATTCTATTACAATGCAACAGCATCAGGATCAAGAGGAAAATGAAAAGAAATCTGGATTAATTCTAGAGTACTTAAAAGAAATATCAGAAAATACTTCTTTTAAAAAAAGAATGAATCAATACAACGATCCAAATAATACTAAGAATAGTATAGGTTCTCTTGGGGAAAGTTTTAAAGATCTGTTTAATACCAAAGGTAGTTATTTTGGTAAAATGTGGAAATTCACTAAAACTCTTGGTTATGCCTTGAGTTCTATTATATTTACTTTGGTAAAAAAAGCAAAGACTGGAGGATTATTATTCTCCGCTTCCTTAGCTTTCGTCTCTTGGTATATTTATGATAATAAGGAAAAATTTAAAGAACTTATTTCTGTTGGAAAAACTAGTTTAGAAGGAATTTCTACTGTTTTTGGAACAATGTCGGATATGGCATTAGGTGCTGGGGGAGTAGCATTAACGGCATCCGCTATTATAAATAGAAAAAATATATTTACTGAGGCTAGTTTATATTTATTTAAAAAAATACGTAAGACAAAAATGAAAACAGTATTTGCTTTATTAGCAACTGCTCTTTTGGTTAATGAATATCAAGATGAAATTTCAACTGGATTAACTAAAGTATCGGAAAAAATTAGTAATATTACTGGTTTAGATTTAGGTGAAATAGATGCTGGATATATTTCGGGTGGTCTTACTGCAGCTGCGATGGCACCAGTTCTTTTAGATTTATATAGAACTATAAAAATTAAAGGTAAAAACGGAATTAAAATAAAACAAGCTATTGGGTTAGCTGGTTTAGCTTTAACTGGCGCTTCTTTCTTTAAAGAAAATTTAGTAAGTGATTTAATGAAAACTATATTTAAACCATTTGCTTCCTTATTAGATGATAAGGAAGAAAGAACTCAAGAGGATAATTATGGATTAGTACTTGAATCTTTGGGTTTGGGAATGATGACACTACCTAATCCTTATATGAAATTAGGTGGAGCCTTATTTTTCTTAGCTGGTATTGGTGTTTCAAATTGGTCCAAAATTACATCTAGTTTAAAAAATGTATGGATGAAATTAATAGATTCAATGCCTCCTATAGTCCAAGATGCTATGTTTGCTTCAGGAATTGCTGATAAAAAAGATTTTATGAAATATCAGCAACGTATAGAAGAAATGAAAAATAGTACAGATACTCGATTATTTGCTAAAAATAATCTAGATCAAAATTTAACGTTCGTTGATGCTAAGATAAATCCTAATGCTAAAAAATACAATGAAAATGTTATAAAATATGGTATTAAAAATGCTAAAAATGCCGGTATAGCCAATTCAGATGGATCTTTGAATTATAATAATTTTATAGATAGTCTTACTTTAAATAACGAAGAAGATAGAAATCGTTTATTATCCTTGGCTAAAAATATAGCAGCAACTTCTAAAGATAAAAGTTTAATAGATAATGAAGAAGAAATGAAAAAATTAATTCTAGCTGCTACTCAAATAATAAATGAAGAAAAAGAAAAAGCTAAAAATAATTTATCTTCTAATTATTACGAAGATCATAATATCAAAGATTATGGTTTATTGGATGAAGTTACTTCTAAGATGAGTGATTTAGCTAACGTAATAGCCGCTAATCAAAAAATATTAGGGGAAGCTATTAATCTACAAAGAGCTACTAAAACCATTAAAGTTATATCAGCTGATCCTTCTATGGTTTTACAACCAACTTATTAATACAATAATATATAAAGGAATACAATGGCAAGTTCTACTAATGCTATGGGTATAATTGGTCGGATACCTGGTTATAATATGGATATCGATCCAAGTGGATATTTTTCGAAAATATTATTAAGAGATGTTACTTATATTGATTTATATCCAGCGATATATACGTTAAATGATGATTATTTTAAAAGTATTCAAAATTTAACCAGCTCCACAAATACAAAAATTGATCTTACTACTATTTATCAATATCAATCTGGAAATAAAGCAAGTACCCCATTACAAATTTTTAAATCATCTATAAATAAAATAGCGGAGTATGTTGAAATAAAATGGAAAGAAGCTGCTCCAAGATACAGTAGTGAAATTATGATGGCTCCTGGAGATAATATTTTAGATGCTGGTTTAGAGGCTATTGAAGAATTTAGAAAGCAAGAATGTTTAAGAATCCTTGCTGCTAATGATAGTACTTTTACTGAAACTGTATCTAATAATTTTGGAGATACTGGAATACTGGATGATTTAAGTAATAAAGCTTTAGGAATGATGGGTAGTACTGTTCAAAGTAAAGCTGGAGTAATGCAACGTATTCAAAAATTATCATATAATACTGCTTTGGAAACTTTAGTAAATTTCTCTAGTTCTGGAAGTATTTTCGATGTTATATCTGGTAAAGTTCTTGGTATACAATTCAGTAGTCCAAAAGCATGGCAGGATAGTAATTACGCGAGTACTTTAAGTCTTTTTATTAAATTGGCATCCCCTAGTGGTTCTCCAGCTGATGTTTTGAAATATATTACTCTACCGATTTTATCAATGCTTTCTGCTGGTTCACCATTAACAGTTAATGGGGTTACATATGGTATGCCATTAATTTGGGATGTTAGAGCATATGGTATAACCCGTTTTAAAGTTGGAGCAATCGCTGCAATGACTATTTCCAGAGGTAGTTACGAAACCGTATTTAACTATGATAAACAACCTTTATTAGTAGATGTTCGTTTAAATATAATTCCTTTGGTTCAGGATTTCGCCGTCCAATTTGATAAAGGTTCGATTAATAATATTTTTACGGATAAGTTAAAAACAAAAACGACCTCCATTATTACAAATCTAACCAGTCCAGATTCCACTAAAAAAACAAGCGAGCCGGATTTTATAGCGACTTGGTTTAAAGCCTTAGCTGGTTCACTCAATCAAGTTATTACACCAATAGAAGATTTAGTCACGAAAACCGAAGATATTTATAATAGTTCCACTATAAATGATTCGGCAAATTTTTATACAAACGAAAAACTTCTAGGAGTACAAAGTCCAAAAAATGAAGTAGATGGTTTACTTGGATTGGCTTCGGATGCTGGTAATAATACAAAATTATTTAGTCCAGGAATACCAGAAGAAATATATAGATTTAGTATCTAATATATCTAGTATATCTAGTATATCTAGTAAATATATTATAGAATATAATACATCCCGAACCAAAATTTATTAATAGATACAAAAAATATTAATGAGGGAATCCAATAAGGATTGAATCATGCAAAAGGCTATTGATTCAACAAGTGTTAAATTGGTATCTATCAAAGATACAGAAAAGAAAAATATTTCAGAAAATGAGATAGTACCGACTGAATTAGTAAAAAATAATTTAGTTAATGGAAAACGATTTGAATTAGACGAATTATCTATATCTCGTTTAATTCAGGAGATACCAAGATTTTAATTATTTGAAAAATTTAAAGGAAAATATAATGGAAAAAAATAATGTTTTTAGTTTCGCTGGTATGGATCAGCAAACTTTTGAAATATATTTAAATATATTTCAAGCTATAGGAGAAATTGTAATATTATCATTATTATTATATTTTATTATATTTTTATATATAAGAATTAATAACGATCATAAAATTCAAGGAAAATTTCTAGCCGATTTTAAAGAAGATATATCAAATGAAATTCAAGACTTTCATGTTAGTCAGGCCTCTCAAGCCAATAAGAAAAATTTCTTAAAAGATGGGAAGGATGCTTTGGAGATACTTGATAATATTATTTTAGATAAATATCAATATTATTTATATACTCAAATATTTCCTAAGTATATGGGTTCTACTAAAAAAGTAGCAATAGGAAAAGAAGAATTTCATAATTTAAAAGAAAATTTCTGGGTTGAAGTTATGGGTGGGATTACTCCAGAATTATTAGAAAAAGTTAAATATATATTTAACGAAAAAGGTCTTATTATTTATATAAATGAAAAATTTATTACTTTATTTAATAAAACTGATGCAAAATTTATGGATAATGTTAATTTTACAGATAAAGAAGAAAAATTCTTCGTAAATTAATAAAAATATTTAAAGGAAAATAAATGGCACAAGAAGATATATTTGTAGGATCGGAGCAACCTGAAACTCAGGAGAATCAAAGTCCTTTAAATCAGGATGCTTTGGATATATTGAATGATCTAAAAACATTAAATGATTTGGATAGTGAATTTGATAAATTATTTAAAACAGTAGTTACTTCAAAAAGCGAAGATCAAATACTAAGTAGTAATATCCAAAGAGTTGAATTAAATGGCTTAAATTTTCTTATGGATCAAAAAAAAGCATTATCAGGTAATGTTTCCAATGAAGATAAATTAGAAGCAGAGGACGATATCAACGCTTTATTAAATACTAATTCTGGGGATGTACTCAAATTATTCAATGATAGTAATATTCAAAATAACCGAAAAAAATTATATGATTTATATAATGAAATTTCAGAAATAAATCCTATTGCTTATCGTATGTTAAAAGTTTATGTTGATAATATTTTAGTAAAAAATATGCAAAATAAACAATTTATTAATTTTATAGAGAATGATAATAATACAAAAATGATGCAAATGGAAGATGGTCCGAAAAAAGTAGTATTGAATCTCATGAAAACCATTAGTATTTATTTTGATATCCAAAATAAATTAAAAAATAATATTCTTCCTAATATGTTAAAACATGGAGATTATTATATAGAAGTGGTTAATTTAACTCCTATAGATAATATAATTTCAAAAAGAAAAGAATTAATTACAGAATCATTCGCTGCTGATATTTTTAACCCAACCATTTCAACTAAGCAAAAAGTAACATTAACTATGGGAGCTATAGAATTTCCAGGGACTGAAATTCAGGAAACCCATTTTAGTAGCGCGGAAGAAGATCCAAATATAAGAATGATAGAATTATTGAATTCGAAATCAAATAGTAAATTGATGGAAGAAGTTGATATAAATATGCTTAATGATATTCTTGGTATAACTGATAATACAAATAATGAGAAATTAAAAAATCTTGGATTTAGTATAGAAGATACTTCTTCGTTGGATTTCACCTGCTTAAAAGATATTTTTTTAAAATTCGTTAATCCCAGCAATGTTATAAAAATAGAGCAGGATGGTATAAACTTCGGTTATTTAATTATTGAAGATTTAGCTGATGGGGATAGTGACGCTGAGGAAATAAATTTATACCAACGATTTACTTCAAATGATCCTAGTAATAAAAGAGATAAAAATAAAAATAAAGATGTTACTAAAATAATTTCTGAAAAATACAGTAAAGAAATTATATCCAAATTAAATGATTATCTTTTAAATTCTGGCGCTAGTATCGGTGATCTTGGGGAGCTTAATGATGAATTAAGTCTGAGTTTAAAAATTATTCTATATCAAAAAATAAAAGAGAAATCCAAATTAAAGTTTAGATTTCTTGAACCTAAAAATTTAATAAATTTTCATACTAATATAGATAAATTTGCTCCATACGGAACTTCTGTATTTGATCCAATAGTTCTTTATGTAAAATTATATACAGTTGCTTTAATGTCTAGCGTTATTTCGAGATTAAGTAGAGCTTCTGTTCTTAGAAAATGGAATGTTGAAGTTGGTAATAGAAGAAATAATAGTCAGATAATTCAGAATGTTCAAAAAGAATTAAAGACTAAAAATATAACTTTTGATAGTCTTAGTAATTTTAAAAATATTTCGCAGGTATTAACTGATTTTAGAGATATCGCGACTGTATCTAAAAATGGTCAAAAATTTATAGATCTTGAATTATTACCAATGCAAGATAGAGCATTACCAATGAATGATTTACAGGATCTAAGAAATGAACTTATTGCTAGTACTGGTATACCAAGTGTTTATTTGAATGTTGGTGATCAGGCTGATCTTAGAGAAACCTTAGTAAATTTAAATATAGGTTTTGCTAATACTATTGCGGGTTATCAGGGTTATACTGAAGATGGTCTCAATCAATTATATAATACTATTTTTCAAATTATATTAAAACATAATGGTATCGATGATCCAAAATTCAATCTTACTCAATATTTTCAGGCTCAACTTAATCCACCATTAGTGTTACAGTTACAAAATAATGAAGCCGTTATTAGTAGTATATCTGGAATAATTGGAGCATTACAACAAGCTCAAGTTAACGTAGATGCTATAGAATTATTTAAATTATATGCCCCTCAAATTAATTGGGATAAAATTGAAAAAAGTGGAGAAAAACATATTAAAGAAGCAATGAAAGATCAAGCGATGCAACAGCCACCTCAAGGCGAAGAAAATCAAGGTTTTTAATTAACAAAAGATTGAAATTATTATAAAGGGTATTATATGATACAGACTAAAACGTTCATACCAGAAAAACAAGTAGATCTTTTTCAATTCAGCGAAGTAATTTCTATCACACCATTACTTCCAGATGAATTCGAATTGCATAATATATCACCAGATTTATTATTGAGCAATGATAAGAAGAATTGGAAATCGTTAAATGTACAAACTAATTCTTTAGATACCTTAGTATCTATTGATACTACTGATACTAAAATACTTAAAAATACTTTAAAAACTTTAAAAGAAGAAGGAAGTATGGTTGGGACTCATGATTCTGATTTAAAAACATTCTTAAATATGAATGTTAAAGATCCAGTTTCTGTTCTAAAAGATCTTTGGATTGATAATGGAGTACAAAAAGCTCCTCAATTAAGTTTTGCTTATACTATTCAATTTGATGATAGTGTTATACCAGACGATCAAGTTCCTGTTATTTCTAAATATTTAATTCATGCAATTGAAAAACCTAAAAAAGATCCAGAATTTTTTGTATTGGAATTACAACAATCTGAAATAGGAGACGACGAACAAGACTTTGATTATATTTTTAGATTAGCTACGGATGCTGAAAAATCTAAAGTCATAACTACTGATTTTGGTCTTGATCCAGATCCAACCGATCAAATTATTACTTAAAAATAAAAATTAAATTAATGAGGCTTTTGCCTCATTAAGTATTCTTGTCTTTTAAAAAACAACCAAATTAAAGAAAACGAAAAAACGAAAAAAACGAGGGAATAATTATGATAGTTCACCCAATAACCACCGAAGATTCTAGATTAGCCCAACAATATTTAGAAGAATATCAAGAAGATGGATACACTAAATATAAAATTAATTTTAATAATGTAATTTACTATTTCATAGATAAAGATCTAGCTTTATTATTTTTAGATCGATTAGTAATACCTAAACGATATGATGAAGAATTAAATGAATTAATTAAAATTACAGGGGATGATTGTTCTTTTATAAGTACTAGAAATATATTTACTAAAACATTTTACGCAGATTCTTTGGATTTTTATTATGAAAATGATTTTAATATGACTACTGATCTAGTAATACCACATAATTTAAATACTACGAATATTATCGTACGTGTGTGGTTTCAAGAAAAAAACGATATTAAATTCTATAATGATGATCCTATTATATTAATAAAAGATAATAATACGGTCGAAATAAAAATAACTTCAACCTATAATATAAATACAATTAAAGTTGTAATTATAAAAGCATAAAAATAAAATATAAAAAAGGAATACAATGAAAAACTCTCAAAAAAATCATAGAAATATATCAAAAAGTATAGATGAAGGGTTAGCTAAATTAAATGTATCAGCTAGAGCAAAAACTAAAGAGGATGAGATAGATGGTTTATTCAGAGAAATAACTTTTATTTCTGATTTCTTTCCTAAATTATTTAATGAAAGAAAATCTATCAGAGATCCACAGGAAAAAAATAATTATAAAAAGAAAACTAGAGATTATATTGATCTTATTTATAATAAATTTTCAAGAATTGAAATAATTCTTAGAGCCATTAAAGAGGATATTCAAAATGAATTTGCTGATTCATTAGATGATAAACCAGTAATGGAATACTCTTTTCATGATTATATAGAATTAACAGAAGCGCAATACAAAGAATTAAAAACATACGATTTGCCTTATAGAAGACTTTATGTTTGGATTGGTATATATCTTAGAAAAATAAAAGAATTGGGTGATTATATTAGATATTATTTAGAAAATGTTGATCAATTTCATCCAAATTCTATTGATAGTTTAATAAAAGATATTAATAAATTATATAGACAGATTCTTGTAGTACATAATGTATTAAATAATAAGGCCTTTACTGATGGAAGTATTGAAAGAAAAGTAAAAATAATAGGTCAAAATTTTGACGATATTTAATAACAAAGTTATATGACGGATCTAAAAATTGTTATTTTACTTTTTTTACTTCGTTAAAATAATTTTAGGAGTTATTATGACTAGATTAAAAAAATTTATGGGTGGTATTCATTTAGGACCTAATGGTGTTATTGAAAACCTCGTAGTCGAAAAACTTGATGTGGATCCTAGTCCCGTTGAAGCCGGAAGAATTTGGTTTAATACAACTGAGGGGACATATAAAGCTGGTCATTTAGATGGTAATGGTAGTGTAGTAGTACTTACTCTTGGTGGTAAAGAAGAACTAGATGCTTTTATTGCGTTACTTGCTAGTGAAGTTGCTGGTGAAGGTTCTGCTTTAGTTGGTTATGCTGGACATGATGGAGCAAATGCTAAGTTTAGTTTAGCTTCTGGTGATCTAGAAAATATTGTTGATTCTATCGTCGATGCAATAGATGCAGATAGAAAAGTTCTTGAAGATACTCAAAGTAATTCTGATGCTAATGTAGCTGCGGTACAATCTGAATTAGATAATACTCAAGCTTCTGTTGGTCTCGACGCTGATGGTAACTATGTAGCTAAAACTGATGCTAACTATATAGCAGGTGCTACAACTATTCAAGGTGCTACCGAAGCTCTTGATGCTCAAGCTAAAACCAATGCTGATGCTATTGCTACTGAACAAGCTCGTGCTGAAGCTGCAGAGGGTACTTTACAAAGCAATATTGATCAAGAAGCTGCTGATAGAGCTGCTGGTGATACTGCGGTACAAACGTATGTAGATGATAATTTTGTAAATAAAATTACTACTACTGAGCAAGTTATTAATGCTAAAGTAACAATGCAAGATGATCTTTATGTTAAAGGTAATCTTACTATCAATGGTGGTTCTGTAACAGAAATCGTTACTCAAGAATTAAAAGTTGGTGATAATGTTGTTACATTAAATTCTGATTTACCTGCTGATCAAACTCCAACTGAAGACGCTGGACTTGAAATTAATCGCGGTACTGAAGGAATTATGCCATTTATTAAATGGGACGAAGCTAATGATGTTGCGGTAGTTATTTCTGGTAAAGATGTAGATGGTAATTATGTAATGCAACCTATCGCTACTGGTGGAGATGCAGCTGCGCTTCAATCAGAAGTTAATACTATTGAAACTGCGGTTGGTATTAATGCTGACGGTACTTATACTTCAAATACAAGTACTAACTATATAGCAAGTGCTACTTCTGTAAATGATTCTATTGTTTTACTTGACTCTCAAGCTAAAACCAATGCTGATGCTATTGCTACTGAACAAGCTCGTGCTGAAGCTGCAGAGGGTACTTTACAAAGCAATATTGATAATGAAGTTCAAAGAGCTTCTGATGCTGAACTTGCTATTCAAGGGGAACTTGATGTTACTCAAACTGGTGCTGGTCTTAATGAAGATGGTACTTATAGCGCTAATACTAGCTCAAATTACTTAAGTACCGCAGTAAGTCTTTCTGATGCTGATAATCTTTTAGATGCTCAAGTTAAACTTAACGAAGATGCTATTGCTACTGAAGTAGCTAGAGCAACAAGTGCTGAAGCTGCTGTTCGTTCAGAGCTTAATAGTACAAGATTTACTTTTGAATCAACTGATGCGTCTACTTCTTATACTGTGACTCATGGTTTGAATTCTGAAATGATTGATGTATCTGCTTGGGTTTACGATGATGTAGAATCTAAATATTTCAATGATGATGTGGTAATTTCTGTAGTTGATGCTAATAACATTCAGATTGATCTTACTTCGGCTGCGAAAGTAAGAGTTGTTGTTTCTAACATTTCTTATTCTTTCTAATTTTTTAGGATATAGCTTTTAGCTATATCCTAAGCCTTCTTGTCGCTGGATAAAAGCTTTAATATAGTTCAATAGATAATTTATTAAAGTAAGGAGTTAAGATTATGGCCACTCGATATCCAAACGACGAAAATAAAATATTAGAATTATCTAATTTAGAAATAATTAAAAAACTTAAGAATGGACAATACCGATTAAGTTACAATGATTTAACTGATTTAAATTTAAATCAAAAAAATTATATAACTTCATTTTTTGGTAATTTTAAAATTATCAAAAATTCTATATTTAATTTACATTTTAAAAATATAATTTTAATAATCAAAAAAAATTTAAAAGAGGATCAATTGATATGTAAAGCACCAGATTGTTCTAATTTAATAAAAATAAATAAATATGATGAATTTTATGATTATTGTGATGAATGTATAAAAACTAAAAAATTTAAAAAAGAAGTAGTTAAAAATAATAAGAAAAAAGTATTAGAGAAATACGGTGTTTCTAATGTTTCTCAATTAGCTTCGGTTAAAGATAAAAAAAGAAATACTACATTAAAAAATTATGGAGTAGATAATCCAACTAAATCGGAAGAAATTAAAAGTAAAATTAAAAATACCAATATTAAAAAATATGGGGCAGATAATTACAATAAATCTTCTGAATTTAAATTACGGGTTCCTGAAATTCAGGAGAAAATCAAAAAGACCAACTTAAGTAAATATGGAGTTACTTCATTTTCTAAAACTAATGAATTTAAAGAAATTATAAAAGAAACACAACCAGAAATTCAAGAGAAAATCAAAAAGACCAATTTAGGTAAATATGGAGTTACTTCATTTTCTAAGACGGATGAATTTAAAAAGAAAACCAAGAACACCAATATTAAAAAATATGGCGTGCCTTATTATTCAATGACTAAAGAATTTAAAGAGAAAGTTAAGAATACTAATTTAAGCAAATATGGCGTACCATATTATACAATGACTGATGAATTTAAAGAGAAAATAAAAATTACTAGTTTAAGTAAATATGGAGTACCATATTATCAAATGACGGAGGAATTTAAAGAGAAAACTAAGAATACTAATCTAATTAAATATGGTGTACCATATTATCAAATGACGGATGAATACGCTATAAAAACTAAAAATACCAATATTAAAAAATATGGAGTACCATATTATACTAGGACGGATGAATTTAAAGAACGTATAAAAAAAGCCCAACCAGAAATTCAGGAGAAAATCAAAAAGACCAACTTAAGTAAATATGGAGTTACTTCATTTTCTAAGACGGATGAATTTAAAGAATACATAAAACAAAAACAACCTGAGATTCAAGAGAAAATTAAAGATACAAACTTAAGTAAATATGGAGTCCCATACTACACAATGACGGATGACTTTAAAGAATGTATAAAACAAAAACAACCTGAGATTCAAGAGAAAATTAAAAACACAAACTTAAGTAAATATGGAGTTACTTCGTTTTCTAAAACTAATGAATTTAAAGAGAAAGTTAAGAATACAAACTTACGCAAATATGGTGTCCCATATTATACAATGACTGATGAATTTAAAGAGAAAACCAGATATACTAATATTAAAAAATATGGAGTCCCAAATTATACAATGACCGTGGTATTTAAAGAGAAAGCCAAGAAAATCAATTTAAATAAATATGGTGTACCATATATAACCACTACTAAATCAAAAGAATTTAGTGAAAAAGAAATAATAAAAATAGTAGAAGATAATTTTATAGATAAAGATGGTCGGTTTTTATTCAAAAAATTTAGAGAGGTTTATAATTGTGGTTATAGTTGGCCTCATCAATTTATGAAAAAATTTAATATAAAATATAAAAAAGGTGGAGGTACTTCTCTTTTGGAAAAAGAAGTAATTAGCTATATTAGAGATATCTCCAAAATAGATATCTCTAATGGAGATATCTCCATTTTAGCT
>Ga0256843_1001492_pt1 | contig 18379 bp, 16 predicted proteins | sample AlvinellametaG_FD_191572 | JGI IMG/M metagenome (GOLD analysis project Ga0256843, IMG submission 191572) | Pompeii worm associated microbial communities from hydrothermal vent at the East Pacific Rise, Pacific Ocean - Alvinella | ecosystem: Host-associated > Annelida > Integument > Unclassified ... | reverse complement strand
GCTTCTAGCGGGAGGGTCACACCTAGCTCCATTCCGAACCTAGCAGTTAAGCCTCCCAGCGCCGATGATACTGCACCCTTCGGGTGTGGGAAAGTAGGTCAGTGCCACCTTGATTTTTTCTTCTTTATTTGATTTACTTCCTTCTTTTTTATTATTTTTATAGTAAAATAAGTTTTATGCATCCGTAGCTTAGCTGGATAGAGCATCTGATTGCGGTTCAGAAGGTCGCAGGTTCGAATCCTGCCGGATGTACCACTTAAAAAGAGATTTTGATGAACAAAATTGAAAGATTAAAGCAAGAACTTCTCCCTTTTGAGTTTAAACTAGAAAATCTTGATTTTTATAATTTAAGTGAAAGTGATAGGTTTTATCTTAAAAATTTTGGAATCTATAATATCAAACTTCGTCCTGAAGTTTTTATGATAAGAATAAGATTTGATGGCTTAAATATTCCTGATGAACATTTAAAAATTATTCTTGAAATAGCAAAAGAGTTTAACTTATCTATTATTTTAACTGCAAGGGGAGGTTTAGAGCTTCATAAAATAGATCCTAAAGATCTCCTCTTTATTTATAAAAAGATTCAAAAAAGTGGGATAAAAACACATCAAACTCTTACAGATAATTTTAGATCAATTGTAACTGATCCTCTTTGTGACTTAGAAGAAGACTTGGGATTTAATACTCAAAAAATCATAGCTTCAATTAGAGACTTTTTTTTGGATAATAAAGAGTTTTTTGGAACTATCCCAAGAAAATTTAATACTGCAATTATTTCAACCAAAACTCCTATTGACTCTTTTTGGGGAAATGATGCTTTATTTGGGCTTGCTAAAAAAGAAAATCGATTAGGCTTTAATCTCTATCTTGGGGGTAAAAACTCTGAAGTAGCAAAAAGTGCAGATATTTTTATCTTACCAGAAGATATCAAAAACCTTTTTATAGCAATAGCTAGAGTTTTTAATGAAGATGGACTTAGAGGATCTCGTTCTAAGACAAGAATGTTTCATCTAATTGAAAAAATTGGAATGGAAAGTTTAAGGGAAAAAATAGAGATCAAATTTGGTTCAAAGCTCCAAAGAGCTGGAGAACTTTTATTAAAAAGAAAACTTAGAAAAATAGAATCTTTAAAAATAAAAGACAATCTTTTTATCGAAAAAGTTGAATCAAAATATGGAGAGATAAAACTTACTCTATTAGAAAAGATTTTAGAGCTAAAAGATGTCACTATTCGTTTTGGAATTGATCAAAATATTTATTTAATTTCAAAAAAACCTATTAATTTAAAAGAATCTAGAAAAAATCTTCAAATTACAGCTTGTGTAGGAGCTAGATATTGTCCTCTTTCTCTTTGGGATATAAAAGAAGATGTAGATTTCTTACCAATTAAAAGATTAAAAAAATTGAATATAAAAGTTGGTTTTAGTGGATGCTTAAAAGGATGTGGAAGACATTATCATAGCGATATTGGATTGATTGGATTAAGAACAAATCTTTATGCTCCAACTGAAAAAGCTTTTAGAGTCTTTTTGGGTGCAATCTATGATACAACTCCAGCTAGAATGCTTTATTACAGTGTTCCAAAACGTTCTTTTAACTCTTTACTTGAAACTATTTTGGATGATTTTGAAACGTCAAAAGAGAAAAGTTTTGTAGATTTTAGTCAAAAAGTTTTATCAAAATACTCTATTGAGACTTTGCAACTTTGGTTTTTGCTAAAAGGTTTAGGAGAAATTCAAGAAGATCTTCAAAAGTTATTTTTGTCTGGAAATGAAGAATTCCTTTTAGAGACTCTAGAAAAAAAATTTCAAATAAATTTAAAAAATTTAAATGAAACAATCAGAAAACTAAGTCATGAACTTTGGGATATTAAAGAGTAATTAATTCAATTTCTAACTCTTTAAACCAGCTTTTTAACCTTTTTTGAGCATTTTTTCTAATCATACTTTTAACTTCTTCTTCTAGTTCAAAAACTCTTAGTTGCTCTAAAATTCCTTTTAAAGTTTTTGTAGAATTGATATCTACCAAGACTTTAAACTCTTTTTGAATCTCTTTTTGTAAAAGCTCAAAATCAATGGATCCAAAACGATTATGAGTATTTTTGAATCCTTGAGCAACTTTTAAAGCTTTAGCAATTCCTACAATTAAAGTTATTTTTTTGATCTTAAACTTCTTTGCTAAAGTTAAAGAGTCATAGATAAAATTTCCTATTTCTATTATTTGAGTCTCTTTAAAGCTTGTTTTTGCTAATTCAAAAGAGCTTTTTCCTAAAGTAAAAACAACTCTTTCAAAACCTTGAAGTTTTGCTACTTTTATTTCAGTTTTGATACTTTCTAAAAAAGCTTCATTTGAGACTGGGTTTACAAATCCACTTGTTCCAAGAATTGAAATTCCTCCAATTACTCCTACTTTTTGATTTGCTGTTTTTTTGGCAATTTCTTCTCCATTTTCTACTGAAATTGAGATAAAAACTCTTCTATTTTCTCCTAGAATTTCATAACACCTTTTTATCTCTTTTAAAGGGACAGGATTTATAGCTGGAAAACCTTTTGGAACTTTTAATCCATCTTTTGTTACCACTCCTACTCCAATACCTGCAAAAAGCTCTGCTTTTCCAAAAGAAAATGGAGTGTGAGGTATTGGATTTAATGGAATATTCTCTTTTTTTTCAGAAAGAGTTAGAATAATTTTAACATTTTTTGTAACATCTAAATCATCATTTTCCATTTTACGATTAAAAGAGACCACAACTCCACCAACTCTAACAAAAATACTCAAGGCTGAACAGAAAGCAAAAAGAGCATGAACACCAGTTGTATAACCTTTTCTTAACTTTTTTTGCAATTGTTTTTTACCTAGAGTTATTCATTTCTAAGAACACTTAATGGATCGGTTGAGGCTGCTTTTTTGGCAGGATAAAGAGAAGATAAAATTACAATTAAAAGAGTCCCTATAATAATCATACTAAAGTCATGAGGCGTTAAATCCACTGGAAGCCTTGAGGTTCCATAAACATCAGCTGGAAGATGGATAATATCGAAATTTTTTAAAAACCAAATTATTAAAAATCCAAGAGCAGTTCCAGCTATAACACCACCTGCTCCAATTATAAGTCCAAGTCTAAAGAAGATACTTTTTATCTCTTTCTGAGTTGCTCCCAAAGTTCTAAGTAGAGCGATCTCTTTTCTTCTGCTCATTACTGTCATCAAAAGTGAAGAGATGATATTTAATGAAGCTACCAAAATGATCATCAAAAGTACTAAAAAAAGAGCCTTTTTCTCCATTTGCATGGCAGAGAAGAAATTCCCATTTTGTTGCCACCATCCTTCTACATCTGCATCATCTGGTAAAATTGCTTTTACTTTTTTGATCTCTTCCATTGGATTTTTTACATAAATATGAACGCCATCAAACTTAGTTGGATCTTTTTTTAATATTTTTACAAATGCATCAAGTGTTGTATAAATTATTGCTTTATCATAAGCATTTAGGCCAGAATTAAAGCTTCCAATTAATTTAAATCTTTTTTGTAAGGGTAAATTCCCAAATCCAGCGGCACTAAATTGAGAAAAAATTAGAGTAACTTTATCACCCTTTTTTGCGCCAAGAGTTAAGACTAAATCATCTCCAGCTACTATTGAATATTTTGAATATGTCTTATTTAAATCAATAGATTTTGCAAATATTGAATTAATTTTGGCTTCTTTTTTAAAGTCTACTCCATAAAGTAGACCTCCTTGAATTGCTTCTTGATATTTAGAAATTACTTGTGTAGTATAAAATGGACTAATTTTTGCTTTAGGAAGTGTTTCTTTGATTTTTTTTATAGTAGAAGCTCTTACTCCATCTCCTAAACTAATGACAGTTAATGGATAATTCATCACAAAAAGTTTTTTTTCAAACTCTTGTTGGGTTCCATTCATAATTCCCATTGCAACCATTAGCACCATAACTCCAGCGCTAATACCTAAAAATGCTAAAATTGCAGAAATAAAGATAAAAGGATTCTCTTTATCATATTTCAAATAATGTCTTATTATTTTTTTTATTAATAAAGAGCTACTTTTGTCTTTTGTCATTAAGCAAGTAATCCTTTTTTAGGTCCGCTTTTCCCACAACAGTGTTTATATTTTTTTCCACTCCCACAAGGACAAGGATCATTTCTTTTTGGTTTTTTTGGAGCAATATAAGGAGTGTGTTCTTGTGTTGCAGTAGAGTTTGGATCTTCTTGATATTGATTACTGCTTAAGAGATCTTCATCTACTTCCATCTCTTCTCTTAACTTTTCAAGCTCTTCTAAATCTTCATCGCTCATCTCAAAATTAAACTCAATAGTATAAAGAAGTTTTAAAGATTCAAATTTAATTCTTCTTACAAGAGCTTCAAAAAGGCGATAACTCTCTTGTTTGTATTCTGTAAGTGGATCTTTTTGGTTATATCCTCTAAGTCCAATCCCTGTTTTTAATACATCCATCTCATAAAGATGTTCTCTCCATTCTCTATCTAAAACTTCTAAAATTAAAAGTTTTTCGGCTTCTCTTCTTGCTTCTTCATTTAAGATTGACATCTTTTGTTCATAGAAGTCTTTAAGAACTTTTAGAGTGTATTGCCTAATCTCATCAGCATCTTTTCCTTTTAATTCTTCTGGATTTATCTCTACAGAAGTGTATTCTAAAATCAATTTTACAAATCGATCCAAATCGTAATCTTCACTTGGACTTCCTTGGAAAATTTCAGCTTCTGAGAGTAAAAAATCAACTAACTCTTCTCGATTTTGATCTATTTTTGCACTAATATCATAGTTTGGATCTAAAAGTTGATCTCTAAAAGTATAAATTGCTTTTCTTTGATAGTTTGCTACATCATCATACTCTAAGATATCTTTTCTTGCTTGGTAGTGCATAGACTCAACTTTCTTTTGAGCTTTTTCTACACTTCTTGTTACAAGCTTAGAATCGATATAGTCTCCTTTTTCTACATTCATTCTTTGCATAATATTTCTAATCTTATCTCCACCAAAGATTCTAAGCAAATTATCATCTAAGCTTAAGAAAAACTGACTAACTCCAGGATCTCCTTGTCTTCCAGATCTTCCTCTTAATTGATTATCAATTCTTCTACTTTCATGTCTCTCTGTCCCAATGATTGCAAGCCCTCCAAGAGCTCTTACCTCATCATCAATTTTAATATCAACTCCACGTCCTGCCATATTTGTAGCAACTGTAACTGCTCCTTTTTGTCCAGCATTTTTAATAATTTCTGCTTCTTTTGCGTGATTTTTTGCATTTAAAACATTGTGAGGGATTTTTTCTTTTTTAAGTCTTTCATGAATTAATTCACTTTTTTCAATTGAAGCAGTTCCAATTAAAACTGGTTGACCCTTTTCATGAAGCTCTTTAACTCTTTTTACGACTGCGTCAAGTTTTTCTTCTTCACTCATAAAGATCAAATCATTTAAATCTTTTCTTTTTACTGGCAGATTTGTTGGAATTGTAATTACATCAAGTCCATAAATTTCACTAAATTCTGTTGCTTCAGTTTGTGCAGTTCCAGTCATTCCAGCTAACTTTTCATACATTCTAAAGTAGTTTTGATAAGTAATTTCAGCTAAAGTTTGAGACTCTTCTTGAACTACAACTCCTTCTTTTGCTTCAATTGCTTGATGAAGTCCTTCAGAGTATCTTCTTCCTTCACTAAGTCTCCCAGTAAATTCATCTACAATAATTACTTCTCCATCTCTTACAACATAATCTACATCTTTCTCAAAAAGATAATGTGCTTTTAGAGCTTGATCTAGATGGTGAACCATAGCAGCATTTTCTAAACTAAAAAGATTATCTACACCAAAGAGCTTTTCAGCTTTTTCTAAACCTTGCTCTGTCATGATGATATTTCTATTTTTCTCATCTACAACAAAATCTCCTGTCATTCTTTTAGGTTCACCAGGTTTTTCTGGAGGAAGTTCCTCTCCTTTTTCAAGCTGTTTTGCAATAATATTTGCTTTGAAATATAAAGAAGGATCTCTTTGAGTTGGTCCAGAGATAATAAGTGGAGTTCTTGCTTCATCAATCAAAATGGAATCTACCTCATCAACTATTGCGTAATAGTGATCTCTTTGGACTTTATCTTCTAAACGAACTTTCATATTGTCTTTTAGATAATCAAATCCAAACTCATTATTTGTCCCATAAGTTATATCCATATCATATTGAGCTTTTCTTTCAGCTCCTTCTCCAAGATCAGAAGTAATACATCCAGTTGAATATCCAAGAAAACTATAAAGTTTTCCCATATCAGTAGCATCTCTTTTTGCTAAATAATCATTTACTGTAACAACATGAACCCCACGTCCAAGCATAGCATTTAAAGCTACTGGCAAAGTTGCAACAAGAGTTTTTCCCTCTCCTGTTTTCATCTCCGCAATTTTTCCTTCATGCAGAACAATGCCTCCAATTAACTGCACATCAAAATGTCTCATTCCAAGAACTCTTTTGCTAGCTTCTCTGGTTATTGCAAAAGATTCATACAATACATCATCTAAAGTTTTTTCTTTGGATTTTACTGCCTCTTTTAATTTATTAAACTCTGCTTTTAATTCCTCATCAGAAAGTTTTTCATATTTTGGCTCAAGCTCATTTATCTTTTGTATTCTCTTTTTGTACTGTTTAATTTTTCTATCGTTTGCAGTTCCTATTACTTTGCTAATTAATGACTCAATCATACTCGATTCACCTTTATTAAATTACAAATATTTTATCAAAAAAGAGTTAATATCCTTTTTTTAAAAATTAAAGCTCTTTTTTATCAAAAATATCCAATTTTGGTTCAATAAGTTTAATTTTAAACTCTTTAGGTTTTTCTAAAGCATTAATCTCTTCTGAAGCTAGATAAATATTTTTATTACTTATTATTTTTAACTCTTTTTGATTCCATTCAAATTCTATCTTTGCCTGAGAAGAATTTTCATTCAAAATTAAACTCAAAGTATAAATAAAACAGACCCATTTTATTGTCTTTTTATCTGGGAGAAGATCTTTATACTTTTTATAAAGCGGTTTATAATACAAAGAATCTCCTCTAGATCTTAAAATTAAAGAGATAAAAATAATTTCTTCATGAAAAAATCCAAAATTTAATTCTTGTGAAGCGATATAAAAGGCGTGTTGATGAGATTTATAAATTGTCAATATCTTTCCAATATTTGAAAGATTAAGAGCTTTTTGCATAAGATCTTTTTCTTTGTAACTTCCATCAAACTCATCTTTTAAAGTTTCAAAAAGCTTTGAAGCTATCTGCTTTTTATTTCCTTCTGGAAGTTTTAAAATATCAAACCGATCTTTAATACTTCTTATACTTGGATTTATATTTGGAGGGAATTTATATTTACTATTTCTTAAAAGATCGCTCAAAAAAACTCCCTCTCTTACTCCTACTCCACTGCTTAAAACTTCTTTTGCATCTAAATACTCCAAAAGCTTTAAAAGAATAAAACTACCTTCTCTGATTGTATCAAATCTAGACTCTTTTATATTAAATTTTTTTAAATCTTTGATAGAAGATTTAGCAATTTCTTCTAGATAATTTCTATTTTTTTTATCAAATTTATACCTAAAAGCGTGTATTTTTTCAAAAGGATAATTTTCTTTTTTCATTATACTTTTAGCTAAAGCCCTAGAAGTTCCTCCAATTCCAATAACACAGTCTGCTTTAAAATCTTTTGGAATAGTATCTAAAATTTTTTCTATAAATTTTTTGCCACCACTAATCAACTCCCCTTTATCACTAAAGAGCTCTTTTAAACGAACTGTTCCAAGATTTAAAGAAATAGTCTTTAGAATCTTTCCATCTTGAATTAATGCCATATCAGTAGATCCACCACCAATATCTACTGTAATTGCACTCTTTACTGGGAGCAGATTAATAGCAGCAACAGCTCCATAAAAAGCCTCTTTGTCACCATCAATTACTCTTATTTTTATCCCAAGCTCTTTTTTGACCAAAGAGATAAATTCACTTTTATTTGGAGCATCTCTTAAAGCAGAAGTTGCAACACAGTGAACTTTTCTTACTTTATATTCTTTTATAGAGTGAGAAAAAGATAAAAGTGCTCTAAAAGCTCTTAAAATTCCTTCTTTTTGGAGGTTGCCCCCTTTTTGGTAGGCACCCTCTCCAATTCTTACTCTGCTTTTTTGTTGGAAAATTAGATGAAAACCAAACCTGCTAGTTCTTTGGTATATTACAACTCTTGCAGAGTTTGAGCCAATATCAATAACAGCAACTCTTTTTGGCATCAATTAGCTCTCATTTTGAAGCTGTTCAAATTTAAATTTTAACTCCTCAGCACTTTCAACATTATCAGGATCTAGGACAATGCAATCGACTGGACAAACAGCAATACATTGAGGTTCATCATAAAATCCAACACACTCTGTACATCTGTCTGGATCAATTATATAAATTGGATCATTTTCTTCAATTGCTTCTGTTGGACACTCCTCTCTACAAGCATCACAAGCAATACATTCATCTGTAATCATCAATGCCATTTTTCACCTCACCTTTAAAAAATTATTTTGGTTTTATATCTTATGTAGCCTTATGCAAAAATTAATATTAAAGATAATTTATAAGTTTTTTTATTAATTGTAAGGAGGTAACACAAAAATTGCAACGGCCCCTTTTTTATCTTCTCTATTTTTAATTTCTACTTTTGCACCAAGAGCATCACTTGCACTTTTTACCAAAAAGAGTCCAAGTCCAGCTCCAACAGAATTTTTTGATCTAATAAAAGGAGCAAAAATATCAATGCTTTCATCAATTCCTGGACCTTCATCTGTTATTTTTAAAATATATTTTCCATTAAAAAGATGTCCAAAAACTCTAATAGTTCCTCCTTCTGGAGTGTATCTTATTGCATTTTGTAAAAGATTTTGAATAATTTGAGTAAGAAGAAGAGGCTGGATTTTTATCCTGTAACTATCTGGAGAGAGGCGATACTTTAATCTTTTATTTTCTTGTCTTGCAAGAAGTGCAAATTCTCTAATTTTTTGTTTCAAAAATTCTATTAGATCAATCTCTTGAGGTTTTTCAAATTGAGCTCCTTCTGCCCTTCCAAACTCTAAAATTGCACTTACCATCTCATTCATGCCATTTACAGTTTCAATATTTTCTTTTATTACTTTTGAAAAGCTCTCCTTAGTAGAATTTTTTTTGATTAATGCAACTTGAGAGCGTGTTTTTATAACTGCTAGTGGAGTTTTTAATTCATGTGCTGCTCCTACAAATAACTCTTTTTTATATAGAATGAAACTTTTAATTCTATTTACAAGACTATTTATAGATTCTGCTAAGGGTTGAAACTCTTTTGGAACTTGAGAAAGGTCAATTGGAGTTAAAATATTTTCATTCATTTTAGCTAATTTAGTAGAAAAAAGTTTAATTGGAGCAAGCAGCATATTTGATAAAAATATAGCATAAACTAAAATTATTGCCATTGAGGTAAAAATTAAAATAATAATTGCTCTAAAAACCCTTTTTTCCATAATCTTTTGTTGGGTGATATCGGCTGTTAAGACAAGAAAAGTTCCGTTTTTATAAAAAAAATATCCCTTTAAAAAGTAATGATTATCTCTTTTAAAATTTTCAAAGAAGTTTATTGGGGGATTTTTAGGTCTTTTTTCGATATTTGCTTCTATGTGTAAAGTCTGTTTTAAAAGAAGTTTCTTTTTTTTTATACGCGCTTCTAGATCATCATAACTTGCCATGATAAATCTAGATTGTCTTTGTAGGTAACTCTTGAGTTCATTCTCTAAACTATATTCAATATAAAAGTATAAAATTAAAGAGAACAAAATCAAAAGTACCGCCATAGCGGCGGAGAGTTGAATTATAAAGTTAGCTTTTAAGCTTTTTGTGGGAAGCAAAATCTATAACCCCTTCTTCGAACAGTCTCAATTGTAGTAATATTTAAAGGTTTATCCATTTTTTGACGAATTTGATTTATAGCAACTTCAATTACATTTGGGGTTACAAGTTCTGGTTCTTCCCAAATTGCATCTAAGAGCTGCTCTTTTGAAACAATTTGATCTTTATGCATTGCTAAGTGAGTTAAAACTTCAAAAGGTTTTCCTTTTAACTCTATTGTTTGACCTTTATAGATTATTTTTTCCTCTTCTGGGTTGATGATGAGGTCTTCAATTTCTATAATATTACTTCCTCCAAAGCGGAGTTTTGCTTCAATTCTCATTAGCAAAATATCAAAATCAAAAGGTTTTTTGACATAATCATCAGCTCCAGCTCTTAATGCTTCAATTTCACTTTCTTTGTCATCTCTTGCAGAAAGAACTATAATTGCAGTTTTTGGACTATTTTCTTTAATTTCTTCAATAAGCTCAATTCCATTTCCATCTGGAAGCATCCAATCTAAAAGCACCAAATCATAATGTCTAATGCTTAAATAATATCTTCCATCTTTTAAATTTTCTGCAATATCATTTTGATAACCACACTCTTTTAACCCTTCACTTAAAGTTCTGCTAAGTGTTACTTCATCTTCTACAATTAATATTCTCATCTACAAAACCTTTAATTTTAAATTTTTCTTAATTATAGCACATTTTCAGATTACTGTAAGAAAAAAAACTTAAAAAATTAAAATCTCTTTTTCTTTTTTACAAAAACTATACACTCTGGAAGGATCTCAGGCTTGGAAATTTGGCACTTTATGGAAGAAATTTGAGGAAATTCCTTTTTGAGAATTTTTATCAAATCTTCTAAAGCATCTTCTAAAAGAAGATATTTTTTTTCTATTATCAAGTTTTTTGCAATATTTACAACTTCTGCATAATCTAAATAGTTTTTATTTTTGTATTTATATTTAATCTCTATATTTAATAAAACTCTTTGGGGAGTTTTCCTCTCTTTTTTTAAAAGGCCAATTACTGCTTGAAATTCTAAATCTTTAATTACAATTTTCAAACGACTTTTCCTTCTTCATTTCTCAAGAGTCTTAAAATATTTGGAATATGTTTATAAAAGATTATAAAAGCAATTATTAAAATTGGAGAGTGAGAATGAATTTTTGGAATATCTGGATAAATAATATAACTACTGATTATAAGAATTAAGAGTGCAATTAAAGAAGATAAAGAAGAGATTCTAAGTCCTTTTACAACAAGAATCCAAGCAACAAAAGCAATCAAAGTTGGAATTGGAAGTAAAACAAGCAAAACTCCAAATCCTGTTGCAACTCCTTTTCCTCCCTCAAAACCTAAAAAAGGACTAAAACAGTGTCCAATAACACTTAAGACTCCAATCATCCAAAGTGTTGAATCTTCAACTCCAACAGCCTTTGCAAGTAAAATTATTACTGCTCCCTTTAAAGCATCTAAGAGTAAAGTTGCAATTCCTAGTTTTTTTGCTAGGACTGGATCTTTTTGCTTTACAACTCTTAAGACATTTGTTGCCCCAATATTTCCACTTCCGCTTTGTTGAATATCTACACCTGCAAATTTCTTTGCCAAAATATAACCAAAAGGTATTCCAGAAATTACGTAGGCTAATATATAAAATTGAATATTTATATTTCCAAGAAGTTCCATCAATTTTTCCTTGCTAAGTTTGCTTAGATAGAATTTTAACATAATTAATTATGGTATTATTTACAAAACCTTTACAAAAAAAGGAAAGAGATGTCAATAAATTACAAAGAAGAGATAAAAAGATTAAAAGATAAATTAGACGTTACTGTTGTTGCCCACTTTTATCAGCAAGATGAAGTTTTTGAGATGGCAGATATTACTGGTGACAGTTTAGAGCTTGCAAGAAAATGTAAAGCTGATGAAAAAGAATGGGTTGTATTTTGTGGAGTTGGTTTTATGGGGCAGAGTGTAAAAATTATTGCTCCTCAAAAGAGAGTTTTAATGCCAAAGATTGCATGCTGTGCAATGGCAAGAATGATTGATAGTAGCTACTATGATGATACTGTAAAAGCAATTGAAGAAGCAGGAGTCAAAAAAGAAGATATTCTCCCTATTACCTATATCAATTCTGATGCTACAATTAAAGCCAAAGTTGGAAAAATGGGAGGATTAGTTTGTACTAGCTCAAATGCAGTAAAAATTATTGAACAAGGTTTAAAAAGTGGAAAAAAGATCCTCTTTGTTCCAGATAAATGTTTAGGACAAAATGTTGCAAATATGATGAATCTAAAATCAGCAGTTGTTGGAGAAAATACAAAAGAAGAGATTAAAGAAGCAGATATTATCTGTTTTAATGGATTTTGTTCAGTTCATCAACTCTTTACTCCAGAAGATGTAAAGTTTTATCGCAAAAAATATCCTGATATTTTAGTAGCAGTTCATCCAGAGTGTGATCCAAAAGTTGTAGAGTTGGCTGATTTTGTAGGTTCAACTTCCCAATTAATAAAATATGTAAACTCTTTAGATCCTGAGCAAAAAGTTGTAGTTGGAACTGAATATAATTTGGTTCATAGAATGAGAGATAAAAATACTTTTGTATTATCTTCTACAAAACCAGAGTGTCCTACAATGAATGAGACAACTCTAAAAGATTTATATTTAACTTTAAAATCTATTGAAGATCAAAATCCAATTAATGAAATTTTTGTAGATGAAGATACAGTACATTTTGCAAAATTAGCACTTGATAGAATGTTGGAGATAAAATAAATGAGAGTAAAAGATTGGCAAAGAGTTGAATTTATTCAAAATGCTTTGAAAGAAGATATCGGAAGAGGTGATCTATTTTCTAGAATCTTAGATTCAAAAAGAATAGAAGCTTACATTCTTGCAAAAAGTAGTGGTGTTTTTGGAGGAAGAGAGTATATTGAGGCTTTTAAATCTCTTTTTGATATAGAACTTGAATGGAAAGTAAAAGATGGAGAAGAGTTTATTTTTGGAGATACTCTTCTGATTTTAAGAGGAGATTCTCAAGATCTTCTCTCTCTTGAAAGAACAATTTTAGATATTGCTTTGCATGCAAGCGGGATTGCTACAATGACAAAAATCTATGTCAAAAAAATTGAACCTTATGGAGTAAAGCTTCTTGATACAAGAAAGACAAGGCCAGCTTTGAGAGAATTTGAAAAGTATGCTGTAAGGTGTGGTGGAGGATTAAATCATAGAATGGGATTAGATGATGCTTTGATGTTAAAAGATACCCATTTAAAGACAATAAACAATTTAAAAAGCTTTATAAAAGAGATAAGATCTAAAATCCCATTTACTACAAAAATTGAGATAGAATGTGAAGATTTAGAAATGGTAAAAGAGGCCTTTGAAGCTGGAGTTGATATTGTAATGTGCGATAATATGCCATTAGATAAAATTAGAGAAGTAGTAGCTCTAAGAAATAGCTATTATCCTCATATTCTTCTAGAAGCTAGTGGAAATATTACTTTAGATACAATTGAAGAGGTAGCAAAAACAGGAATAGATGCAATTAGTTCTGGAAGTATTATCCATCAAGCAACTTGGATTGATCTTTCAATGAAGGTAAAATAGTGAAACAAAAACAAAAAGAGTTTTTAGAACTTTTAAATGCTCATAAAACTATAACAATTCTTTCTCATATTAGACCAGATGGAGATGCTCTTGGGACTTCTTTGGGAATCTTTAATATTTTAAAAAATGCTGGATTTAGAGTAGAAATTGCAAATTTTTCAAAAGAACTTCCAAGAAATTTTGATTTTTTAGAAGGATTTTCAAAGATCAAAAATAAAATAGATTTTGAAGATTCCCTAATTATTACTTGTGATTCTGGAAGTATTGATAGATTGGGTTTTGATCTAAGTAATAAAAAAATTGTAAATATCGATCATCATAAAAGCAATACAAATTATGGGATTTTAAACATTGTAGATCCAAATGCAGTTTCTAGCTCTTTTGTAGCATTTTATTTTTTGAAAGATCTTTTTAAGATTCCAAAATCTGCTGCAATAGCCTTTTATACTGCTTTGCTTAGTGATAGTCTTTTTTTTAGCACCTCATCAGTAGATCAAAGAAGTTTTGAATTTGCAAGCAAACTTGTAACTTTAGGAGTAGATCCAGCAAAAACTGCTCAAATGATTCAACAAAGAAAATCTCTAGCTTCTCTTAGACTTCTTAGTATTGCTCTAGATAAACTAAAACTCTACAAAGATGGAGAAATTGCTCTTGTAAAAATTACCTCTAAAGAGTTAGAAAAAACTGGAGCAAAAGAGTATGATAGAGAGGGAATTGTAGAGTATGGCAAATCTTTAGCTACTGTAAAAATTTCTATTTTATTGATAGAATTAGAAGATAAAGTCAAAGTCTCTTTTAGATCAAAAGATTTAGATATTTCAAAAGTTGCTAAAAGTTTTGGGGGAGGAGGACATAAAGAAGCAGCTGGGTTTGAGATCAAAGGAAATATTGATGAAATTGAAAATATAGTAGTAGAAAAGATTATAAATGGAGTGTTAAATTGAGAAGAAGATACTCTTATAGCTCTTATGATATTTATGGACGAAGAAGAAAAAGTAGCAAAATATGGTGGATTTTACTTTTTTTACTTTTGCTAATAGGAGGAGGTGTTGGATTCTTTTACATCTCTTATTCTCCTAAGTTTGAAAAAGTTCCACCTGTAGTTGAAATGAAAGACCAACTCTTTTTTAATCCAAATATCCCAATTGAAGTTACACTAAAAGATAACTATGGAGTTGGAAAATATACAGCAACTCTTAGTGATGGTATTCATGAGATAGAAATTGCTTCTGGAGATTTTAAAAAACTCTTAAAGGTTGCAAATATTGCTCTACATATTCCTGCTACAAGTACTTTGGATACTAAACAAAAAAACTGGATCTTGACAGTAGAGCTTCACGATAAGAGTCTTTGGAATTTTGGACAAGGAAATGTAGCTAAAAAGAGTGCAAAAATTGTTGTAGATATTACTCCTCCAAAAATAAAAATCATAGCAAATAGCCCATCAATTGTAAGAGGTGGAAGTGGACTTGTAATTTATAAAGCAGTTGATGAAAATTTCAAAGATACTTATATAGAAGTTTGTGGACACAAATTTAAACCAATTAAGTATAAAAAAGATGGATACTTTGCATCTTTGGTTGCCTGGGATTTTAGAAAAAGGAATTTTGATGCAAAAGTTATAGCAACAGATACTGCTGGAAATAAAGCCAAAACAAAGATCACTTTTGAACCGGTGATGAAAAGGTATAGAAAATCTTGGATTAGACTTAGTGATAAATTTTTGGATGGAAAAATTGCAGAAATTGCTCAGCTAGATCCTATTGCTTCTCAAGCAACAGATAAATTTCAAAGATTTAGAGCAGTAAATGAGACTATGAGATTTACAAATGAAGCTTTGATTCATAAATATTCAAAAAATGTAAGCAAAGTAAACTTTGATAGATGGAGATATTTAAGACCATTTTATCCTTTAAAAAATGCGAAAAAAGTGGCAGATTTTGGGGATGAAAGACACTATTATTATCAAGATAAATCAAATGAGATCTCTCTTTCTTATCATTTAGGCTATGATCTTGCAAGTATTAGACACGATTTAATTTATAGTTCAAACCCAGGAGAAGTTTTATTTGCAAATTATAATGGAATTTATGGAAGAATGCCTCTAATTGATCATGGATTTGGACTTTTTACAATTTATGGGCACTGTTCTGAGATTTTAGTTGCAGAAGGAGATAGAGTAAAAGCCAATGAAGTAATCGCTAAGACTGGAATGACTGGACTTGCTCTTGGAGACCATTTACATTTTGGAATTTTGGTCCAAGGGATTGAAGTTTTGCCTCTTGATTGGATGAAAAAAAATTGGATTAGAGGTCACATTACAAATGTTTTTAAAAGAGCAGACAAAATTATAAAAAAAGAGGAAGGATCTTAAGCATTTCAAAGAAATTTTCTTTATAATTTGAGTGTATCAAAAATAAGGAGGTTTAATGAAAAAAAGTTTTAAACTAACAGCTTTAGTAGGTATTGCTCTTCTTGCAATCTCTCCGCTTAGTGCAAAAAAGATAAAATGGAAATTGGCTGAGACTTGGCCATCTACTCTTACTCCACTTGCTTCTCCTCCAGCAAAACTTGCTGAACTTGTAAAGAAGATGAGTGATGGAAAATTTATCATAAAAGTTGAAGGCAAGGAAAAACATAAAGCGCCACTTGGAATTTTGGATATGGTAAAAGGTGGCCAATACCAAATGGGTCATTCTGCTTCTTATTATTGGAAAGGAAAAGATATCAATATGGTATGGTTTACAACTGTACCATTTGGAATGACTCCATCTGAGCAATATGCTTGGTTTTATTATGGTAATGGAATGAAGTATATGAAAGAAGTTTACGACAAATTTGGAGTCTACTCTTATCCAGGTGGAAATACTGGAAATCAAATGGGAGGATGGTTTAGAAAAGAGATAAAAACAGTAGATGATTTAAAAGGTCTTAAAATGAGAATTCCAGGGCTTGCAGGTGAGGTTATGGCAAAACTTGGAGTCAATGTTACAAATATTCCAGCTGGAGAACTCTATACTGCACTTGATCGTGGAACAATTGATGCACTTGAGTGGGTTGGACCTGGGATGGACATTAAAATGGGATTTCATAAAGTTGCAAAATACTACTACACAGGTTGGCATGAACCAGCAAGCGAGATGCAATTTTTGATTAATAAAAAAGCATTCGATAAACTTCCTAAAAAGTATCAAACTATGCTTGAAACTGCGATGAAAGCAGTATCCATGGATATGTATATTGAAAACTTTGCAGAATCTGCTGAAGCTTGGGCTAAAATGAAAAAAGAGTATCCAGATATTCAAGTAAAAACTTTCCCTCTTCCAGTTTTAAAAGCTCTTAAAAAAGCAAGTGATGAAGTTTATGCTGAATATGCTGCAAAAAATCCAAAGTTTAAAGAGATTTGGGAAGATTATAAAGCTTATATGAAAAAAGTTAGAGCTTGGTCTATGATGAGTCAATACTATTATTTAGAAACTTCCAAAGAACTTGGAATTACTAATTGACATACTCCCCACGCATAAATGCGGGGGATTCCGGCTTTAAAGCGATGGCTGCCGACATATAGCCGGTCTTATGCCATCTATGCCAAGGGTTGATGCCCCAACCCTGCAAATGTTTATACTTGCATTTATATCTCTATCGTGTTTTGCATTTAGGACAAATCCAACTTCTATCGTTTAGATTTAGATTTTCATTTACATATCCACAGACACTACAAGTTTTAGATGATGGATAGTATCTATCTATCTTTATTAAGTTTGTTTTGTATTCAAGTATAGATACAAACTCACTAAAAGCATAATCACTTATCTTTTTACCCCATCTTTTTTGCATTGTTTTTATGTTTAAATCTTCAATTACGATGTATTGATACTTTTTAGCAAGTTCATTAGCAAGTTTATGGAAAAAATCTCTTCTGCCATTAACTACTTTTTGATGTAGTTTTGCTAATTGTTTTTTAGCTAATTTGTAGTTGTTTGAATTTTTAATCTTTTTTGATAATTTCTTTTGAAGTTGTTTAAGATTATTAAGATATTTGAGATAATGCCTTGGAGCTTCTATTTGTGTTCCATCTGATAGGGTTAAAAAAGTTTTTAATCCAAAATCAATGCCTACGATTTTACCCGATGAGGCACTAACTTTTGAATATTCTTTTTCAAGCGATATACAGATATAATAATAGTCTCTTATATTATCTCTTTTAGTCTTTTTTCAACTTCTCCTACTAATACTTTTCTTCTGTATTTAGGACACCAAACAATGTGATATTTGCAAGAATAAACAACATTTCTGTTTGATTTGTATTTATCTACACACTTCATATTTGTTTTATATCAAAAATTTCAGCATAATACAAATTAATAAAAGTTTTCAAAGGGAGATAGACCCCCAAAAATCTTTTCTCAAAGAGAGTGCTAAAGCACAAGCTCAAAGAGAGTGCTAAAGCACAAGATCGTCTTATTTCCCTATGCCTAAAGGCAAAGGCTTTATGGCGAAAGTTAGCTTTGGATTATTCGCAAAATAACGGGTTTGTATTTTTTAGAGATTATAAACATCTGGATATATTCAAAAATTGTTTCGGTGTAGCTTTCAAGATGGTATCTTTTGACCTGATTAAACGCTTCTTTAAGTTCCACTCCGTTTCTTTTAAGCTTTACCTGTACAAGCGGTAAGCCATTTACTAAAATAGTTACATCGTATCTGTTTTTGTATTTTCCTTTAACTTCTATCTGATTAGCCACCTCAAATATATTTTTACACCACTCCTCACTCTCACTAACCCCTGAAAATTTAAAAAAGTCTATATAAACATCTTCACCACTGTCACGATGGAGTCTATATTTTGAGCGAAG
>Ga0256843_1001491_pt1 | contig 18381 bp, 20 predicted proteins | sample AlvinellametaG_FD_191572 | JGI IMG/M metagenome (GOLD analysis project Ga0256843, IMG submission 191572) | Pompeii worm associated microbial communities from hydrothermal vent at the East Pacific Rise, Pacific Ocean - Alvinella | ecosystem: Host-associated > Annelida > Integument > Unclassified ... | reverse complement strand
CCATATCCGCGACGGTCGCGGTCCTGGCGACGATCCGGCCGCCCGTCTCGACCGCCAGGTCTTTCGTCGCACGGTCACGGACGACCATTTTCGGCAGGGCGATGCCGGTATAGACGATGTCGTCGGAAACGAGGTACATGGGAACGTTGATCCGGTACTCCTCTTTTTTCGGAGCGAGCCCGTTCTCGTAGATGATCCAGACGAAATGCCCGCGGACCGGCCGCCCCTTCATCGCCCGGCGGACCGTCTCGAAATCGCTCGTCACCGTCGGATTGTCCGGCACCATGCCGGCCGCTTCACGCAGCAGCGAATAGGCTTTCGCGTAGTCGTGCTCGATCAATGCGAAAATTCCCGCCAGATATGTGGTAAAAGGGTTGACGAAATCGGGATAGGCCCGGAACTCGTACAGCTGCGGGTAGCTCGATTTCACGAGGCCCCGGACCTGGGGGTTGTTGACGTTGCGCCCGATATCGAGGCCCGGCGTACTTTTCTGCTTTTCGCGCATCGCCGCCTTCTGTTTCGCGATCATTTCCGCGTACAGCTCTTTCGCCCGGCGCTGACGGTCGACGGCCCTGTTGAGTTCGACCCTCGCTTCGGCCATCCGTCCCGTCAGCATGTAGTCCAGCGCCTTGTAGGTGTTGATCATCACCGCATCCGTCACCGTGCCGTGATAGTCGATCGCTCCGTCGTTGATCAGCAGCCGCGCGATCATGTCCCCCGTCGTCCCGAGCAGAATCTCCTCGTTGTGGTACTTGATGATGCGTTCCGCCTCGTCGAGCATTTCGAGGCTCCGTTGCGGCTCTCCCGCATAGAGAAAATTGTTTCCGGCTTCCAGCGTCGGCAGCAGGTTCGCTTCGTCGAGATCCGCATGGGGATCTTTCTCTTTCAGCGCGATGACCGCCGCTTCATGATAGTTCCCGCGGCTGACGGGGTCCGCCACTTCCGGCTGCCCCGCGCATCCGGCGCCGATCACTGTCATCACCACCATCAGCAGCCCCGCTTTTATTCCGTCGGAAAACCTCATCTCCGTATCCTTTTTTCTCCTCTTCTATTGTATATATTATAACATTTTTAATTATAAAAATACATTTCATGCTCCGTTTGCGTCATTTTTCCGCCCGACCCGGATTCCTTTTTTATTATCTGTATATGATACTGTAAATATAATATGATTTATCAATATTCATTTAAGTTTACACCCTATACAATCTTGATAGATCATAAAGAATCACCAAAGGAGTTAAACGATGAAAAGATTGAATTTATGGGCCGTGATCTTCACGGCACTGATGCTTTCCCTCTCGGGATGCGGAGGAGGCGGAGGGGGTTCTTCGTCTCCCGGCACCAACGGCGGAACCGGAGGCAACGCCGCCGGAAAAGCGCCCGCAGCCGCCGCCGTCAGTATCGTCGACACATTTATCGGGGAAGGACTGGCCGGCACGCTGGCCGGCATGAGTTCGCAGGGACAGGGGCTCCCGCTGGCCGCGGCGCGAGAAGCCCGCGCCGAACCGGTCACCGTCCGCTGCCAGAGCGGCGGTTCTCTAACCATTTCCGCGAACCAGTCGACGTCCACGATCGTCTTCAATCAGTGCACGACGGACGGCAGCACCGTGAACGGGACGATGAAAATCTCGAACACGACTTACGCGCATAACGAATTCAGCGGGACATTCGAACTGCAGCATATGACGGTAACCGAAGGAACGCTTTCAACCTACCTCGATCTCAAATACACGATCAGCTACGAGATGGGAAGCGGAGGAAGCGGTCTGAGCAATTACCTGATCAAGATCAGCGGAGATGTCGAAGTGACGAAAGGAAACGAAGTTTCCCGCAGCCATATCGACAATCTGACCGTCAAAATGGCCGAAGACAAAATGTGGCTCGACGGCAAATTCACGATCGAAAACAACCCGAACGTCTGTGAAATGAACGGCACCTATACCATCAGGACGATCCAACCGCTCACGATCGACAAAACCACCCACACCGTCACCGGCGGCGAAATCAAGATCAACGATTCGACCGTCCGGTTCAACGCCGACGGTACCGTGACCGTCGACGGACACACCTATACGCTCAGCGAGCTCCAGGAGCAGTGCGGAAGCTGACGCTCCCCCTCCGGTCCCGACCCGCCTGCGGGTCCGGGCTCATCCCGCCTTCACTCTTTTTCCACGATCCACACATATAATTCACAGCTTTTCGGATCGAGCCAGATGTCTTCCTGTACGGTTTCCGTCACTTTCGACACGCTGGTCGTCTTCAGCTCTTTTTCGAAGGTCGAGCCGAGCAGGTCGTGTTTGAAGATGCGCACAAGCGCATGGCGCGAGTCCATCCGGAGCCGTTTCCGTTTCGCCAGATCCGACCGGGCCAGCGCCAGCGCCGCCCGTTTCTGGGCATCGAAGCCGCGGCCGCTCTCTTTTTCGGCGATGCCGACCGCCCCGGTATGCCCGCGATAGTCCGGACGGAAAAACCAGACAGGCTTCCCGAGGTACAGGCCGTATTTCGTGTGAATTTTTTCCGTCACCTCGCGGGGATAGCAGCGGCTTTGTTTCAACGCGGACGGATCGAACGGCTCCGGCGTGATGTCGGGCAGCCCCTCCTTTGATACACCGGCCGGCCGTCCGCCGACGACATCCGGCACTTCCGCTAAAACGTAAAGGCGCCCCCCGCCGTCGATATATCCGTCGACCTGGCGGCTCTGCCGGAGCAGCAGCCGGGAAATTTCCGTGATTTTGCGCTGCGTCTCCCGGGACAGGTGCTCTCCCCGCTCCTCGAGCTTCGACGCATACGCGGCGGAGATGACGACCCGGATTTTATGTGCCAGTCTGTCCCGGGCGTCGGTCATCGCCGCGTTGCGCTGCATGTAGACTCCCTGGAAGTTCCGCGGCGCCGATCCCACCGCCCGGATCACGCCCTCCGCTTCCGGCGCGCCGACCCAGGCCGGCAGCGCGGCCGCCCGTGCCGTTTTTTTCTCCGGTGCCGGAGCGGACGAAGCGGCACATCCCGCCATCACTGCCGCCACCGCGGCCGCCGCCAGTATCGTTCCGCGTTTCATCGTTTTGCCCCCTAACGTTTTGTCCAACGATACATCAGGATCGCTTGCAGTTTATTGATAAGGACGGATAGGCGCATCACAACCCCTCTTTGGTATAATCCCCTTTATGCAATCCGAATATACCGCCATCGCCGGAGAAGTCCTCCGGATCGAAGCGCAGACACTGCTCGACGCCGAAAAACGCCTGGGCCGCCCGCTCGACGAGGCGGTGGAACTGATTCTGAACACCCGGGGGAAACTGATCGTCACCGGCGTGGGGAAATCGGGCCTCATCGGTGCGAAGATCGCCGCGACGTTCGCCTCGACGGGAACCCCGAGTTTCTTTCTGCATCCGACCGAAGCCCTGCACGGCGACCTGGGGATGATCGGGCCCGGCGACACCGTCCTGGCCATCAGCTACAGCGGCGAAAGCGAAGAACTGGGAGCCATCCTGCCCCACATCAAACGCTTCGACATCCCGCTGATCGGCCTGACCCGCAGCGAAACCTCCACTCTGGGACGCTACAGCGACGTGCTCATCCCGATCCGTATCGAACGCGAGGCCTGCCCGCTGGGAATCGCGCCGACCAGTTCGACGACGCTCACCCTGGCGATGGGCGACGCCCTCGCCGTGTGCCTGATGAAGGCGCGCGGCTTCAGAAAAGAGGACTTCGCCTCCTTCCACCCCGGCGGAAGCCTGGGACGGCAGCTGTTTGTCAAGGTCGGCGACCTGATGCGCCGGGAGAACCTCCCCGTGGCCGATGAAAACACGCCGCTTCGAGACGCCATCGTCACCATGAGCGAAGGACGCCTCGGCGCCGTGATGCTCACCGGCGGCGACGGTACCCTCAGCGGTCTGCTGACCGACGGGGACCTCCGCCGGGCGCTGATGGGCGGGGACTTCGACATCGACGCCCCCGCCCGGACCTACGCGACGGCCGACCCGAAAACCGTCCGGGAAGCCGGCATGCTCGCCAGCGACGCCCTCGTCCTGATGGAAGAAAACAAAATCCAGCTGCTCGTCGTCACCGACGATGCCCACCGTATCCTCGGCGTGCTCCATCTGCACGACCTGGTCGAAAAAGGAATCGCCTGATGCGCCTGAACAAATTCATTTCCCACCACTCCACCTACTCCCGGCGCGAAGCCGACCGGGCCATTCAGGAGGGGTACGTCCGCGTCAACGGCGAGGTCGAAACCAATCCCGCCACGCAGGTGGACGAAAAACGCGACGAAGTCTATATCAGCGGCAAAAAGGTCTCCCCGGACGACCGGCTGACCGTCATCGTCTACAACAAACCCCGCGGCGAACTCGTCACCAAGAACGATCCGCGCGGGCGGCGGATCATCTACGACACCCTCGACCGGAAGTTCCGCCACTTCATCCCGGTCGGCCGGCTCGACTACGCCACCGAGGGGCTGCTGCTGCTCACCGACAACCCGAAGGTCGCTTCGCTCCTGATGCACTCGAAGCTCGAACGCATCTACAAGGTCAAGATCAAAGGGCCCGTCACCGAAGCGATGGAAGCCGCGATGCGCGAGGGAATGAGCCTCGACGACGCGACCGCCGGCGCCCACGAACACAGTGATGTCGAAGCGATGAGCTTCGCCCCCTTCTATGCCTACCGGATCCAGAAAAACCGGGGAGACTATTCGACACTGAAAATCGCCATCGGCGAAGGGAAAAACCGCGAAATCCGCCGTTTCTTCGCCCACTTCGGCGCCGAGGTCGTCGACCTCAAGCGCCTCGCCTACGGCGGCATCGAGCTCAACAACCTGCCCACGGGGAAAAGCCGCTACCTCAGCCGGGCCGAATACAGCAATCTGCGCGAATTCATCAAAGAAGAGGAGAAACGAACGTCATGAAGACCATCACACTCAACACCAAAAGCAAAACGGAAATGACCGACATTACCGAAGAGGTGGCCGAAGCGGTCATCACCAGCGGCATCAAAAGCGGTATCTGCACCGTTTTCACCCCGCATACGACCGCGAGCATCCTTGTCTCGGAAAACGTCGACCCGCGCCTGCAGCGCGACCTGCTGGGTTCGCTCGCCCGCATCGCGCCCGACAACGTCCGCTACGCCCACGGCGGCGGCAACGCGGCGGCGCACATCAAATCCGCCCGCACCGGCGTCAGCGTCACCATCCCGGTCCTCGACGCCAAACTGCTGCTGGGCGAGTGGCAGGGGATTTTCTTCGCCGAATTCGACGGCCCGCGCGAAGGGCGGAAAGTCATCGTCAAAATGATCGCCGGATAGGATGGATTTCACCGCCCTTTTGCGCCCCGGCACTTTCGACGAGCTTCTGGGGCAGCCCCGCCTGAGCGCCCCGGGCGCGCCGCTGCGGACCCTGTGCGAAAAAGGCGCGCTCGGGCACAGCTTCTTCTTCGGCCCGCCCGGCACGGGCAAAACGACGCTCGCGCGCATCGTCGCCTCGACGATGGGCCTTCCCTTCTACGAATTCAACGCCACCTCGCTGAAAATCGAGCAGCTGCGCAAGATCTTCGAGCAGTACAAAAACGCGCTGATGCGGCCGCTCGTCTTCATCGACGAGGTCCACCGTCTGGCGAAAAACCAGCAGGAAGTCCTGCTGCCCGTCATGGAAACGAACGGGGTCCTGGTCATCGGCGCCTCGACCGAAAACCCCTTTTTCTCGCTGACCGCGGCGATGCGCTCGCGCTCGATGCTGTTCGAGCTGCACCCGCTCGACGAAACGGCGATGCACGCCCTGCTGGAACGGGCCCTGGCACAGGAGGCGCTCACGGTCGACGGCGACGCGCGGGACTACCTCGTCCGCACCAGCGGCGGCGACGCGCGCGCCATGCTCAAACTGCTCGAATACGCGGCCGCGATCGACACGCACGTCACCCGGGAACGGCTGGCCTCCCTGCGGCCGGCCGCCCAAAGCCGCGGCAGCGCCGAGGCGACCGAGCATTACGATCTCGCCTCGGCCCTGATCAAAAGTATTCGCGGTTCCGACCCGGACGCGGCGATCTACTATCTCGCCCGCCTCGTCGAAGGAGGCGAACCGCCCGAGTTCATCGCCCGCCGGCTCGTCATCCTCGCCGCCGAGGATGTCGGCAACGCCAACCCCCAGGCCCTGACGCTGTGCACGTCCGCCATGACCGCCGTCAGGTCCGTGGGATACCCCGAAGCGCGGATCATCCTCGCGCAGGCGGTCATCTACCTCTGCGGCTCCCCGAAGTCCAACAGCGCCTACGCCGCGATCAACGCCGCGCAGAAGGCGGTCCGCGGCGGCCTGCTGCTCGATCCGCCGAAAAACATCGCCCAGTTCAACGAAGGGTACCTCTACCCCCACGACTTCGGCGGATGGGTCGAACAGACCTATCTGGCGCAACCGCACCGCTTCGTCGAACTCAAAAACACCGGATACGAAGGAAAAATGAAGCGCTGGCTGGAAGAACTGACCGGCGGAAAAGAAGAAACGGAGGCCTAGACCCCCTCGTTGAGAATCTCCAGCATTTCGACCGCTTCGTCGACGCCGCGCGAAGCCGCCGCCCGGAACCACTTTTTCGCCGCGGCGAGATCGACGGGAACGCCGGGGCCGCCCTTGTAATGCAGCCACCCCAGCATCAGCATCGCGTCGGCATCACCGCGCCGCGCCGCTTCCAGATACCAGTGCACGGCCGTTACGAGATCGGTCCGACCCGCCCGGCCGTCCTTGTAGGAGGTCGCCAGCAGGAACGCCGCGTCCGTGTTGCCCCGCGACGCCTCTTTTTCCAGTGCGGCCAGCGCTTCGGGATGATCACGGAGGGTATCGTCCGCATACATCCGCAGCGCTTCTTGCAGCAATATCCCCGCCGCGAACATCACCGCGGAAAGCAGTCCGAAAAGAAAAAGCCGTTTAAAAGTAGTCATATCGGTACACCACGTTCGCCGTCACCAGCGTCTGATCGACCCCTACGGGGTCCCGTTCGTCGACATTCATCCACATCGCTCCCAGCTGAAACGTCCACTCCCGGTTGAAAGCGTGCGACAGATAGCCGTCGATTTCAAAAGAGCTCAGGCCGTTTTCCACCCGTTTGAAACGGTTGTCGTAACGGGTCACGCCGCCGAGCAGCTCCCACTGCCAGCGCCGGCTGCCGTAAAGATAGCGGGCATAGACGTTCTTCGCATTCTCCCGGTCCACCTGATTGCTCAGATAGAACCGGCCGAACATGAAACTGCCGAGCTGGACCATCGCCAGCAGGCCGTTTTCCCCGGTCAGGGAACCGCCGATCTCCAGCAGATGCCTTTCCCCCGCCAGCCATTCGATGGCGGCCTCGGCGAACGACTCGTCGTAATCGTACGCCGCCAGCGAAAGCGCCTTCGCGTCCGTATAGGAGAGATGCGCCCCGAAACGTTCGCCGCTCCAGGAACAGTGGCCGCCGGCGATATTGCGCAGATCCTGCATGAAATAATCGTAAAACGTCATTTCGAATCCGTTTTTTTTCGCCCGGGCGATCGCGCCGTACATTCCGTGGCCGTCGTTCATGTCCCGCACCTCGAACGCGTAATTGTACTGCAACTGGGTAAAGTTGCGGAACCAGAAAAGGCGCAGAGAGTACGTTTCGTCGCTGCCGAGCGTGACGATCGCCCCGTCCATGCTCCCCAGCAGCCAGTCGTAACTGATATCCATCCGTCCGGCACTCAGCGCCAGCGTCCCGTTGTCGTACGTCAGCGAAAGGTCACTGACGACCGCCTTGTCGAGATCGTCGGAGGTCTGTTTCGCCCGCAGGTAGATCGGCGTGTCGTAGTTGTCCTCGCCCAGCACGAGATTCGCTTTTCCTCCGGCGGTCACGAAAAAAGTGTCCGTCAGATCGTAGTTGACGGTCAGGAGACTGTAAAACGTGGCGAAACTGTTCGACTCCGCCGGAAAGGAGGCGTTATCTTCCTTGCCGGGCGTCTGTTCGGATTCGGCATGCAGAATGCCTTCGTAGCTGACGCTCAGAGGCGAATAGAGCGCCGCCGCATAAAGCGAACTCCCGAACAGCACGGCCCCGACGGCTTTTCTCATCGGCGTCTCCAGGGGTCCGCGAAACGGGTACGGATACCGCTGTCGGCCCCGTCCGGCAGCTGCGACTCTCCTTCGTTCTGGCCGCCCGCCTGTTCCGACGGCAGCGTCTGCGGCTCCGACGACGGCGTGTCCGTCACGTCCGCCGGGCCGTCATCCGGTTTGCCGCCGCTTTCGGCCATCCCGCCGTCCTGCATTCCCGTACCCGAGCCGTTCTCTCCGCCGGCCGGTGAACCGCCGTCGTCCGGCTTCCCCTGCGACGGAACGCCGCTCTCCTGCGAAGGCACGTCCCCTCCCGACATGCCGCCGGAGGTACCGGGATGTTCCCCCGGGTCGGGAACGCCGCCCCCGCTTCCGGAACCGGTGCCCCCGTTCTGTCCGGAATCGCCGGACGGGGGTACGTGCGGCACCGTCGGTTCCCCGTGCATTCCGCCCTCTTCGGAAGACAGAAGCGTTTCGAGATGTTCCATTTCGTAATTGGCTTTGATTTTCAGACTCGTTTCGCTGCCTTCGATCAGATGAGACATCGCCGTTTCGGAGGTCTCGGCGACGTGTCCGTCATCCCGTGACGGCTTCCCGTGAGGCATCACCCGGTTGCTGACGATCCGCTTCACGCGCCGGTGGTGACGCAGCAGATTCGCCCGATGCTGGTAGTAATGACGCTGTTTGTAAAGGGACTTGAACTCCGCCAGCGCCAGATGACGCTGCTGCAGCCGGAATTCGGCCATCGTCAGCGCCTCCGCCCGGAGCCATCCCGTCAACAGCAGTAAGACAACGACCGTTTTAATCATTCCGTAATTATAGCCTGCTTCGGTGTACTCAAAATGGAGTGCAGATCCAGCTCGAAAGTCGTTCCCCGGCCGCGGGCCGAACGGATACGGATACCGATTCCGTGCATCCGGGCGATTTCGGAGACAATATAGAGTCCGAGCCCCACTCCCTTGACGGTACGGTTTTCCCGGTAGTATTTTCTGAAAACCGCCCTGGGATCGCGAATCCCTTCCCCCTCGTCGGAAATTTTCAGAACGCCTTTGGCACAGGCCACTCTCACACGGCTGTCGGGCGGCGAGTATTTGACGGCGTTTCCGACGATGTTGTCGATCATCCGCAGCAGGGCTTTTTCGTCCGCCTGCACGAGGCACGAAGACGGTGCGGAAATCTCCACCTCCACCCGGCTGCGGTTGGAAGCCCAGTAGCTGCGGCGTTCACGCAGAAGAGCGCAAAGGTCGAAGTACCGCAACCGGGGCTCGTACTGTCCGATGCGCAGACTGAAAAGCAGCTGCTCCTCCAGCGCCTCGATGTGTTCGACTCCCTGAAGTACCCGTTCCCCCTTGCGCCGCAACCGCTCGTCTTCGAGGCGCGGCAACAGGGAATGCGCATTCATCCGGATGACGCTGAGCGGCGTATTGATGTCGTGTACGATTCCGTTGATGAACGCATCCATCGCCTCCACCGAATCCCGCATCGGTCGCAGCGAAATCCGGGCCAGCAACAGCCCTACGGGAACGATCAGCAGCAGCGACAGCAAAAACGCGATCCCGATTTCCCGGTAGACGACGCGCAGTTTGTCGTCGATCACCACCGGAGCCATTTCGCATTCCGGGGCGGAAGGCAACATCTTTTTCAGATGCGTACATTCCGAAAACGCCAAACGATTTTTCAGCTTCTGCTCCTGAAAATAACGGCCGCGTTCCTTGTAGTAATACAGGGCCGCGAGGGCCGTGAAAAGCAGCAGCAGCACCGACAGATAGATCAGGAAGAAACGCCAGAAACTGTGCCGTTCATAGGAGTTTGAAACGATAACCGACTCCTTTGACGTTTTCGACCGTCGCACAGTCTGCCAGGTGACGTTTGAGATTTTTGATATAGGTTCGGAACGTGGCGATGGAGATGGGGTTTTCCGGATAGAGTTCGTCGATGATCGTTTCGGGGGAAATCAGCTGGTTCGGCCGCTGCAGGAAAAATTCCAGCAGGGCGAACTCCTTCGCCGGGATCGTTTCGCTCCGGCCGTGGCAGAAAACGGCGAGATTGTCCGCATCCGTGCTGAAAACAGAAGAGTGGATTTTGCGTCCGCTTCTGGGCAGTTTCGCCTCGATCCGGATCAGAAGCTCCTGCGGGTCGAACGGTTTTTTGACATAATCGTCCGCTCCCGACGCGAAACCGGCCCGTACGTCCTCGATCTGGTTGCGCGACGTCATGAAAAGCGCCGGCGTTCTGTCTCCGCTCTCACGCAGCGACGCCAGCAGTTCGAAACCGTTCATCCCCGGCACGTTGACGTCGAAAAGGTAGAGGGAAAAGCCCTTTTCCCACGCCGCTTCGGCCGCTTCTTCGGATTCCTGCACCCAGGTGACATCGTAACCGGCCTCTTCGAGCTCTTCGATCACGCTTTCGGCAAGCAGCGCATCGTCTTCGAGCAGCAGAATCCTGTTCATGCCGGCATTATAGCATTCCTGAAAACGTCAGGATTCAGAAGGACATGCGTCCTTTTTCCGGCACGGAAGATTCCGACGAAGCCGAAGCCGCTTCGGAAGCGGAGCTTTCGCTGCCTTCTGTCATATCTTCTCCGCTTTCCTCCGGGGCGGAAGAAGCGCTGTGCTCCGCATCCGCGTGTTCTTCGGATTCCGCCGCCGAAGCGGAGGACGCTTCACCGTGTTCCGTTTGCATATCGGCCGAGCTGCTGTGTGCTTCCGCCGAGCTGCTGTGCGACTCCGGCGTTTCCGCGGCCGGGTCTTCATGATCTTCCGGCATACCGGCGACAGAGCTGCTGTGTCCTTCCGAAGCTTCGGAATGCTGCCATCCGCTCATTTCCCCTGCCGAGGAAGCGGCTTCATCCTTGCCGTCGCCCATCCCCGCATAGGAAGACTCCGCATGTCCCTGAGCCTCGTCCATCGCCGATCCGGCCCCGTCTTCATGCTCCGCAGGCATTCCGCCGGACGCGGAGCTTGCCGCACCCTCACCGCCGTTCATCTGACCGAAAGAGGATTCCGCGTGTCCCTGAGCGTCCCCCGCATGCTCTTCGCCGGCCGAAGAAGCTGCCGTCCCTTCGGAGTCACCGGGCATCTCTGCGGCGACGGAGCTCGAATGCCCTTCTTCCGCATGGGCTTTGAGTTTCTCTTCCAGCTTTTTCTGCGCTTCGGCGGCATCCGCATCGTCGAGTGTCGGCACATGCAGCTGCGCCATCACTTCCTCTTCATGCTTCACGGCGTCGCCGCCGTCCGTCCGGTACGCTTCGAGCGTCTGACGGTACTCTTCTTTCAACGCTTCGAGCTCGCTGCTGTCAAGCGTGGAGATATCGGAGACATTGTGTTCCATCGCATAGGCGTAAACGACGTTGGAAAGTGCTTCCACCGCCGTATCTTCGCCCGGCGTCTTCGTTTCGACCGTCTCGCGGGTAAGACCGAAAGCCTCTTCGAGCAGCCGGGACACGTTGCGGTCTGCCGCGAGAGAAGTGGCGACGGTCACGACCTCGCCCTCCGCGGCTTTGAGTTTGAGGGTGTTCGCCACTTCGCCCGGATCGATGACACCGTTGCGGTTGACGTCGATATAGCCGCCGACCGCCGTCACCGGGTATTCCGGAGTCGTTTCGAAAGCGTACTCGCCGTTACCCAGTTCGCGTGCCTGCGTGCCGTTGGCGTCGCTGACGTTGGCGTCGAGCAACGGCCCCCGCTCTACCTTGACGACCGTCGCGGACGCTTCCGGATCCGTCGCGCCGGACGACGAACCGTCACAACCGCTCATCATCAGTACCGCCGCCGAAGCGGAGAGGGAAATCAACAGACTTTTTCCATATTTCATTCAAAACTCCTTGGGATTAAAATTTCCGGAGTATACCGGGCAAACATGGAGTGAAAATGCAGTCTCTCTTCCGCGGAAACCGATATGCTACAATATATCTACAGACCGGATTCAACCCGTGAAGGAGTCTCTTATGCCCATCGAAAAAGAAGAAACACCGGAAGAAGCCCCCGTTCCGCGCTTCATGTCACGACAGTACGGCAAGGTTCCGTCGGCACTGGAAGCCTCACACGAATCGATGTCGGACGTACGCAAGGCGATCATCCGCAGTTCCCTGGAATACGACATCCGCGATATCCGGACCTACGCCGGCTACAAGGGAGACCTGCTCGTCGAAATCACCTCCTCCTCGCTGGACGTGATCGACAGACTCGAAGCCGAAGCGAAGAAACTGGGGATGGAAACCGTCGTCAAGGAGCGGTTCGATGTCGGCATCCACGAACTCTATTGCATTACCCCCGACGAAGACCTGTACGAATTGAAAGAGCCGCTGTAGGCGCGACCGGATTCCCGTCGCGTCCCCCGCACCCCGCGTTTTCTCCATACCGCAGTCGGAACGGACACCGGATGGTTTTTTCTGCGTTTTTACGCTAAAATATATTATCAGGGTCGGTTCCCGGCGGTCCCGATCCGTTTTTTAAAGGAGTCCGTCATGAAAACCTTTTCACCGTACGCTCTTGCCGCAGCTTTTCTCGTCTCCGTTCTCGCGACAGCGGGATGCGGGGGAGGGTCCGGCTCTTCCGGAGGCAACGGAAGCAGTTCCAGCGCCGCGAGCACGTCGAGCGCATCCAGCCTCTCAAGTTCATCGAACGCGAGCAGCAGTGCCGCCGCCGCGATCGGACTGAGACTGCGCGGCAGCGTCACGACGGGAGGATACGCGGAAGCCGTCGTCCTCTCCGCGGACGGCCGGACCGCCTATGTCGCCAACCGCTCCGCGCGATTACAGATCGTCGACATCCGCAATCCGGACCGCCCGAGAATCGTCGGCATCTTCGACACCGCCGGCGGCGCACGCGGGATCGCGCTGTCGCAGGACGGCAAGACGGTGTATCTCGCCGAAGGCGCGGAGGGGATGGAAGCGGTCGACGTCACCGATCCGGCACACCCCGCCCGGCTCGGCGGGGTGGACACGCCCGGATACGCCCGTCACGTCCGTCTCTCTCCGGACGGGAACCGGGCCTACGTTTCCGACCAGACCAAAGGCGTTCAGATCGTCGACATCCGCGAACCCGCCCGGCCCGCCGTCATCGGCAGCGTCGCCGTACAGGCCAGCGCGCTCGACACCGCGCTTTCCGCCGACGGCCGGACCGCATACATCGCGGACAAGGCCCGGGGGCTGGAAATCGCCGACGTTTCCGATCCCGCGCATACGACAGTACGCGGAAGCGTCGTAACGCATACGGAAGCGAAGGGGGTGGCGCTGTCGTCCGACGGTACCCGGGCCTATGTGGCGGCCTACGACGGCGGTTTTCACATCGTCGACATCACGGACAGCACGCACCCGACGGTCGTCGGAAGCCTCGACACGCCCGGCTATGCGGAAGGCGTGGCGCTGTCGGCGGACGAAAGCGTCGCTTTCGTCGCCAACGGAAGCGGCGGTTTCGAAGCGATCGACATCGGCGATCCCGCCCGGCCGCTGCTGACGGCGCAGGTCGACACCGGAGGATACCAGCAGAGCGTCGCGCTGACGCCCGACAACCGTTTCGCCTGCGTCACCCTCGGCAGTCACGGCCTCCGGATCGTCGAAATCACCGCCGCCCGATAAAGCGCCCCGGGCGCGGCACGCCGCGGACGAACCGCCTCACTTCTTCCCGAACAGCCGCGAAAACAGCCCTTTGCCCTGCGCTTTTTTGACCATCGAAATGTAGCGGTCGACCGAAGCCGCACCCAGCTCGTAATCCTTGACCATCTTGTCTTTCGGAGAGATGCTGACACACAACGGCACGCTCCGGATCTCGTACTTCGCCGCCAGTTTCGGGTTGCGGGTGACGTCCACCCTGGCGATGACCGCCTCGTCGCCGAAATACTTTTCCAGATGCGGCAGCAGGCCGTGCACCGCCTGGCAGGGGCCGCAGGTGGGAGAGTAGAAGTCGATGAAGACCGGTTTGTCGATCGCCGTGATGAATTCCGTGTAGTTCTCGTCCGTCAGTTCCTTGATCATGTCAATCCTTTGTGTTCAGTTTTTCAATCAGCGCCAGCAGGTCTTCCTTCGCGCTGCCGGCGAAATGGTTCTGCAAAAAGAGGTTGATCCCCTTGCCCTCGTGTTCGAGGACCGGAACGATCTTGATGCCCGTGATCTCGGACATGAAGCGCGACTCGTCTCCCTCCTCGTAGGCGTGCAGCAGCACCGACCGGCCGAAGTTGTTGAGGATATGGTAGTAGATGTGCAGAAATTCGATCTCCAGCACGTTCAGTCCGAAAAGATGCGTCAGCCGCTTCCCCTCGAACGCCGCGACCGCTTCGAGCTTTTCGGGCCGCACCGAAATGCCGATCTCTTCCCTGATCTCGCGCACCAGCGCCGCTTCGAGCGATTCGCCCGGCTCCACGCTGCCGCCGGGGAAACCCATCCGCCCGTCCCAGCGGTCGATCATGATCACCGCCGGGCACTCGACGTGCCGGATCTGATCCTTGAAATACTTGTAGGGTTTGATCCTTTCAACATAGATCGCCAGAAAGACCGCCTCTTTCTTCGTCCGGCTGCGTGTGCCGAACGGCACCCGTTTCAAAACCACGGCACGACCCTGATGGCAACGAAGATAATACCCAGAAAGAGCACCGACGTGATGAAGACCAGCGCCGTGATGTCGCGGGGACGGCAGTCGTAGAGGGACGCGAGATTCACGTTGGCCACCGCCAGCGGCATCAGCATCTCCATAAACAGCACCCCTTTGAGCATCGGTTCGTAATCGGTCAGCGACAGCACCGCGAACGTGACCGCCGGCACGACGAGGAACTTGACGCCCCCGACCCAGCCGATCAGCAGCCGGTTGAGCCGGGTGACACGGATATCGTAGAGGTAGATTCCGAAAAGCACCAGCTGGATGACGATGGAGGCGTAGGCGCCCATCGTCAGAACCTTGTCGACGGTTCCCGAGGGCACGTATCCGGCGAGGTTCAGGCCGATGGCGACGGCGGCCGCCCAGAGGATCGGCAGTTTCAGGATGTTTTTCAGCGAATCGCGGATGCTGAAGCTGCCGCGGGAGTAGTAGTAGACCCCGAAGGTATAGACGAAGAAAACGTTGGCGAGGTTGATGATGGTCGTATAGGGCACGCTCTGTTCGCCGAAAAGAGCGATGCCCAGCGGAATGCCGAGGTTGCCCGTGTTGCCGATCAGCGCGGCGACGGTGGCGATGGAGCGCTCTTTGGGATCGTGAAAGAACAGCCGTACCGTCGGGATCGTCACCGCCGCCAGGGTCAGCGTGATACCGATATACAGCAGCGGCGCGGTCAGCAGGGTCGTGTCGATGGGGCGCTTGAGCAGCCCCCACAGCGTCAGGAAAACCTGCAGGAAATAGACCGACAGCAGCGTGATGGTCCGTTCGTCCATCTTTTCACGGAACGTCCTCTTGGCGAGGTAACCCACCCCGATGAACAGATAGATCCCCAGAACCGATGTCAGCGCCGCATTCATAGCGTGATTGTAGCATTCACGCTATAATAGCCGCATGAGATTCCTGTCCCTGCTGCTGTTTCTGACCCTGGGCCTCTTCGCGCGCGACGCGACGGTCATCCGCTATGCCGTCGACCTCTCCCTTTTCGGGAAGGTCGGCGAGGCGGTCATCACCATCGCCGAAAAAGACGACCGCTATATCATGGTCGTCGAAGACCACGCCACGGGAATGGCGGCGAAGATTTCCGGCCACGAGCGCGACATCTTCATCAGCCGGGGGCACCGCTTCGAAGGACGCTACATTTCCGACGTTTTCATCGAACGCCAGCGCAACGACACGACCTCCGAAGTCAACACCTTCACTTTCGACCACGAAGCGAAAAAAGTCGTCCGGCACCAGGACAAGAACGAAACCGTCACCGAAAGCTCCTTCGATTTCGCCACGATGGGCGTGCGCACCGTCACGAAAGAAAAACGCAAGAACAAGACCGAGACCCTCGACTACTACAGCGAATACGACGCCCTTTCGGTCGTGCTGAACATTCCCCGCCTGCTGAAACTCGCCCCTCGCGTGGGCATCAAGCCCGTCGGACTGGCCAAAAAAGGGCGCAGAATGTTCATCAGTCCCGTCCGCATGAGCCGCGAAGAGATCGCGGACACGTTCGACACCCCCGGCATCGTCAGGGTCGTCCAGCTCGATTCCATCGAGAACGACGACGAATACGGCGTTCTGATCGGGTACGACGCGGCGGACAACATCGAAGAGGTCGTGACCAAGGAGACCTATTTTCTGATCGGATACGGCCGGATCGTCAAACTTTCGCAGCAGACGGTTTCCGCCGAATCCGTTTTCGAAAAATACGGCAGATGAGGAACGAAAATGTATGACGTACTGATTGTCGGCGGCGGCGGGGCGGGACTGACCGCCGCGCTCGCCGCCGCGGAAAGCGGAGCGGACGTTCTGCTCGTCGGCAAAAGCTATCCGACACGCTCCCAGACCTGCATGGCCCAGGGCGGGATCAACGCCGCCCTGGGGAACGTGGACGACGACTCGGTCGAAAAACACGTCGCCGACACGCTCAAATCGGCCCAGGGACTGGCCGATGCCGCCGCGGTCGAAACGCTCTGCCGTTCCGGCATCGACGCCCTGCACTGGCTCGACGCCGTCGGGGTGCCGTTCAGCCGCACCGCCGACGCGAAGATCGCCCAGCGGCGGCTCGGCGGCGCGTCGGCGAAACGGGCCTGCTACGCGCAGGACTACAGCGGGCTGAAGATCCTGCACACGCTGTACGACCAGTGCAACCGTGCGGGCATCCGGATGCTGAACGAACGTTTCCTGCTCGATATCCTCGTCGGGAACGGCCGGGCCGTCGGCGCACTCTTTCTCGATATCCGCAGCGGGAACGTCGAAGCCGTCGAAGCCAGAAGCGTCATTCTCGCGACGGGCGGTTACAGCCGCCTCTACGGCCGTTACAGCACCAACGCCGCGGGCAGTACCGGCGACGGCCATGCCGCGGCGCTTCGGGCGGGAGCACGGCTGAGCGACATGGAGTTCGTCCAGTTCCATCCGACGGGACTCGCCCGCTCCTCCATCCTCATCTCCGAAAGCGCCCGCGGCGCCGGCGGGCACCTGCTCAACGGCAAAGGGGAGCGTTTCGTGGACGAACTGCTGCCGCGCGACGTCGTCGCCCGCGCCATCCACGAACAGATCGAAGCCGGGGAGGAGGTTTTCCTCGACATCCGCCACCTCGGCGAAGCGTTCATCGACGAAGAACTGCCGCAGGAGCGCAAACTGGCGAAACTCTACGAAGGGGTCGACCCCGTCACGGACCCGATGCCGATCAAACCGGTGGCGCACTACACCATGGGCGGCATCGAGGTCGGCAGCGACTCGCAGACCGCCGTGCCGGGACTTTTCGCCGTCGGCGAATGCGCCAACCACCGTGTCCACGGCGCGAACCGTCTCGGCGGGAACTCCCTGCTGGAGCTGATCGTGTTCGGCAAAGAGGCGGGACGCTCCGCCGCCGGTTACGCGGAACGGGCCGCCGGGACGGCCGCGGACACGAAGGCCGCCGTCGAACGGGCCGCCGCGGAGCTCGACGCCCTCCGGGCGCGAAAACCCGAAACCGATTTCTACGCGGCGCGTGACGACATCGCCGCCGCTTTCTACCGCAACGTCGGGCTCGTCCGTCATGGCGACGCTCTGCACGATGTCCTCGAAAAAATCGAGGCCCTTACCCGGCAGCTTCCGCAGATGGGGACAAAGGACGGGAAGAAAACCTACAACACCAATCTCGTCGAGTTCCTGGAGTTTCGCAACCTGCTCGCGCTCGCCGGTGTCGTCGTCCAGGGAGCGCTCTGGCGGGAAGAAAGCCGCGGAGCGCATTACCGCAGCGACTTCCCGGCCGCCGAAGAACGCTTCGCCCGGCACACCGTCTCTTACCGGAAGGAGGGAACCGTATGGATTGGACCGGCGGAGTGAACTGCCGTCTCTCGGACGACGTGGACGAAGATTTCCTCGACGGGGAAGAAGAGGAGTGGGAGGATGCCTGCTGCGAAGATCCTTACGATGAAGACGAGGACGAAGACGATGAAAAGGAGTGGTGCGACTGATGCGACTTTCCGTTAAAAAAGACGAAGGCTTCGTCGAGTACGAAGTGCCGCTGGAGCAGGCGACGCTGCTCGAAGCGCTCGGCTACATCAAGACCCGTCTCGATGCGACCCTGACCTACGCTTCGGGCTGTCGCTCCAGCATCTGCGGCAGCTGCGCGATGCGCGCCAACGGCACCGAGGTGCTCGCCTGCGCCTACCTGCCCAAAGACGGCGACCGGATCGAACCGCTGCGAAACGCGCCGCTCATCCGCGACCTCGTCGTCGACATGGACAAGGCGCTGTCGTTCAACGCGAAGGTCCGGGCGTGGCT
>Ga0256843_1001490_pt1 | contig 18398 bp, 14 predicted proteins | sample AlvinellametaG_FD_191572 | JGI IMG/M metagenome (GOLD analysis project Ga0256843, IMG submission 191572) | Pompeii worm associated microbial communities from hydrothermal vent at the East Pacific Rise, Pacific Ocean - Alvinella | ecosystem: Host-associated > Annelida > Integument > Unclassified ... | reverse complement strand
AGGTAGGTCTTTTCCTGATCTTTCTGATACATGTCGTAAAAAACCGCTTTTTAGTACAAGCTATAGAGTCTACCGGAGTCAAAAAAACAGTTTTGGTGCATTTTACTGGCGTAAAGGGAGACCGCAGCTTAAGTTTAAAAAGCATGTACTTGAATATTTTAAAATAAAAATTCCCAAAAATCTGGCAAGGTATGTAGAAGAATGAATCGTTCTCAAAATCCGTTGATTTCATATATCTTTAATATCGTTGCAGTGATGATTCTGATAGGGTCATTTTGGGTTTATTATGCTTTTACACAAACAAGCAAAACAATAGAAGAAGAGAACCTGCGTTCAAATCTTACATATATTGACAGTGTTACATCAAACATAGCACAATTGATTACAAATGATGTACAGAATAATCTGTATCTTACATTGAAAAAGGATCATGCTCTTCGACACTCCCTTGAGAAAAGTTTACAGCTACTTGTGAACAGTCGATACCGGTATGTCTATGTGGTTGATAAAGACAGTGAACAGGATAACACGTACCGCTTTTTGCTTGATGGTGCAAAAAATGAAGAGGATAAAAGTGAATTTGCCGAACGTTTTACGCCGTTATATACAGAAGTATGGCAGAAAGCATATTCTACCCAAAAACCGACTTATTTTCAGCATACAGATACGGATGCGGTATGGATGACATATCTTAAACCTGTTGTAAAAAATGGAGAGGTATTAGCTATTATTGCCATTGATTTTTCATTGCAAAATCATCGTACGATTATGACAGCACTTCAGAACCTGAACTATGTTCTGGTATTGGCACTTATATTGGGAAGTGTTGTATTTTTAGTTATTGTATTTTTCTCAATACTTGATAAAAAACGTATATTGCAACTACAGCAGAAAACTGCTGAGATATCACAGCTTAACCAAACGCTTCAAGATAAGGTACAAAGTGAAGTTGCCAAGAATAGGGAAAAGGAGAAACAGCTGATCAAGCAGTCCCGTTTGGCACAAATGGGAGAGATGCTTAGTATGATAGCACATCAGTGGCGGCAGCCATTGGCTGCGATTTCTGCAACCAGTTCGAATATTAGTGTTATGATACAGTTAAATAAAATGGATAAAGAGAAATTATATGCACTTTCTGAGAAGATATCGGAATATGCACAGCACCTCAGTACGACAATAGATGACTTCAGAAATTTTTTCAAGCCAAACAAAGAGAAGAAAATAACGGATTTCAATGAGCTGACTGATGCAGTACTTGATATTATTGGTACTTCGATTGAAAATAAAAATATAAAGATTGTTAAAAAAATCGAAAATCCGGAAAAATTCTATACCTATCCCAATGAGATCAAACAGGTTATCTTAAACCTGCTGAAGAATGCTGAAGATGTACTGATTGACAAGGCAATAGTGATACCTGTAATTACGATAGAGATCAATAGAAATATACTCCGTATAGGAGATAATGGAGGGGGAATTAAGGAGGAGATTATTGATCATATTTTTGATCCATACTTTTCAACCAAAGATGAAAAAACAGGAACAGGACTTGGGTTGTATATGTCAAAAACGATTATTGAAGAACACTGTGATGGAAAGATTTATGTTAAGAATGGAAGTGAAGGAGCCATTTTTACAATTATCCTTGATTCAGAGGAATCCAGAGGAGAGTAGATAGATTTTGCCACATTTTTGCCCTGTATTCCTGATATAATACGGTATGTTTGAGTTTTTAAAAGATAAAACGGCACTTTATATAGAAGATGAAGTGGATGTATTGAGAAATATTTCTGAACTTTTAAGTCAGTTCTTCCGTACTTTTCATACTGCATCGGATGGGGAAGAGGGGTATCGTATTTTCAAAGAAGAGCATATTGATGTGCTTCTTGTCGATATTGAACTGCCTAAAATGAATGGGATAGAGTTGATCAAAAAGATCAGAAAAACACATAAGGATCTTCCTGTTGTCGTGATCTCTGCCTATACAAAGACCGATTATCTCCTGGACTCCATAGAGTTGCACCTGGACAAATATATTGTCAAACCGCTTACTTCCAGAAAGATACACGGTATGCTTGAGATACTCAATCAAGATTTTATGGAGGAGGGGGTTATACCTTGTGGAAACAGTGTTGTTTTTAATGAGAAGAATAACAGTGTAGATTTTGATAGTATGGTACAGCCACTAACACGGAAAGAGGCGGCTTTTTTAAAGATACTGTGCCGTAAAAAGATCGTAAGTTATGATGAGATCACTGCATTGTGGGAAGATGATATCCCTTCGGAGAATGCTATACGTTCTTTTATCAAACATTTACGTAAAAAACTTCCGGAGAATTTTTTAAAGAACAGGAACAGTATCGGGTATTATGTGGAAGATATTTAACCGTGCATCAGGTAATGACCATGCTTCTCTCAGACTGACGACACTGATTATCCTTTTTCCGCTTGTTTCATTGTTGCTTTATGGTGGGCTATCACACCTGTTTTTCTTCTACTCCCAAAAGCAGGAGATCAAACGTGAACTTGCCAAATATGAGCAGACGCTGATGGAGATCGAGAAGAACCGTCTCAAAGAGAAGGTGGAGAACCTGGCACAGTTTGTTCATTACTACGACAGCAAAAGCAGTGATAAAATACGAAAAGATGCAACAAGTATTGTCAACCTTGTGGTCAATGTAGCCAATAATATCTGCCATACCTATAAAAATACATTTAATGAGAAGACCCTGAAAAAGCTGATCATCGATGCGTTGACAGGGATCAAGTTCGAGGGAGATCTTGGTTATCTTTTTTTGATCGATATGAAAGGGAATATTTATGTGCATATTGATCCTAAGATAGTGGGAACGAATATTATGGATATTCGGGATGTCAATGGAAAGTATATTGTACGGGAGTTCACCAGGGTACTTAAGGAAAAAGGGGAAGGATTTGTCGATTACTACTGGTATATTGTCAGTGAAGACCGAAAGCAGATGCATTATAAGATCTCCTATGTAAAAAAGCTTGACTGTTTTGACTGGTATGTCGGTGCTGGTGAGTATTTGAAGTATATGAAGCGTTTTGTACGTGAGGACCTGCTCTCCTATATTCGGGATAATCATCATTTTGACAGAGGGTATTTCTTTGTATCTGATTCAAGGAATAAACTTGTTTATGCACCAAAAGAGGAACACCTTGGCATATCTGATGTGAAACGATACCGACAGGAGGGATTTTTTCAGGATGATGACAAGATCGCCTATACGGAGTATATCGCTGAGTATGACTGGTATATTACCGCAGTCAAAGCGTTGGAGGGGATACGTAAAGATATTGCGGTTAAAAAACGTCAGAATGAGATCAAACGTGAAGAGAATATTCGAACAAATTTCTATCTAATGCTCTTTAGCTGGGTGATATCGCTGATGCTTTCTATCTATCTTTCCCTGGTAATGAATCGTATGCTCAAACGTTATGAACGGAAACTCAAAGAGACCAATGAAAAACTGGTCTTTCAGTCACGTCAGGCGCTGCTGGGAGAACTCCTTCCTATGATCGCCCACCAGTGGCGTCAACCGATTAACAAGATCGCTTCCATACTGGCACTGCTTCGGTTTGGTAAGGGTGAAAAGCGTAACAGTGAACAGTTGGATACCTATTATCGTGAAATGGAAGACAATATTGAGTTTATGTCGGAGACGATTGATGACTTTAGGACATTTTATCAGCCCAAAGAGTACACATCGGAGGAAAAACTTCATGATCTGATACACCGTTCCATTGAGTTTGTGGAGGGATCCATTCGGAAAAAAGATATCGTATTGCATGTCAAACTTGAGAAGATTAGCTATACACTTTATGCCAATGAGTTTTTGCAAGTGATGATAAATCTGATTAAGAATGCGGTTGATTCATTGCCGTTACGTGGAGAACTATGGGTTCGGCTGTATCGTAGAGAGAAGAAGGTGATCATTGAAGTGGAAGATAATGGCACAGGAATAGACAAAGAGGCGATAGATAAAGTCTTTGATCCGTACTTTACGACAAAAGAGGATTCAATGGGGCTTGGGCTCTATATGAGCAAGATCATTATCGAGAAGCACATGAAAGGGAGGATCAGTGTAAAAAATCGCTCTGAAGGTGGTGTCTGCTTCACTATCTATCTTGCAGATGATGCATGAATTTCTTCTTCTATTTCTCTGACATTCTCCCACATCTTTTGATAGTCAACACGGATGAAAGTATCATGACGTTGAAATGCTTTTTTGAGTGAACACGCTTCTCCTGTCTTTTTTTGCCAGGGGAATGAGAGAAAGGCTTTTTCTATTTTTTGGGCAAGTGTGGGTTTGAGGTTGTAGACATAGCCATAGGCTGTAGTAGGGAAAGGGTCGGAACGGTAGATTACCTTAATGCTTTTTGGATCGACTTCTCCCCTGTCGATCATCCGGTGCAGTACGGAACCAGCGACTGCGGCAACTTTGTACTGCCGGTGTAGTATACCCTGAATGGATTTTGCATGAGAGCCTGAGTACTGGATAGTGTAGTCTTCTTTGGGATGCATATGAAACTGTTTCTGTAATAGGAAGATGGGTGCTTTGCTTCCCGAATTTGAACTTGGAGCGGTCAGTGTTACTCTTTTCCCTCTCAGGTCCTCAACCTTTTCTATGCCGCTTCCTGGGTAGGTGATGAGGTTCATCGTATATCCATATTTTCCTTTGCTGTCTGCCATGATGGCTACTGGGTGAAACCCTGCATAGTTAACAGCTATAGGAACAAGTCCTGTATTGAACCCACTGATATGAAGTTTGCCGTATCGCATTGCCTCAAGCTGGGCAATATTGGTTTGATAGGGAAAGTAGATTACTTTTTTTCCTATTGTTTTTGAAAGATAGTCTAAAAAATCTTGCCAATCTTTCTGGTAAATATTGGGGTCTTCATGCGGTGCATAGGAGAAGACCAGTGTAGGTGGATCAATCCATTTTTTAGGATCACTGGGTGTATCTGCAATGAGGTCTTTGTTCCTATCCATATAGTGTGGATCAAGTTTTCTGGGGTACTCTTTTGCATGTAGTGAAATGCCAAAAAGTACCCATATGAACAGTATGGTTAAACGGTACATGGGCTGCCCTCTTGTAAATAGTATGCAGAGTATAACAAAACCCTGCTAAATTGAATCCGTGCCACACTTCTGACACATTATGTGGCTATACTCAATTAAAAAAAGAGGCAAAAGGTAAGAAAGGAGAAAAAATGGGTAAATCAGTAGTATTTTTTCTATGTGCAACAATGGTTTTATTTTCCCGACATATTACGATCGCAGGTACGGCAGATCTTCAGGGAATGCTGGAACCTTCCATTCAGAAGGCAGATCTAAATGGTGATGGTAAACGAGAAAAGGTAGAAATGGGTGGTATTGCCCGATTGGCGACACTCTACAAAAAGCTGAAAGAAGAAAATCCGGATACGATGATCGTCTCTGCGGGGGATGATCTGATGAACCGCTATTTTCATGTCTATAAAGGGAAAGCGATCTTGACGATGATGTCGGAGGCAGGGTATGAAGTTCTGACACCGGGAAATCATGAGTTCGACAAGGGTACGAAAACCTTTGCCGATGCACTGGAAGGAACCCGTTTTACAACGCTGTGCAGTGATCTTGATGTTTCCGGTTCGGCACTGAAAGGCAAATGTGAACCTTATATCATGAGAGAGATGGCGGGTGTGAAAGTCGGTGTTTTTTCATTGATGGTCGAATCTTTGCTGGATGCCTCTTCAGCAAAGAACATTACGCTTAAGGGAAGCAATGTAGAGATGGCGAAGCAGATGGTATCACTGCTTCAAAAAAAAGGCGCAGAGGTTATCGTACTTGTCTCCCATATCGGGTATAAAAGTGATGTAGCGCTTGCCAAGCAGGTCAAAGGGATCGACGTGATCTTCGGCGGACATTCGCACTCCTATGTTAAAAAGCCCGGTCATATCGGTAAAACGGTTATTGTCAATGGCGGAGAGCAGGGGTCACAGGTGGTCAAGGTGGATATACCGCTCGACAGAGAGGGAAAAGTGGTACATAAAAAGATCACCATGACAAAGATACCGGTCACTGCCAAGTACAGAGCCGATGGTACGGTAGCAAAGAAACTGGCAGTGTTTAAGTCAAAGCTGCCAAAATCCATTATACTCGGAAAGACCCAAAAGGCATGGGTAATGGACTCTAAAGTGACACGTAAAAGCGAATCGCCGGTGGCGGATATGGTCAATGACCTGATGCGAAAGAAGTATGAGGTGGACATTGTACTGAACAATGCAGGTGCTTTCAGAGGCAAAAAACTCTACCCCGCAGGAGACATTACCAATACGATGCTCAAAGAGATTGATGAGTTCGGCAACTATGCCTACTTGCTGACTATCGAAGGTAAATACCTCAAACCGATCCTGGAACACAGTGCTGCCCAATATGGCAAAGGTGGTTTTATGCAAGTGTCAGGGATTAAGTATACGGTAGTGCTTCCCAATACAATGCAGAAGACAGAGGGAGAAACAGTAGTCAGGAAAGGAGAACGAGTTACGGAGATCAAAATACTGGAAAACGGTAAATGGGTAGATGTGAATCCGAAGAAGCATTATACAGTCGTAAGTAATTCATTTATCGCCCAAAAAGGGGGTGATGGTTATTTCTGGTTCCCCAAATATGGTACGGATTTCCAAAATACCTATGCTACATTTTACTCTATTATGGCGGAAGAAGTGGACGAGAAGAAAGAGTTGACACCCAAAGCACCTGATGGCAGAATTATGGTCATACACTGAGGAGAAAAAATGAAACAGTGGATATGGGTTTTACTGCTTGTGCACACTCTTTATGCGGTAGAGGATATGGTGAAGTTTCCGCCGGTATTTGCTGCTGTTACAGGTGTGGCGGAAGATGATGCGCTTAATGTCCGTGCCAAGCCTGACTATCGAAGCAAAAAGGTCGCCTCGCTTCCCAATGAAGCCTTTGTCGGGGTGGATGTGTGTCAAAAGGCAGGGCATTCGGTCTGGTGTAAGATATACCATTTGGCACAGTATGACTATGAAGGGTTTGAGTGGGATGCGCCTGAAGGATGGGTCAATGCCAGATATCTTGTAGGTGTTAATAACGGATATGTACTGGTTGACGGGAAACCCGACTGTGACTACATTCTTGGGTGTGAAAACGGGATATGTGATCTGGTGGATGAGTATACGTTCAACAAGAACTATGAGATCATATCGTTAAAAACCAAAAAGATTGCCAGAGTGCGTTTAAAAGGTGCAAGCCGTTTTGGTGCGATGAGTCCTGAAGGAGACGGGTACTGTACAGGTGACAACAGGATCAGTGACTATCTGAGACGGCGTGGGATTGAACGGGTTTCTCATTTTTCTTCCGATCCGGCTTATCTGAAAGCGCTGGATTTTGTTAAACGGTACGATCCGCACTGGCTGGAGAATATGATACCTTTTATACATCCGAAAGAGGGGATGAGGATTGGGTATGGTACCCACTTTACAACATGGGACAGGTACCTTTTCCCGTATCAGCTTAAACATGAAGAAGAGTTACGTCATAAGAAGTTTTTGTGGGGCTACCAGACAAATGAAGAGAAGGTGGTAATGAGTATTTACAATCTGATGCTGTGGCTGGTACCGGATCTTGCTTCTTTGAAAGAGGTGCAGTCCCTTCTCTCTTTGCGTAGTTTTCCTTGTACCGGAAATGATATATGTAAAGGGTATGTTTTTTATAGTTACGACAAACCAAGAGATCTGGATTTCAGCTGGACGGGAACAGTAGTAATTATGAAGAAGATCGATGGTAAGTGGTATGTTGCAGGAGTGTTGCATGATCGGTGGACAATATGAACAATCTGCAAAAAAGTACTCTTGTTTTAATGTTGACAGTGATGTGGCTTTTTTTGGGGTGTGTAACCCGGAAGCCTCTCGAAATAGAACAGGAGATGGTGTGCGGCAACGGTGAATTCGAACATCTGTTTGTTATCAAACAAAAAAATAACCGTGCCGATATCCTAGCCAGTGTAAGAGATTCCTATACGAAAAAAGAGTATTTTGTCAAAGAACGATATATCGATACAATCATGTTGTGTAAAGGTGAACACCTTCTGTTTGAACATAACCGGACAAAATGGGATGAAGAGGGAGATATAGAGGTTGGTCCGATCCGTCTCTATGTGGTTTCAGGTAACAAACAGACGTTTTACGGTGCATTTTTCTCTCTATATGATGGGGAAAGCTATCAATATAGATCTGTCAAATATAAGAGAGAGTAAAAGATGAGAATAGCAGAAGTTTTACTATTGATATTCTGGAGTCTTACAGGGTGTAAAAATTCTGAATCTATCTTCATACCACAGGCGATTTTAGTTGAGAAACTGCCGCATAGATGTGGTGAGTACGATATTGTTTCCGGGAAGATCGATCATGATGGCATATTTCAAAACAGACAGAACGAGAGGGTTAACCTGCTAAATGGTTTCGATACCTCTGGCTATAAAGGCAAAGCTGTATTGCTGTACGGGAAGTATTGGAGTCAATATGGAGGGCTGCTCAATTCGGATGAAAGTGATGCGTCTTTCAAGATACTCAATCTTCTGGAAGCCGGTTTGATAGATGAGATAAAATATGGATATATAGACAGGGTACATTTTGATGATGTCTACAGATCACTGAAAAAAAAAGAGAAGGTTATGTCTCAGAAAGCATTATGTCAAGAAGAACAGACTCATAGCAGAAACTGGGTGAAAGTATGGGATACCTGTTCAGGTTATACCGCACTTAAAAAAGATGGGTCGCTTTGGCAGTTTGGAAATGTTGGTGAATGTAATTTGGGCCAGATCGTTCCTGTTGATCTTCAGACAGGTAAAGCAGTATATGAACAGAAGAGAGTGTATTATCTTGAATCCCAAAAGATTGGAGAGGGGTTTAATGGAGCTTTTTCCGATTTTCTTGTCACATATGAGAGAGGTTAAAAAGGGGACTATTTACAGTGTCCAATCATTGAAAAAAAGTATAAACACAAATAAGAATGGATCACTTTGTCTGCCTCCGGTCATTAAATAGTGTGGTAGAAAAAGAGAAAAAGTCATATTGAAAGGGTATACATTTTTGATTGTATGTATAAAATGGTATAAAAAGGGTTCAAGGTAAAATAAAATGTTTTTATTGATCGTTACATTGTCACGCTTTTGCCACTTTTATATGGTAAAATAAAATATATGTGATTTCAACGTTGAGGAGAAAAAATGAAAAAAATCGTAATCTATTTTATGCTCTTACTGGGCTTTTTTACTGCCAGCCTGACAGCATCGGATGCACCGAAGGCAGTGATTGTTTTTGATGCCTCAGGCAGTATGTGGGGGCAGATACACGGTAAGACAAAGATTGAGATTGCCAGAGATGCGCTCAAAAGTGTGGTGAAAGAGTGGAATCCTAATGTTGAACTGGGACTGACGGTTTATGGGCATCGTACCAAAGGAGACTGTAATGATATCGAAACGGTCATTCCTGTTGGCAAAGTGAACAAGCAGCAGGTGATACGTGAAGTGATGGATATACAGCCTAAAGGAAAGACTCCTATCAGCCGTGCATTGAGAAAAGCGGCGAATGATCTTCGCTATACGGAAGAGAAAGCAACGATCATTCTCATTTCCGACGGGAAGGAGACCTGTGATCCTGACCCCTGCGGTACAGCAAAACAGCTGAAAAAAGAGGGGATCGACTTTGTTACCCATGTGATCGGTTTCAATGTCGATAAAAAGACGGATGAACAACTTGCATGTATTGCCCATGCTACAGGTGGAGAGTACTTCTCTGCCAAAAATGCCAAGGCGCTGAATAAGGCCATTAAAACGGTTGCCAAAAAAGTGGAAAAAGCACCGCCTCCTCCCAAGGAGACGGTGCTTGTGCCTGTTGTACGTTACGATGTTTTCCCTGACGGGTTGGACTTGATCAATGTACCATTGTTGATTACACAGGATGGAAAAGTAATATATGAGGGAGATGATGTCAGACCTGAGCTGAAGGTTAAAGTGGGGAAAGTACATATTAAAGCAGTCTACAGCGGCAGAAGTTCCATTCCTCAGACGGTTGAAAAAGATATTTTACTCAAAGCACAGGAGCGGAATTTTGTCAAACTGCTTATCAAAAGTGGGAGTATTGTGATCGATGCAGCTGAGGAGAAAGGGGGTCCTAAAGTAAATGCATCGGCATATATTTTTCCTGTGATCAACGGGGAAGCAGAAGATCAAATAACCTGGTGTGTACCAACAAAAGAATCTCCATGTAAACGTATTTTGCCTATTGGGGATTTTATTATCAAGGCTGAATATAACAGTATGAAAACAGAAAAAAGATTCTCTCTCTCAGATAAAGAGACAAAAACTTTTCATCTCTATTTCAACCGGACAGGTATTGTGGAAGTGACTGCTTCAGAAAAAGAGGGAGGCAAGTGGGTAAATGCTTCTGCAAGGGTATATAAAGTCATTGACGGAGAGGTGGATGATTCGGACAGTTGGTATGTCGGAGCAGATAAAAAGAAACCTAAAACAAGAAAGCTTCCGGTTGGAAAGTATATGCTGAAAATCAGTTACAACGACTATAAAAAACAGGTACCGTTTGAGATTAAAGCGGGGGAAACGACCAAAGTGCATGTAGTAATGGGGCAGACCGGAAAGGTGGAAGTGACCGCTTCGGAAAAAGAGAATGGAAAGTGGATTAATGCAGATTGCCGTGCCTACAGGATCATTGATGGAGAAATTGATACTTCGGATAGTTGGTATATCGGACCTCAAAAGAAAAAGCCGGGAATCAAACAACTTCCGGTAGGAGAGTATAGGCTTAAATGTAGTTACAATGCATTCAAAAAAGAAGCAACATTTAAAATCAAGCCTGAAGAAACTATTAAAGTACATATTGTGATGGGTCAGACCGGAAAGGTGGAAGTGACTGCTTCGGAAAAAGAGAACGGTAAGTGGATTGATGCAGGTTGCCGTGCCTACAGGATCATTGATGGAGAAGTGGATGAGTCTGACAACTGGTATATTGGTCCACGTAAGAAAAAGCCGGGAACCAAACAGCTACCGGTAGGAGAGTACAGTCTCAAATGTGAATACAATGCATTTAAGAAAGAGACTAAGTTCAAAGTGAAATTCGGAGAGACCACTAAAGTGCATGTAGTGATGGGGCAGACCGGAAAGGTGGAAGTGACCGCTTCGGAAAAAGAGAATGGAAAGTGGATTAATGCAGATTGCCGTGCCTACAGGATCATTGATGGAGAAGTGGATGAGTCTGACAACTGGTATATTGGTCCACGTAAGAAAAAGCCGGGAACCAAACAGCTTCCTGCCGGAAAATATGTGTTGAGAGCAAGCTATAATGGATTTGAAAAAGAGATACCTTTTGAGGTTAAAGGAGGAGAGACTACCAAAGTGCATGTGATCTTCAATAAGTTTCTTTTGGGTGCCAAATGTACTGATATGCAAGAGAAAGTTTATTATGAGGTATATGCATCAAACGGTAGACTTGTCTATGAGGATCATACCGTATGTTCAAAAGTACTGAAACTCTCTTTAAAAGAGGGTACATATAATGTAGAGGCAAAGATCTCATCAGGGAAAGGTGAAGCTTCATTTACTGTAGGCGCAGGAAATCCTTCGAAACTGATTCTTGATCTAACCAATCTCAGTCATGAAGAGGAGATTAAAGCTGATACGCCGGAAGAAGCAATAGTTGTGCCTGTAAAACCAAAAGTGGAGAAAAAAGCTATTACCATAGGAGACAAAAAAGTTGTGATAGAGGGAATGGATCCTGTACAGGTCGAAGAGCTTCAGAAGGCGGCACAGATGGTAGAGATGTTGGGCAGTATGCTGAACGGAGTACAGCAGCAAAAGAGTGTCGCTCCTTCACAAGAAGAGAAAGAAGCAGATAAAGCGTTTGAAGAGATGAGCAAAGATCTCGATATGTTCACTAAATAAAAAGGAGTATAAGAATGATCAAAAAAACAGTATGGACAGTAGTAATGGGCAGTACATTGCTTACCGCCGGTACAGGAGAGATGAAACTTTACGATGTAGAAAGCGGAAAAGTGGAGTATGGTATCAAAGGGTCAGGAAATATGATGGGTATGACCATGAAAACAGTTGGTAAAAAACGCCTTATCTTTGCAGAGTATGGTGCAAGAACACTGACTGAAGAAAACAAGATAACCAAGCAGAATATGATGGGTCAGGTGAAAGTAGAGAAAAACCATACCATGACTTATATGAAGAATGGTATAGCGTATCAGGTTGATTTTGACAGAAAACGTATCATGCGTATGGGCAATATGGGTGCCATGATAGGCATGCTCAGCGGTGGAGAGACCAATATGAAAAAAGCTGGTGAAGCAATGATGAAACAGATGGGAGGCAAAAAAACCGGTACAGACAAAGTATTGGGGTATACTTGCGATGTGTGGGAAGTCATGGGAACGAAGCAGTGCCTGTATAAAGGTATTCCACTACGTGTTGAGACAGATGTCATGGGAATTAAAAATACTGAAGTTGCAACAAAAGCAGTTTTTGATATCTCTATCAGTGATGATGATTTCAAACTTCCAGATTTCCCTATATATGATATGCAGGGGAACAAGTTGGATAAAAATACACTTGATACGGCTGATGCCCAAGATATTGCTTCTGGGGAAAAAGCAGGTGAAGCGATGGCAGAAATGGCAAAAGCGATGGCTGCTGCAGCACAAAGTGTAGGTTTGGAGGATGGCAAAAAGCCAACAAAATCTCAGGAGAAGGCGATGGAAGATGCTATGATGAATGCAATGCTTCCACAGGTAAAGCAAGGGTTTTTGGCTCAAGAAGATATAATGCGTTCTGCCTACAAGTGTTTCAGTCATGCAGATACGAAAAAAGAAGCAAAGATTTGTAGTGACAAGATCAGTGCTGCAACAGGTGAGCCAGAGGAAGCGTTGGGAGAGTGGACACCACAAACCAAAAAAGAGACATTGGAAGAACTTGATACATATTTAAACAAGATTATACCATGTATAAAAAAAGCACAGAGTATGAAAGCAATAGATCAATGTATGCCACAAGAATAAAGCGGGTTATGTTCATGTAAGCTGTTTGATAGGGAAGACAAAAAAGGAGATTTGCAGTGAAACAGACAATTGTTTGGCTCACAAGTATATGGATTATGGCAATAGGGATATTGGTTGCGAAAGAACATATCCCAAAGCTTGAAAAAGGAGAAGTGCGTTTTCCCTCTCTGAAAAGCTATCAGATGCAGGATTTTGATCTGGCATGGCCTGTACATTATTTTGAGATTGAAACATATGCTGTTGATCCACAGTTTAAATTGAAAAAAGATATCTCTCCTGATAGAATTATGCAGGTGGGCTCTGTCAAAATGAACCAGAAACGGCAAAAAGAACGTATCTGGCTTTCTAAAGCAATTTTGAAAAAAAGCTATTTTTGGAAAAGACAGCTTCCCCTTTTAAATGACTATCGTTTTACAATACTGCGTTTTATAGACAAAAGTGGTCATTTTAAAGCAATTGAGACACTGAAGGAGCTTAGGCAAATGCTTGGTTCCATTAATACACCAGCTGAACTTCATTTATGGATTTTTGCCAGTGAACGTCTTTATATGGAGCCATACAGTTTTAAAAAAACAGGAAAACTCTACCGTGTACGTTTTCGTATGAGCAGTTTTTGTTCCTATGAAGAGCGTTTTCGTTACTACAATACAAATGGTGATGTTATCAAAAATAAAAATATAAGAAAAATAGTTAAAAAGAATTGTGAAGAACCGGTAATATAGCAAAGGTTTTATGATGAAAAAAACAATATGGCTGTTTGCAGTCATTTTCTTATGTGATACAGGAATGTTGTCGGCTTCTCCTTTTCTCTCACTGAAAAAAGCATGTGAGAAGGGTAAAATGGCATCATGCTATAGACTGGGGGAGATGTTTTTGACGGGGAATGAAGTCCGGTATGATTATGCAGAAGCAATATCTTATTTTGAGAAGGTTTGTCATAATGGTTACTTGAAGGGGTGTGTCGAACTTGGGGATATGTATGAGCGTGAACTGGGTGTGGAAAAAAATATGCAAAAAGCCAAAGCCTACTATACAAAAGCATGTGAGGGAGGAGAAGGTAAAGGGTGTATTTATCTGGGGAAAATTGAAGAACACAAAAAAAATTATCGTAAAGCAAAAGTGTTTTACAATAAAGCGTGTCAGCAAAAGCATGCAGTTGGATGTCATGAACTTGCCGTAATGTACAGTGTCGGAAGAGGTCTGATCAAAGATCCTGACAACGCTGTTCACTATTATCAAAAAGCATGCAAGTACAATAAGGTTTTTTGTGCTGATATGGGAGAAATCTATGAAAAAGGCAAGTTTGGCATTGGTATAAATGAAAAATTGTCATATATTTACTATAGAAAATCATGTGAAGAAGACAATGCTTGGGGATGCTATAAAACTGGAAATATCTATTACTATGGAAAGATTGTAAAGAGAGACTTCAAAAAAGCAGCATCCTTATATCAAAAAGCCTGCCGGACAGGTGGTTATGGTGCTTCTAAAGGATGTAATAATCTTGCAGTTCTCTACAGTCAAGGTAAAGGGGTACCAAAAAATAAAAAAATGGCAAAAAAATACTACAAAAAAGCATGTGATATGGGTTATTTTGATGCTTGTAAGAAATAAGGTTTTGTCTGTTCAAAAAAAGGAAAAATCGTCACACTGACCTAATGAAATAGATAAAATGATTTCTCCCTTTTGATAAAAATGATTTTTTGGATAAAATAGTCTTATAAAGTTTGTAAATTGAACAATATAGCAAGGAAATGATGTATGTTGGATTATATAAAAGAAATTTTGATCAGTATTTTTTCTGCACTTTTGATCGGTGGGCTGGGGCTTTCACTTTTTCACTTGACACTGGATCAAACTGTTGCTCTCACACTTTTTCTTGCTGTTTTTTTAGTGATTCTTCTCTATATGCACAGGTATATGCTGCTTGGAATGTTGGCAGATGAAGAGGAGGAAGATGAATTTGAAGAAGATGACGGATATGACAGAGATGCCTACCGTTTACTGGAAAAGAAATATAAAGAGGCCTTGCAAAAAGCTGAAAAATTCGAGAAAGAGAATAAAACAACAGAACTTTTTTTAGCCAGTATGTCCCATGAACTGCGTACACCGCTGAACGGGATTGTGGGTCTTACCGAACTGCTTGACGGAACTGAGTTGACAGAAGAGCAGAAAGAGTTCACCTCCATGATTCGAGAAAGCTCAGAGAATCTCCGTGTAATTGTCAATGATATTCTTGATATTTCCAAGATCAATGCCGGAAAGATGGAGTTGGAGAGTATTCCATTTGATCTTTTTACCAAAATAGAAGCGTCTGTCGGTGTCTTTGTGCCACCGATCGAAGAAAAAGGGATTGTTCTCAATCTCTTTACCGATCCAAATATCCCTCATCACGTGATAGGGGATCCAACCCGTCTTTCACAAGTGATCATCAATCTAGTCAGCAATGCAGTAAAATTCACCGAAAAAGATGGAAAAATCGATGTATTCGCCGAACATATTGAAACGAAGAGAGATATGGTTGTTTTTAAAATATCGGTAAGCGATTCTGGAGTAGGGTTAACCCCGGAACAGCAGAAACGTATTTTTGATGCTTATTCACAGGCGGAAGCAAGTACGACAAGAAAAGCCGGCGGTACAGGACTTGGTTTAACCATATCTAGCCGTATTATTCAATCAATGGGTGGGAAACTTCAGGTTGAGAGCGAGAAGGGTAAAGGTGCAACATTCTTCTTTACTCTGGCACTTCCATTGGCAAAAGAAACAAAGAAGAGTGTAACAAATCGCCCTTCACTGAATGTTGCCGCACTCTTGTCTGATTTTAATCCAAAAAGCGAATGGAAAGCGATTTTGAAGAACTATATAACCCATTATGGTTCATCATTTTATGCTTATAACAGCCTAGAGGATGCATCCTCCTCCAATCCCGATATTCTGATCGTTGATCAGACTGCACTGGACGCATATGGTATAGAACATTTTAGAAAAGAGTGCTGTCGTTTGGTTCTTTTGACATCCAGTCGTTTACAGGCAGAACTGGAGAAAGAGCGGGATGTATTTGACGAGATCATCTATATGCCGGTGACCTTTGAAAAGATTGGTAAAATACTCTTGTTCGATAAGAAAAAAGTAGTGGACAAAGCAGCGGCAAGAGCAGAAAAAAGTACCGATGCCAAGCCGGTAAAACAGTTTGAAGATCTTCATATACTTGTTGCAGAGGACAATCCTATCAATCAGAAACTCATTAAAGTCGTACTGCAGAATTTTGGACTGAACGTGACGTTGGTTCCCAATGGTCTTGAAGCAGTAAAAGCACGCAAAAGTGATACTTTCGATATGATTTTCATGGATATACAGATGCCGGAGATGGGAGGTGTGGAAGCGACACACCTTATTCTGGAATATGAAAAAGAGAATGGTCTGACACATGTGCCTATTATTGCTTTGACCGCCAATGCACTCTCCGGAGATAAGGAGAAGTATATGGCGGAAGGGATGGACAACTATGCGACCAAACCGCTTGATATCAAAGTAATCGAAAAGCTTATTACCGAATATTGTCATGTATAAGAGAGGGAAGTTCGTATGACCTCTTTAAGAAAGGTGATCTTTATTACTTCTGTTGCAGTGATCACCTCTTCAGTATGGCTTGGTGCTGTTTCCCCTGAGAAAAAGATATATCATGTTCCCAATGCAATGGTCACCTACATGGTAACAGGAGGTGGAGCATTAAGTGCAGATGTAAATCTGACAATAGAGGGGAACGGTACACTGCGTTTCAGAGAATGGGGTGCCGTAGAACTCTTTGAGACACATATTATAGAAAAGACAGAAGGTGCAGTGTATTACAGAAATGAAGTGGATAAATGTGAAAAGCGGCAAGAAAAACAGATACTTGATGTAGACTATAAAAATCAAAAGATCCTTGAACGTCCACTTCCACATGGAAAAAAATACAGTAGTATTACTGAAGGAATGGAAAATACCGGACAACAGCAGATGGTAGGGAATGTTATTTGTAATATGTGGAAAAGAGGTGAAATCAGCAGGTGTGTGTATAAGGGTATTCCACTATTGACAGAATATCGTGCACTGGGTTTTTTTTACCGTGAAGAGGCAACTGATGTACAGTTTGATATGAATGAAACAGTACATGAAAAGTGTACGATTCCTGATTTTCCTGTGCAGAAATTCGCACTGGTGAACGGCAGTTTTAAAACAGTTAACAACAAATCTCCTCAAATATTTTCCGAACGTATCAAAAAAGTTATTCATATATTGGAAAAGAAAAAGAGAAAGGGGTATACTCCTTCCCAAAAAGTGCAAAAACAGCTTATGGATATGATGGGAGAGCCAGTTTTTGAAACATTGAAAAAACATCTGCCACAACTGCTGAAAACAATGAAGAAGACAAGGGCTTGTCTTGTACAGACACCAGATACAAAGAGAGCCAATCAGTGTCTTGAGGAGATGCTCAAGGTCAAGTCTCTCTTTACACAAGATATGAATAACGATATTCAGTCATGGGAAAAAGAGAGTAAAAAAACTCTGGATCTGTTCGATACACATATTGCACTGCTCCAGTCCAAAATGAAGTGTATCCGTGCATCAAAGAATTTTTCCGATCTCTCCATGTGTATGAAACCGTGAAATTCTACCGTATCTACATCGAACTGACCAATGTTTGCGGTCTGGCATGTACCTTCTGCCCGACCAAAAGTCTTCCCTCTACACAGATGACGCTTCCTTTTTTTGAAGATGTCATCGCTCAGGCAAGCCACTACACCAAAGAGATCGCCTGTCATGTGATGGGTGACCCGCTGACACAGAACAACCTGCATGACTATCTTGACATCATCCACCGTTACGGGCTTAAAGCGATGCTGACAACCAGCGGCTACTTCCTAAAAAAACAGCGCTTCGATACGCTCTTTCACTCCTGTGTCAAACAGATCAATATCTCGCTTAACAGCTACAATAAGAACGATACGGCATTGACCTTCGAACAGTATATCACTCCTGTCCTGGCACTCTGTCATGAACACCAAAGAAGAGAAGCGCCCTGTTTCATCAACCTGCGTGTCTGGAACCTCGATGAGTCGATGAGTGAACGCAGCTTCAATGAAACCTTGTTCCATACATTATCGGAAGCATTTCAAACGCCACTCTCCATCGATGCTATTTACCAAGAAAAACCCCGCTCCATCCGTTTAGCACATAAGCTTCTTATGCACTTCGATACCTATTTCGAGTGGCCCTCCCTGAACAACCCTGTTTATGGAGATGGCACCTG
>Ga0256843_1001489_pt1 | contig 18400 bp, 18 predicted proteins | sample AlvinellametaG_FD_191572 | JGI IMG/M metagenome (GOLD analysis project Ga0256843, IMG submission 191572) | Pompeii worm associated microbial communities from hydrothermal vent at the East Pacific Rise, Pacific Ocean - Alvinella | ecosystem: Host-associated > Annelida > Integument > Unclassified ... | reverse complement strand
AGACATCATAAACTCCCACTCCGTTACCCGGTGCGGATTTTGGATAGTTTAGTGGTCTAAGTATAGGAAAATCCTCCATCATTTCCACAATCTCTTTTTTATCCCAAGAGTGATTTCCACCTGTCATCACATTTATTTCGGAGTTAAAAAGTTCTTTAGCATTTTTTTTTGTCAAACCAAAACCATGACTTGCATTTTCAATATTTGCAATCACAAAATCAACTTTATAATCTTTTTTTATTTTCTCTATATGTTGTTTAAACATCATCCTTCCCGGACGACCTACAATATCAGCAAAATATAATATTTTCAAAACTACAACCTTTAAAAAATCTTGATTTAAATCAATTAATACAAATTATATCTAAATTTAATAATATTTAATGTATCATTTTGAAATGGATAAGATAAAAAACATACCTCTTTTTAGTAAGTTAAGTAATGAAAATATAAAAAAGTTAGAAGTTATATCATATTTTAAAAAATATAATGCTGGCGAAATACTTTTTTATGAAGGTGAAAAACCTGGGATTTTACATGTATTAGTAGATGGGGTATTAAGACTATACAAAACTGATTCAAAAGGACATGAAATTTTCATACACCAATTTACTCCTACTTCTTTAGTTGGAGAATTGGCAAACTTTGAAAATATGAAATTTCCTGCATCAGCAAGATTTATAACAGATGGAGAAATTTTAAAAATAGATTTTAAAAAGTTAGAAAAAGATTTTTTTCAAAATCCAGAAATATGTATGGAAATCATAAAATCTTTAACAAAAAAAGTCAAAATCCTTTCACAAGTGATTCATCATGAAATGGTACTAACAAGTGAAGCAAAAATTGCAAAATTTCTATATGAACATCCAAATATTTTTAAAAAAATCAAAAATAATCAAATAGCTGCAATACTAAATGTTTCTCCTGAAACACTTTCAAGAACATTAACTAAGTTCAAAAAAAACTCTTATATAAGCATCGACAAAGAGTATAATATAGAAATACTTGACAACAAATCTATTCTTTCTCTTTTTAACTAGTATTTTTATCATATTTAAAAACCATTGTCATTGATTTAAATCAAGAGTTACACCTCCTTCTTTCTATATAATTATAGGATGCAAATTTTTTGCATGAGCAAAACCAAAAAATAAAGGAGGTTTTATGTCGCTTTCAAGACGTAATTTTTTGAAAACTTCAGCTGCTGTTGCTGCAGCTAGTGCTGTTGGGATAACTGTCCCTGAAGAAGCTAAAGCTGCTGCAAAAGCTGGTGAAGAGGGTTGGAGATGGGATAAAGCTGCATGTAGGTTCTGTGGAACTGGATGTGGTATTATGCTTGCAACAAAAAATGGAAAAATAGTTGCAGTAAAAGGTGATCCTGCTGCTCCTGTAAATAGAGGTCTTAACTGTATTAAAGGTTATTTTAATGCTAAGATCATGTATGGTGCAGATAGACTTACTGAGCCTCTTCTTAGAGTAAATGATAAAGGTGAGTTTGATAAGCATGGTAAATTTAAACCTGTTTCTTGGAAAAGAGCTTTCGATGAAATGGAAAAACATGCTAAAAAAGCACTTAAAGAAAGCGGACCTGAGGGTGTTGCTGTATTTGCTTCTGGGCAATACACAGTTATGGAAGGTTACGCTGCACAAAAGATGATGAAGGGTGGATTTAGATCAAATGCAATCGATCCAAATGCTAGACACTGTATGGCATCAGCGGTTGTTGGTTTCTATCAAACTTTCGGTATAGATGAGCCAAGTGGTTGTTATGATGATATCGAACTAACAGATACTATCATCTCTTGGGGTTCAAATATGGCAGAGATGCACCCTATACTTTGGTCAAGGGTAACAGATAGAAAACTAACTGATCCAGATCGTGTAAAAGTTGTAAATATCACAACTTATAGAACAAGAAGTTCTGACTTGGCTGACTTTGAAATCATCTTCTCTCCAAGTACAGACCTTGCACTATGGAACTATGTAGCTCATGAGATAGTTTATAACCATCCTGAAGCAATTGACTGGGATTTTATCAAAAATCATATAGAGTTTACAGCTGGTCCTGTAAATATTGGTTATGGTATGAGAAGAAAAGGTGAAAAATCTTTAACTCCTGTAAGACCTGATGGAAGTGCTGGAAAATATTCTGCTAAAGAGATGAAAATCATCAACAAAGAGATGGCAAAAAAAGTTTCAGCAAAAGAAGCACCTGCATTAGCTCCTTATGGATATAAAGAGGGTGATATTATGAAAAACACTCCAGGTACTTTAAAACACTGGATTGTTGGATTTGAAGAGTATAAAAAATCATTAGAGCCATTTACACTAGACTATGTTGCAAAAATAGCTAAAGGTGATCCAAATGAGCCACTTGATCAATTTAAAGAAAAACTTAAAAAACTTGCAGCTTTATATATAGAAAAAGGAAGAAAAGTAGTATCTTTCTGGACTATGGGTATGAACCAACACACAAGAGGTACTTGGGTAAATACACTAAGCTACAATGTTCACTTTATGTTAAATAAACAAGCAAAACCAGGTAATGGTGCATTTTCACTAACTGGACAACCAAGTGCTTGTGGTACTGCTAGAGAGGTTGGTACATTTGCACATAGACTTCCAGCTGACTTGATGGTTAAAAATCCTAAACACAGAAAAATTACTGAGAAAAAATGGCAAATTCCTGAGGGTACATTAAACCCTGTTGGTAACCAACACATCATGAAAATCCATAGAGATATCGAAGATGGTGTTGTAAAATTTGCTTGGGTAAATGTATGTAACCCTTATCAAGATAGTGCAAATGCAAACCACTGGATAAAAGCTGCTAGAGAGTTAGATAACTTTATAGTATGTTCTGATGGTTACCCAGGAATCTCTGCTAAAGTTGCTGACCTTATCCTTCCTTCAGCTATGATCTATGAGAAATGGGGAGCTTATGGAAATGCAGAAAGACGTACTCAACACTGGAGACAACAAGTACTTCCAGTAGGTCATGCAATGAGTGATACTTGGCAATGGGTAGAGTTCTCAAAAAGATTTACAGTAAATGACTTATGGGGACCATATACTCTAAGAAATGGTAAAAAATTACCAGATGTTAGAGAAGCAGCTAAAAAAATGGGATACAAACCAGAAACTACTATGTTTGAAATCCTTTTTGCAAATGATAGAGCAAAAAAATATAAAATAGATCTTAATAAATTCCCTCAAAAAGGTTTTGACAATACTGAATGTCTAGGTGACAGCAGAAATGTTAAAGGTGAAGATGGGAAAGTATTCAAAGGTTATGGTTTCATGCTTCATGAATATCTATTTGAAGAGTATGCTTGGTTTGGTAGAGGTCATGGTCATGACTTGGCTCCATTTGAAGTTTATCATAAAGTAAGAGGACTTAAATGGCCTGTTGTTGATGGTAAAGAAACTGCTTGGAGATTTAATACAAAATACGATCCATATGCTAAAAAAGCAAATCCAAACGGAGACTTTGCATTTTACGGACCTCTTGCTAAAAAACTACTACAAGGTACTTTGACTGGTCCAGATAAATCAAAAGGTAAAAAAGCACTTAAAAATAAAGCAAAAATATTTGCAAGACCATACATGGATCCACCAGAAATGCCAGATAGCACATATGATACTTGGTTATGTACAGGTAGGGTTCTTGAACACTGGCATAGTGGAACTATGACTATGAGAGTTCCTGAGCTATATCGTGCTGTACCAGAAGCACTATGTTATATGAATCCAAAAGATGCTAAAGCAAAAGGATTTAAAAACGGTGAACTTATCTGGGTTGAAAGTAGAAGAGGAAAAGTTAAAGCTAGAGTTGAAACAAGAGGTAGAAACAGACCTTCTCAAGGACTTGTATTTGTTCCATGGTTTGATGAAAAAGTTTTCATAAACAAAGTTTGTCTTGATGCTACTTGTCCTATGAGTAAGCAAACAGACTATAAAAAATGTGCTGTAAAACTTTATAAAGCATAATATTAAAAGGAATAAGCAGTGAGTAAAGAGAATAAAAAACCAAAGATCAGTGAAAGGCGAAAGTTTTTCACACTTTTAGCACAAAATGCTGGTCTTGGAGTTATGGGTGGACTTTTATGGGCAGGTTATGCCGATAAAGCTAAAAGTTCTATCTTAACACTCAGACCTCCTGCTGCTATAAAAGAAGAGGACTTTTTAAAAACTTGTATTAAGTGCGGACTTTGTGCTGAAGCTTGTTTAAATCGTCCTCAAAATATCGATAAAGAAACTGGTAAACAAAAGCCAGGTACTTTAAAAATGGCAACAGCAAAAGATAGAGTTACCATAGGTACTCCATTTTTTGTGCCTACTGATGTTCCTTGCTATATGTGTGATGATATCCCTTGTGTTCCAGTATGTCCTACTGAAGCTTTGGATATCACTAAAGTTACAAACAAAAAGGGAGAGCTTGATCCTACCATGATGGACATGGGACTAGCTGTTGTAGATCAAAACTCTTGTATAGCTTTTTGGGGTATTCAATGTGATGCTTGTTATAGAGCTTGTCCATTGATGGATGTTGCTATCAAATTAGAATACTCTAAGAACAGTAGAACAGGGAAACATGCTTTTTTAAAACCTATCGTTAACAAAGATGCTTGTACTGGTTGTGGTCTCTGCGAGAAAGCTTGTGTAACAGAAAAACCTGCGATATTTGTACTTCCTAGAAAACTAGCATTAGGAAAACCTGGAGATCACTATGTAAAAGGTTGGGATAAAAAAGATGAATCAAGAATACAAAATAGAGTTCATAAGGATATAACAACTCATGATAAAAGAAGTTCAAAAAAACCTGTTGATTATCTAAATCAGGGATTGGAGTTTTAAATGAAATGGAGTAATTATAAATATCTAATCCTAAGAAGAATTGTTCAACTTGGTTTACTTTTTTTATATTTTGCAGGAAATATATATGGTTGGAAAATCATAAGAGGAACTCTTTCTAGTTCATCACTTTTTGGAACTATACCGTTAAGTGATCCTTTTGCTATTTTGCAAATGTTCGCAGCAGGGGCTACCATCGGTGCAAATGCACTTGTTGGTGCTTTAATTATTACCCTATTTTATGGGATAATAGGAGGAAGAGCTTTTTGTAGTTGGGTTTGTCCGGTAAATCTTATTACAGATTTAGCTAATTGGCTAAGAAGAGTTTTATATCTTGATAAGATAGAAAGAAAAGTTTGGATGAGTAGAAATGTTAGATACTATGTATTTGGTTTAGCCTTGTTAGTATCTGCTATTAGTGGTTTAGCTGCTTTTGAAATCATATCACCTATAACTATTATGCATAGGGGTGTTATTTTTGGTTTTGGAAGTGGAGTTGGATTCTTGATAGCAATATTTTTATTTGATCTGTTTGTTACCAAAAATGGATGGTGTGGTCATATATGTCCTCTTGGTGCAACACATTCTATTATCGGTAGATTTGCACCTTTAAGTGTAAAACACAATGCAGATAATTGTACATTGTGTATGAAGTGTAAAGAGGTTTGTCCAGAATCTCAAGTACTTAATATGATAGGTAAAAGAAGCGAACTTGTTACAAAACAAGAGTGTACAAACTGTGGAAGATGTATCGATGTCTGTAATGATGATGCACTTTCATTTACTATATTTAAATCTAAGGAGAGTAATGATGAAAATAAACAAAACATTAACTAGTTTATTGTCACTTGCTGCTATTGCTACTTTAGCATTTGCAGGAGGAGGAACAATAAGTGAAGAGTCATTGGGACTGAGAAAAACAGACCTTTACTCAGAATCAAAAGTTAAACCTGCTGAAGGAAAATTTGATGCAAAAGCACCAGGTGCTGCACAAAAATTTGAAAGATCATATGTAAATGCTCCTCCACTAATACCACATAGTGTAGAAGGACTTGTACCTATTACAAAGAAAAATAATGCATGTCTTGGTTGTCATATGCCAAATGTCGCAAAAGGAGTAGGAGCAACACCTATCCCACCATCTCATTTTGTTGATTTTAGACCAACAACTAAAATAGACAAAAAAGGTGATATTGTTAAAGATGGTAAAATCATTAAAAATACTACTGATATAAAAGTTGTTGAGGTTAAACAAAAGAAACTATATCAAGGTAGATATAACTGTACACAATGTCACGTACCACAAGCAAATATCAAACCTCTTGTGAAAAATACATTTAAACCTGATTTCCAAGATCCTAAGTTAAAAGAAAAATCTAACTTATTGGATGTTATAAATGAAGGTGTAGATGTTAAATAATCGAAGAGAGTTCTTAACGATATTTAAAAAACCTATAGAAAACCAAAAGGTGGAGACGGAAATCCGTCCCCCTTATGGTTTAAGTGAGTCTCTTTTTCATAGCGAGTGTATAAAGTGTGAAGATAAAGCCTGTCAAACTCATTGTGAAGAGGAGATTATCATCATAAAATCTGATGGTACTCCTACTTTAAACTTTAAAAATAGTGGTTGTACTTTTTGTGAGGAGTGTGCAAAACATTGTAAAAATGGTGTTTTAAGTTTAGATCATCCTCTATATAAAGAGAAGTTAAATGCCTCTTTTTATATAAAAACTGATCTATGTATGGCACATAACAAAACTATATGTTTTTCTTGTAAAGAGCCTTGTATAGATGATGCTATACTTTTTAATGGCATGTTTAATCCTGTAATAGATATGCAAAGATGTACAGGATGTGGATTTTGTGTAGGAAGATGCCCTACAAATGCTATAGAATTTATACCTACAATTTTAAAGGAGCAAGAAGAATGTTAAACGAAAAATTTCCAAAACTTTTATCAAAAATCGATGAAGAGATAGATGAACTTAGATATTTAATAGTTGTTGATGAAAATTATGACGATGAAGACACAGATGAATTTGATGTATTTGATCCAGAGGATTATTCTCATCTTGTATATATAGATGAAAGAGTTCAAAAAGTTTTAGGTGAAGAAAAGATGCAAAAACTTATAGAACTTTTAGAACAGGATAATACTTTTAGCGAATTTATAGCAAATGAAATAGATAATTATGGTGTACAATCTTCAATGAGTGAAGATGAAATTGCAGAATATATAATAAAAATAATAGAGGAAAAATTAGTATGAAATATATTTTTATCATGATAAGTATTTGCTTATCTCTTTTTTCAAAAGACCTTACTCCATATAAAGAGATAAAATTTAACGGTATAGTAAAAGATCTTATTGTCAAAAATAATGATCTAATTGTTGGTACAGATAGTGGGAAACTGCAAGTTTATGATTTAAATCAAGATAAGATTATACAAACTATTCAACTTCCTAAAATAAAAGATTTTATGGGAGATATTGTTGATACAAGAGTAGCAAGTGTTGACTATATAGATGGTACTTACTTACTACTTAGTGATAGTGGTATAGGTGGTTATTTTAATGTATGGATTTACTCAAATAACAAACTAAAAAAAATTATTTCTGATCAAGATAAAAAATCATTAGTTAAAGCTAGATTTATTGACAAAAATCATATTTTATTGGGATATTTGAGTAATGATATATCTTTGTATGAAATTTCTACAGGGAAAGAGTTATATAAAAAACAAATTAGTGAATCAAAATTTTCTGATTTTGCTTTAAATGAAGATAAAACAAAAGTAGCAACATCTTGTGAAAGTGGAATAATATATATAATAGATGTAAAAACTGGTAAAATAATAAAAGAGCTTAAAAGTGAACATGTAGATAATGTTTATAAAGTTGATTTTAGAGCAAATAAAGTTAGCGGTGCTGGACAAGATAGAAGAGCAAGTATTTATGATGTTGTTACAGGTAAAGGTGATCATATACAAGGAAACTTTTTAGTTTATGCAACAGCACTTAGTCCTAGTGGTAATAAGGTAGCTTTTGCAATGGATGAACAAAATAATATATATATTTATAACACATTAACAAAGTCACTCATAGCTAAATTAAAAGGACAAAAAAGTACATTAAATCGTATTGTTTTTAAAGATGAAAACACTCTTTTTAGTGCTAGTGATGATGATACTGTTATGATGTGGAAATTAAATCAATAAAAAAGGGGAAAATATGAATGTTTCAAGTGTTGTAGTTCAAGTATTACCAAAACATATAGATAGTGTTTTAGAGGTTTTGCAAAATGCTGATTTTTGCGAGTATCACTTTCATGATAAAGATCTAGGAAAAATTATCGTTACTGTAGAAGGTGAAAGTGTCGATGATGAAATAAGAAATCTAAAAATCGTTCAATCTTTAGAACATGTAATAAGCGCTGAGATGATGATGAGTTATAGTGAAGAAGAGTTGGATAGAGAGATTAAAAAACTTGAAGCTCAAGACCCTGTACCTGCAATGCTAAATGATGATACAATAAGAGCAGAAGATATCGTTTATCATGGTGATCTTAGAAAAAAAGACATAGTGAACTAATATGAGTAGGGATGAAGTAAAAAACACCCTACTCTCTTTGATACAAAAAGAGTTTCCATTAACTAAAAAACCTTTTGAAAAGTTAGCCCAAAAACTTTCTATCACAGAAGATGAAGTTATTCAGATACTAAAAGAAGAAAAAGAAAACTCTATTATTAGACAAATTTCACCAATATATGATACAAAAAAATTAGGTTATAAATCATCATTAGTTTCATTTAAGATTGATGAAAAAGATATACAAAAAGCTACCCAGATTATAAACTCTCACCCAGGAGTATCTCATAACTATGAAAGAAATCATGATTTTAATATATGGTTTACTATAGCTATAGCACCTGATAGTAAACTAGGATTAGATAAAACTGTTGAACTTTTAGCTAAACTAACAAATGCTAAAGATTTTATTATCTTACCAACACTTAAACTCTTTAAAATACAAGTTAAACTAGATACTACAGGTAATGACAAGAAAAAAGAAAAAATTTCTCAAAAAATTTTTAAAGATATTACATTGACATCAAAAGATAAAGAAATTATCTCAAAAACTCAATATGATTTACCATTGACTAGTGAACCTTTTAAAAATATTATTCAAGAGTTAAATCTTGATTATGATGAATTTTTTAATACTCTTCAAAAATATAAAGATGCAGGTGTTATGAGAAGATTTGCAGCAATCTTAAATCATAGAAAAGCTGGATTTAATGCAAATGCTATGGTTGTTTGGGATATTGACGAGAAAAAAGGTGAAGAGATAGGGAAAACAGCTGCTTCATTTAGTGCTGTCAGTCATTGCTATCTAAGACCAAAATATCAAAACTGGCCATATAATCTTTTTACCATGATTCATGGTAAAACAAAAGATGAAACAAACTCTATTATCGAAGAAATAGCAAATGAAATAGAGTACAAATCAAAAATGCCACTTTATTCTACCAAAGAGTTTAAAAAGCAAAGAATTATTTACTTTAATAATAATTTTTATAACTGGGAAGAAAATTTCTCATAATTTTTCTTGATATAAATCAAGATTTTGCCCCTAAAAGTTCACTATAATATATAGTCAAAACTTTAAAGGAGGCAAAATGAAGTTAAGCAATATAATAAGTTTCGCTGCTGCATTGGTGCTTACAGCATCTGGTGCACAAGCGATGGACTATGCAAAGACATATGAAAAAGAGTGTCAAGGATGTCATGGTCCTATACATCAAGGTGGTGTGGGTGCAGATATCAGACCTAAAGCTTTAAGTAAAATAGATGATGCTACACTAGTAGGAAAAATCCTAAATGGTGTTCCTAGTACATCTATGCCAGCTTGGAAATCAAAATTTTCAAAAGCTGATGCTGAAGGTATGGTAAAATGGTTAAAAGGCTGGAAGAATACTGTTCATCTAAAACTTACTTTTGATGGTGTTCACAAAACATGGAAAAAACTTGCTGATGTAGATGCACTTGCAAAAAAATATCCTGTTGGTAAAGATGGAACTCTAAACTATAAAGGTGCTGAAGTTAAAAATGTAAAAGATGTTACATTTGCTACAGAAAGAGATGCATCTTTGGTTGATTTTATTGATTCTACAACAGGAAAAGTATTATCAAGACATAAAGCAGGTTTTGCTGTGCATGTTACAGTAACAAATAAACACAATCCTAGATATGCTTATTCTATAAGTAGATCAGGAAGACTTACAATGTTTGATATTGGTGCACCTGGTCAACCAGCAGTAGCATCTGTACAAGTAGGACAAGAGTCTCGTGGACTTGCAGTATCTCCTGATGGTAAATATGTAATAGCTGGTGATTATACTCCAGGTGGTGCAGTTCTTTGTAATGCTCATACACTTGAACCATTAAAAGTTTATGCAACAGATAATGTTGACTTAATTGGTGGAGGAAAAGGCGAATCAAGAGTTGCGGGTATTGCTGATACACCATATGGTCCATATTTTGCAATGGCACTTAAAGATGCTGGTTCTGTATTTATTATAGATTATTCTAAAAAAGATTTCCCTATAGTTGGTAAAGCTAAAAATATCGGAAAAATTTTGCATGACTGTTTCTTAAATGAAAACGAGGGACCTGACTATGGTAGATATTTCCAAATAGCTTCTCAACAATCTGATTTAATGGGTATCGTTGACTTTAAAACTAAAAAATTAGTTGCAAAAGTAATGACTGGTGATAAAACTAAACCACATCCAGGACAAGGTTCTAGCTGGTTTAACAAAAAACTAGGTAAACAGTTAAATGCTACAAATGATATAAGAAAAGGTCTTATTGTTATATGGGATTCTCCAGGTTGGAATGTAATCAAAAAAATACCTACAGCAGGTGGAGGATTATTTGTAGGAACAAGTCATCATACTCCTTATCTTTGGGCTGACTGTGTACTAGGCGGAGAGAAAAACTATAACAAAGTTTATCTAATCAACAAAGAAACACTAGAAACAGATAGAATCATAGAAGTAGGAAAAACAAAAGGTAAACTAATAGACGCTAAAACTGGTAAAGTTATACAAGAATGGGATGCAACTCAACATCAAACAATTCACGAAGATGAAGTTGACTCTAAAATGAGTAAAGAAAAACTAGTTCCTATTCCTTCAAAAATAGGTCCAGCAGTTAAAAATCCTGTTCAACCAAGACTTCTTCACGCAGAACCTGCAAATCACGGTAAATGGGTAATGATAAGTGAATGGACAACTGGTAGAATTGGTATATATGATGCTAAAACAGGTAAGTTTGTTAAATATATTGAAAACTTAACTACACCTACATTTACATACTCAGTTGAGCACAGACAACACGTTCCTGGTGCTTAAAAATTTTTATGGTATTTCTTCTCTCTTTGAGGAGAAATATCATAATTTTATACTATAATTAAATTATGAAAATCTTATTTTTATTATCACTTACTTTATTGTTGTTTGGAAAATATATGAGTAATGAATCATGTAAAGAGTGTCATGAAGCTATATACAACGAATATCAAAGCTCTTATCATTCAAAAAATTATTTTACTGATGAATTACATCATAAAGTAGCAGATGCGGTTGATAAAAATAAATACGAATGTGCTGTATGTCATATGCCATCAGCAAATAATCTTAAAGATTTGATAACAGGAAAGGCAAGACCAGATAAAAAAAATATTACTCACACCGATGCAATATCTTGTTTTTTCTGTCACCAAATAGCTTATGTAAAAAAAGCACATAAATTTAACATAAATACTCTTACTAGACAAGCTGCTGATTATAAACCATCATTGTTTGGAAGATTAGAGGATCCTGATGAAAATGACAAACACTCTTCAGTAAAAAGTCCTATCTATATACAAAATGCTTGTGTAGGCTGTCATTCACATAAATTAAATGATAATAATGTTACTATTTTTAAAGCTATGAAAAAAAATCAAGATTCTACAAGTTGTGTAAAATGTCATATGCCAATAGTCAAAGGTGATGGTGCGGAAAACATGGATAAAAAGGCTAGAGGCAGACATGTTAGTCATAGATTTTTGGGTATTCATGACAAAAAAATGAGACAAAAAAGTGTAGATATAAATTTAACACTAACCAATAATCAAATCAGAATAAAATTGACAAATAAAATGGATCATCCTTTGATTATACAACCTGCTAGAGTTAAATACTTAATAGTAAAAGTTATAAGAAATGGTAAAGTAATATGGAAGAATTATACAAATTCACCAAGAGAAGATCATCAAGCTTTTTTTGAATATACTTTTAAAGATAAAAATAAACAAGTAATAATACCAGCTAAAGCAACTTCTATTATGTATAGTCATAACCTAAATGCCAGAGAAAGTAAAGTAATAACATATAAAAATATAAACTTAAAAAAAGGTGATAAAGTTATAGTGTCAATGTATGTTAGATATGCTAAACAAGATTGCTCAAAAGTATTAAATTTTAAAGATAAAAATCTAAAAAAATCTTTTCTTATAAAATCTACCTTCACTACTGTAAAATGATTTAGGTATAATCACAAAAAAGGGAGATATCATGATAAAATATTGTTTAATTTTATTGTTACTTTTTTCTTCACTCTTTGCTAAAGAGATTGATGGTAAAAAAGTTTTTGAAACTTATTGTTGGGGATGTCATCATCAAACTGCAGTTGCATTTGGTCCTCCATTTAAAGAGATAGCATCAAAAAGAAGTGCAGATGAGATAAAAGCTATGATTACAGATCCACAAAGTGTTTCTAAAATTTTCAAATACAAAAGAAATGCTATGCCAAAAATTCCATTAAATCAAGATGAGTTAGATGCTATAACTAAGTATATTCTCTCTTATAAGGATAAAAAATAATGTTTAGACTTTCAAACCTTTTAAATTCTGTTGTAGAGGGTAAACCACAAAGAGAACTAAACGGTAGCATAGCTATTTGGAACTTTACAAACAGATGCAATCTTAACTGTCTTCATTGTTATTCAAAATCAGGTTTAGATGCTATAGATACATTAACTACTGACAAAATTATGCAAACTTTACCAAAGCTAAAAGAAAATGGAATAAAGTTTATCATTTTTAGTGGAGGCGAACCACTAACAAGAAAAGATATATATGACATAGCAAATGAGGCAAAAAATCTAGGTATAGTAACTTACCTATCTACCAATGGATTATACATTGGTAACAATAATGCAAAAAAAATATTAGATACTTTTAACTATATAGGGATAAGTATAGATGGAAATCAAAATACTCATGATTATTTTAGAGGGCTAAAAGGAAGTTTCAAAGAGTCTTTAAAGGCAGTAGAACTACTAAATAGTTATAATCAAACTAAAGTTGGAATAAGATTTACAATAACAAAAGATACTTTAAAAGATTTACCTTTTATATTTGAATTAGCTGAAGAAAAACAAATACCAAAAGTTTATATTTCTCATCTAGTTTATAGCGGAAGGGGACTTGACAATCTCAAAATGGATATCTCAAAAGATGAAAGAAAAAAAGCAGTTGATTTTATACTTGATAAAGCTTTTTACTATCATAACAATAATATAGATATAGAGATAGTAACAGGAAATATGGAAATGGACGCTATAGTATTTCTTGAAAAATTTTCACAAAAATATCCTCAACTAAAAAACGAAATGAAAAATCGTTTAGAAAAATGGGGTGGTAATAGTGCTGGTAGAAAATTGCTTAATATAAATAGTGAAGGTGATGTTAAACCAGATCCATTTTTTCCAAAAACAATAGGCAATATATTAAATGAAGATTTTACTGATATTTGGACTAAAAATCCAAGTAAACTTTTGATAAACTTAAGAAAACATCCAAGAAAACTAAATGGAAAATGTAAAGATTGTGAGTATTTAAATATTTGTAATGGTGGTAGTAGAAGTAGAGCTTGGGCTATTTACGATGATCTATGGGCAGAAGATCCAAGCTGTTATATAAAATAAAAGGGGAAATAAATGAAAATATTTAAATTGATTCTTATGATATCTATATTATCTGGATATCTTTTTGCTAAAGATAAAATTTTTGTAGTTGAAAGAGAAGACTCTTCACTTGCAACAATAGAAGATGGTTTACCAAAAACTCATATGCAAGGTATGCATAACTTAAATCATGGTGTTGTAAAATTTAAAGATCATGATGGTTATCTCATAAGCAGAGATGGCTATGTAGTAAAATTTAATCCAATTACAGAAAAAAAAGAAGCAGAATACAAAACTAGCAAAAGTGCTATAGGCTTTGTGATAGGTGAAAATTTTGTTGCCGTAGCAAATTATGACGACAAAAGTGTAGATATACTTACAAGAGATTTAAAACCGATACAAAAGATCAAAACTGGTTCAAAAAATGTAGGAATAAAAATTTATAAAGATTATATTATATTCGCACAAATGGATAATGACAAAATAACAGTTTTAAAAAACATAAATCCGAAACAAAGTAAACCTTATTTTAAAATTTTTAAAGAATTTACAGATGTAGGTAAAATGCCATTTGATGCCATGATCAAAGATAATAATTATATAGTAGGTTTCTTTCTTAGTAAACATTTTGGTGTTTTAGACCTAAAAAGGATGCAATTTAAAAAAATAAAAATCAAAGCAGCTCATGATAAAATAGTCTTAAAAGTACCTCATTTTGGTTTTTGGGCAATAGGTGGAAATAAAGTTTTTATACCTGCTGTTGGAGACAATAAAGTTTTAGTATATGACAATAATTTTAATTTTATAAAAAATATTGATGTACAAGGTGCACCTGTTTTCACTTCTCTTTCCCCTAAAAAAGATTATTTAGCTGTAACTTTTAGTGGAAAAAATTTTCCATATATACAAATAATAGATACAAAAACTTTAAAAATAATAAAAAAATATCACTTTGACGGAAAAGTACTACATGTAAGATGGTCAAAAACTGAACCTAAACTTTATGTATCTGTAAATGATTCAAATAAAGTAGCTGTTATTGATACAAACACATGGCAAATTCGTAGAGAAATATACCAAATAAAACATCCTTCTGGAATATTTATATACCAAACTGAGGATAAAAAATAATGGGGAAAGTTTATCTAACAGGTGCAGGACCAGGAGATATAGAACTTTTAACTATAAAAGCATTAAAAGTTGTAAAAAATGCAGATGTTATTATCTATGATAGATTGGCAAATCCTGAGATATTAAAAGAAGCCAAAGAAGGATGTGAATTTATATTTGTTGGGAAAGAAGATTCTCATCATACTCTACCTCAAGAAGAAATAAATGAACTTATATATCAATCTTCTTTAAAATACAAAAATGTTGTCAGACTCAAAGGCGGTGATCCTTTTGTTTTTGGTAGAGGTGGAGAAGAAGGTCTATATCTTAAAGAACGTGGTGTTCCATTTGAGTTTATCCCAGGTATAACTTCTGCTATAGCTGTACCAGAATATGCAGGGATACCTGTAACACATAGAGGTGTTACTGTCTCATTTAGAGTAGTTACAGCACATGAAAATCCTAAAAAAGGATACTCTCAAATTCCTTGGGAAAACTACAAAACTGATGATACTATAGTGTTTTTAATGGGACTTCATCGTCTTAAAACTATAGTAGAAAAACTTTTAGAGATAGGCAAACCCAAAGATTTTCCTATTGCAGTTATAAGTAGAGGTACTACAAAAGATGAAAAAACAGTTATAGGAACACTAGAAGATATATATGATAGAGCTAAAAATCTCCCTACCCCAGCACTTATAGTAGTTGGAGAAGTTGTGAAACTACATGAAAAGCTTAGTTGGTGGGAGAAGTAGATTTAAAAAAACTTTTAAATCTACTCTTGTCTTCAAAACTTTGAAATCCACTAGCTGGTATAAAATAATGCTTTGATCCTAAAATTACTAAAAAACCATTTTCTAACACATCAATACTATCTATATCATCCCATCTCCAAAGTTTATTATCTATCTCTAAACCATTTTCAGAAGCTTTGAGAACAATTTCATGATCTTTTAAAGGATCTTTTTCAAAATTTTTTAAAGCTCTTTTTTTTGCTATTAACTTTTTACCATAATACCAATAAATCAACATAATAGTAGAAAAAATCAATATAGCAAATGCATTTTTTTTTAAAGCCGCTACAACACCATATTGACTAAGTGCAATCAATAACCATCCTACAAGTCTTCTAGGGCTATTTTTATACTCATCATCATATATAGCATTAAATGAGTTTAAAAGTATATCTTTATTCCATCTAAACTTTATTATTACTGGACTAGTTTCTGACATGATCTTCACACTCTTCTATTATCAAATCAGATTTTTTTATACAACCACTATCTTCTAATTTAGATATTTTCTCTAAAGTTTCCTCATATATCTTTTCAAAAGCTTCTTTATTAACAGCAAATTTCTTTTTTTCCTTCATAGCATATTTCCAAGCTGCAGCAATAGATAGAGCAAAAAAACCATATATATACCATTGCCAATCTTTTAGATTTAACAAAACTATAAAATACTGAACAGAAAAAAGTACAAAAAATTCTACTGAAAAGATAATAACTAAAGTAGAACTTTGTTCAAAATCTAATGTATAAGGTTCAAGTTCTCTTAAAAGTTTTAAATTTTCATTTACTTCTTTTGCCTCTTCTTTGCACTCATCATCTTCTAACTTATCTATATCTATATCTCTTAAATGAATATTACTTAGATTATACTCTACATTCAATTGCTTATATGATTCTAAAATCTCTGGATGAGTTTTTAAAACTTCTATAATCTCATCTTCAGAAACTTTTGTTTTACCTAATATTTTTTGAACATCTTCTAAAACAAGGTTGTATAAACCAACATCTTTTATCTCTAATGCTACTCTTTTTAAATATATCACTAAAAAACCTTTTTGAAAAAAATTAGTAAGAATAAACTTTTATAAAATCATTTATCAATAACTTTATAAAAATCTATTATAGTGGCATAAAAGCCACTATAACAGTTTTATTATGCTGTTGCCTCTTCTGGCTCTATACCATATGAAGCTGTTGGATCTTGTGCTGGTAAAAATATACCAATAAGACCTTTAACACCTACAGACATAACTATATTTAACAAAAAGATAACCCAAGCGATTACCATCATTGTTGCAAATATAGCAGCTAGTACCATATCTGTGTGGAACTCACCATTGATATATAAGTGACGTCTAAGCATACCATCAAGTCCTGCCATACCCATAAATGCACCCATACCTATACCACCTATTAGATGAAGCCAGTAATGAATATTTGACATTTTGCTAGAGTATAGTCTAGTATTATTTGTAACAATCGGCCATAAAACATATACTGCACTATATAAAGTCATATAAAGTCCAACTAAAAGAGCAATATGAACGTGTGCACCAATAATCCATTGAGTATTGTGAAGAACTCTGTTCATACCCATATCAGCTTGAATGATAGCTGCTGGAACTGCAAGTCCAAAACCAACTAAACCACCAAGAAGATATTTTAACTCCATAGTCATTTTTAAAGGTCTTGCTTTCCATAGTGTTACTAATGTAATAAACAGTGCTAATCCTTGAGTAAGAAGTTCAAATGCTGTAACCATTTCACCTGAGATTAGTTTCATCATCTCTGGTTGAGGTTGATCTGCTAAAAGGTGATGAGACCATACCATCCAAGAAACTAAAAGCTCAAGCATCAATGCCGCTCTTGCAACATTTTCCATAAACAGTTTTTGTCCTGTAATTAATGTTGCTAAAAGATACCATGAACCTGCTACATAGATAAGTACAAGACCATCAGCAACTAGATCAAGCCCCCACCAAAAGTAGTTTTTATAAAGTAAAGCATCTATTGTTGCAACATTTAAAGGACTACCTGATGCATCAAATATTAAATAAACTAATACTAAAACACCTGCACCTAAAATAACTAAAGCATCTAAGAATGTATCTACTGTACCTCTAAAAATAGCAACAACAGGAAGTGCCAATGCTGGTTCTTTAGAATATGGTGGTTTACCTGTAAGTTTATGCCATAAATTTAACATACCATCAATACCAAAACCTGATATCAAAAGTTCTTTAGTAGTTTTATTTTTATGAACACCCACTCTTTGAAAGATAGTTGCATATATGTTGTATATAAAACCTAAAGTTCCTACCATGATAAGTGCAACACCAATGATAAATACAATACCACCAATAAGTTTAAACTGCTCAGTATCTGCAGGAAGCGGCCAATATATAGTATATAATGGTGCATATTGCCATACAAAAGCTGCTATCCAAGACAATGCTGTACCAACAGTAATCAATATCCAAACAAAATTAGCTAATTTTACGCTATATAATGGTTTTTTTGTTAGAAATGGTACTAAAAACATAAAAGCTGCAAAAACCAACTGATATGTAGAACCAAATATACCAACAATAGGATGAACAGTCATTATAGAAAAGTAGTGTGCCGGAT